>JABAOD010006525.1_pt2 | contig 24399 bp, 19 predicted proteins | sample 7062151 | NCBI WGS metagenome assembly JABAOD01 (sample SAMN14538626, study PRJNA623070) | marine sediment metagenome | biome: marine biome [ENVO:00000428]; feature: marine pelagic biome [ENVO:01000023]; material: deep marine sediment [ENVO:00002113] | place: India: Gulf of Khambhat ... | reverse complement strand
GGACGTCAGCTTGCCGCCGTAGATGCTGAGAAGGCGGGGCCGGTCGCTTCCGGTTCGATCGACGTCGAGGATCGTCTCGCGTGAGCGGTGAAAGGCGTGGCCGGGTCCGGCCGGCAGCACGCGCAGTCCGGCGAACGCTTCGAGCACGGGAACGGAGTTGCCCTTCCGGTAGCGTGGGAAGTAGTGCTTCAGGACGTTGAGCAGATACTTGCGCTCTCCCCGCCGGGGGTGCACGACATCCGGGTCGCCGCGATAGCGGGTCTCGGTCGTGCCCACCAGCGTGTTCCCTTTCCAGGGCATGATGAACACGGCGCGGCCATCGCGCGGGGCCTCCACATAGTAGATGCCGCGCTCGGGCCGGCCGGGCACGACGAGGTGGGTGCCCTGTACCAGATCGATCGGTCGCGCTGGCGGCGCGCCGTCGATCCGTTCCAGCACCTCGTTCACCCACGGTCCGGCGGCGTTCACCAGCACACGCGCCTCGCACGTCCGTTCCTGCCCATCCTCGTGGTAGTGGACCACCGCGCCATCCGTCGTCAGGCGCGCCGCGTGCAGCTCGGCCGGCATCGCCAGCTCGGCACCCAGGCCGCGAGCCGAGTTCATGATCGCCACGGTCAGGGCACGGTCGTCCGTCTGCGCATCCCAATAACGGAACACCGCGTCCAGCCCGTCGGTGACCAGCCCGTCCAGCTCGCTCCACGCACCACGCGGCACACGCTCGAACCGCACCGGCTTTCTCAGGTTACCCAGCAGGGCGTAGAGCGAGAGCCCCGTACGGATGAGCCAGGGGCGTCGCCGGGTCGCGCGGTAGATCGGGATGTGGAACGGCGTGAGCTTGACCAGGTCGGGGGCGAGCTGGAGCATCAGCGCGCGCTCGCGCAGACCCTCGTGCACCAGGGCCAACTCGAGGGTCTCGAGGTAGCGCAGGCCGCCGTGGATGAGCTTGCTGGAGCGACTCGACGTTCCGGCGGCCAGGCCGCTCTTCTCGAGCAGCAGCACCGAATGGCCCGCCGCCGCCGCCGCCTGGGCGACCCCGACGCCGTTGATGCCGCCGCCGACCACGACCACGTCGACGCGTTTACCGCTCACGCCTGACCTCCCCGCCCGCGCCTATCGATCATCGCGCCACCGGAACCGCGGTACCGGAGCGTCGGCGTCCCTATCGTTCCCACTCCGCCGGGTAAAGGTCGACCTGGACGTAGTTCTCCGTGTTCAGGTATCGGCGGGCTGCCTCGCGGATGGCCTCTCTCGTCAGCGAATCGATCAGATCCGGATACGTCAGAATGTTGCGAGGGTCGAGGCCGTAGCGGTCGGCCGAGATCAGTTGGCTGAGCCAGTATCTGTTCTCCCGCAAGTCGGTCTCATGCTGGCGCTGCTGCATCTCCTTGACTTTGTCGATGTCCTGCTGGGTCGGCCCGTCGGTCTTGAGCTTCTCGAGCTCGGCGAAGACGGCGTCGACCAGCTCCGCCAGGCGGTCGGGTGCCGTACCGAAACCGATGGTGAACGTGTAGTCGGGCACCGGCTCGAGGCTGCCGGCGCCGCTCACGCCGACGTTGTACGTGCCACCCAGGTCCTCGCGCAGCACCTCGCGCAGCCGGATGCGCAGCACGTTGGCCAGCGACCGGATCAGGTGGCGGTTCTCGCGGGTCCACTCGAAGGGGCCGGTGAAGACGATCTGGGTCTGGCTTTTCGGTTCGATGCCCCCGTATACCGTCTTGCGCACCACGCCGCTGGGCGGCCGGATCCCTTCGTCGCGCCAGCTCTCGACGCGGCCGCTGGATGGCAGGCCACCGACGTAAGTGAGGATCAACGGTCTCAGACTATCGGGTTCGAACTTGCCAACAAAGACGAAGGTGAAATCGCTCGCGTCCGCAAACCGATCGCGATAAAAACTCAGCGACTTCTCGAGGTCCATCTCATCGTACAGATCAACCGTCCGCGGCCGGGCGCGAAAGTGATACTGCGAGAGCGTGACGTTCAGCGTGTCCTGATACGCGGCAAACGGATCGGCGCTTCGGTTGGCGAGCGAAGCCTGGATGCGCGACTTCAGCGACGTGAAGGCCGCGCTGTCACGCCGCGGGGCGGTAAAGTACAGATAGATCAGCTGGAACAGCGCCTCTACATCTTGTGGTGACGCTCCGCCGGCCAGCCCCTCCCCGAGGTTGGCGATGAACGGCGAGACCCGCACCGCCTTGCCCGAGAGCGCCTTCCGCAGGTCGACCAGGCTGAACTCGCCGGCGCCGCCGCTGCCGACGACCGCGTCGGCCGTGGTCGCGGCGATATAGTCTTCGTCTCGGGCGAGGGAGGTCCCGCCGGGGCTCAAGGCGCGGACGAGGATTTCGTCGTCCTTGAAATCGGTCGGCTTGAGCAGCACACGCACGCCGTTGGAAAGCTCCCACCGCAGCACACCGATCCCTTCGATCGTCTCGGCTTCGATGATCTCGGCAGGGCCTGGCGGCCGGGCGACGAGAGGCGCGTCCGTGGCGGCGTCCTCGTAGGGCGCGACCTCGAGCGAGTCGACGGAGGCGAACACCGCCAGCAGCTCGTCCTCTCGGGGCACCTCGAGGCCCTCTTTCTCCGGCGCGTTGACCAGAACCACGCGATTACGGTCGATGATCCAGTCACGCGCCAGCCGATTGATCTCGTTCAACTCGATCGTCGGGACGAGCTTCTGACTCAACTCGTACTGGAAGGCGATGCCGGGGATCGGCTCGTCGTAGAGGAAGTTGCGAAGATACTCGGACGCGTAATCCGCCGATTCGGTCTTTTCCCGCTCGTTGTAGGCCTGTTCCAGTCGCCGCAGCAGGTCGCGCTGCGCACGGTCCAGCTCGCTGGCCGTGAACCCGTGCCGGGCCACGCGCTCCGCCTCCAACAAGACCGTCTCGAGTCCACGCTCGATACCGTTTTCCGGGACGCCGGCCCCCAGGATGTAGACCTCGATCGAGCCCAGAAAGCGGCCCTGGCCCGAGAAGGCGCCGAGGAAAGGCGGGTCGGCCTGCTGGGTCAGCTCGAACAGTCGCTGATTGAACATCTGGTTGTAGAGCGCCTCGACCACCGAGCGCCGGTAGTCCCCGACCGTGCCTTCTTCGCGTGGGGTCTGTTTCCAGTAGACGCCGACGGAGTTGAACGTGGCTTCGGGGTCGGTGGCGATGGCGAACTCGGTCTCATCGTGGAACGGCACAGAGTACACCGGCCGCTCGCGCGGGCTCTCCGGGGCTGAGAGACGGGCGAAATGCTGTTGAATCAGTTCCACGATGGTCGCCCCGTCGAAGTCGCCGACCGCGATGACGGCCATCAGATCGGGCCGGTACCAGTCCTTGTAGAAACGCTTGAGGACCTCGTACTCGAAGCTTTCCAGCACCTCCTTCTTCCCGATGGGAAGGCGCTCGGCGTAGCGTGAACCCTTGAGCAGGATCGGCCACTGTTTGTCCTGCATGCGCGCGGAGGCGCCGCGGCCGCGACGCCACTCTTCGATGACGACACCGCGTTCCTTGTCGATCTCCTCGTGATCGAACGTCAGGCGGTGCGCCCAGTCGTCCAGGATCTGAAACGCCGTCGTCAACAGCTCGGCGCTATCGGTCGGCACCTTGAGCATGTAAACGGTCTCGTCGAAGCTCGTGAAGGCGTTCAGGTCCGGGCCGAACCGCATGCCGATCCCTTCCAGGTAATCGACGAGCTCCTGCTTGGCGAAGTTCTCGGTGCCGTTGAACGCCATGTGCTCGACGAAGTGTGCCAGGCCCAGCTGGTCGTCGTCCTCGAGAACCGACCCCGCTTTGACCACCAGCCGCAGCTCGGCTCGCGCCCGGGGCTCCGGGTTCTCGCGGACGTAGTAGCGCAGGCCGTTCGGCAGCGTGCCGACGGACACCGCCGGATCGGTGGGGAGCTTCGCGCTGAGGTCGGGCGTCGCCTCCTGAGCCGGAGCGTGCCCGGCCCAGATCGCGTGAACCAGTATCAGAACGGCGAGAGTCAGGCGTTTGAACATCGGGGTTCCCTCGAACGGGTTGGGCGGGGTCCGGGGTCGTCCCCGGAGCCGCCTCTGGCTGTTCCAGCGCTTAGAAAAAAGGCTGAGCGGCATGGGCCGCCCGGGAACGGGAGGCGGGCGAACTTGAGAAGGCCCGGGCCTCGAATCATATTCCTTTGATTCTCCGGCCCTTTAGGGCGATGACTGGAAACGAACCCGCGGACGGCTGATGAAATCTGCGGAAATCCGACAGCGGTTCATAGACTACTTCGTGCGCAACGGGCATACCCACGTGCCCTCTTCGTCGTTGGTGCCAGCCGACGATCCGACCCTGCTGTTCACGAACGCAGGGATGGTGCAATTCAAGGCCACCTTTCTCGGCATGGAGACCCGCCCCTACAAACGCGCGACGACCGCGCAAAAGTGCGTGAGGGCTGGCGGGAAACATAACGATCTCGAACAGGTGGGCCAGACGGCTCGCCATCACACCTTCTTCGAGATGCTCGGGAACTTCTCGTTCGGCGACTACTTCAAGCGCGAAGCGATCGGCTACGGCTGGGAGTTTTTCACGGAGGAGTTGGGGTTCGAGCCCGAGCGGCTGTGGGCCACCGTGCACCACAGTGACGATGAGGCGTTCGAGCTTTGGCAGGAGGTTGCCGGACTGCCCGCCGGCCGGGTCCTGCGGTTCGGTGACCAAGACAACTTCTGGCAGATGGCGGACACGGGGCCGTGCGGCCCTTGTTCGGAGATCCTCTACGACCAGCGGCCCAAGAGCGCGAAACAGGATCTGTCGGCGGACGAGTTCGAGGAGCTGACCGAGGCGGGCGAGATACTGGAACTGTGGAACCTGGTGTTCATGCAGTTCAACCGGGACGAGGAAGGCGAGCTGCATCCGCTGCCGAAGCCGTCCATCGACACCGGCGCCGGTCTCGAGCGGATCGCCGCGGCGCTGCAGGAGGTGGACGCCAGCTTCCACACCGATCTGTTCATGCCGCTCATCCGTCGCGCCGAGGAAATCGTCGCCCGGAAGTATGAGCCGAAGACCGAGGCGGGGATATCGTTCCGTGTGCTGGCGGACCACGCGCGCGCCGTGGCGTTTCTGGTCGCGGACGGCGTGTTCCCGTCGAACGAGGGACGGGGCTACGTGCTGCGGCGCATCCTGCGGCGGGCCGGCCGTCACGCCTGGCTGCTCGGTCGCCGCGAGCCCACGCTGTTCGAGATCTGCGATGAGCTGATCTCGGTGATGGGCGATGCCTATCCGGAGCTGCGGGATCGTCGTGATCACATCTTGCGCACGACGCGAGGTGAGGAAGAGCGGTTCATGGCGACGATCGATGAGGGGATGAGACGCTTCGAGGAGGTGGCGCCCACCGGGCGAAAGGGTGTCGTGTCGGGCGCCGACGCCTTCAAGCTGTACGACACTTACGGTTTCCCGCCGGACCTGACGGAGCTGATGGCGCGGGAGCGCGGCTATACGGTGGATGTCGAGGGGTTCGAGCAGGCGCTGGAGCGGCAGCGGCGGCGGTCACGCGAACGTCGTGAAAAGCCGGGAGCCGAGGCCGCGGCGAAGCTCGTGCCGGCGGGCGCGGTCTGGGAGAACTACGCGGATGGTGACCAGGAGTGGGTGGGTTACGATCAGCTGGTCGTCGATACGGAGGTCTTGGCGGCGGCCCGGGAGAACGGGCGCATCTTTCTGAAACTGCGGACGAATCCGTTTTATGCTGAGGCGGGCGGCCAGGTGAGCGATCGCGGCTACGTCGAGGGTGACGGCTGGCGCTTGGAAGTCAAAGATGTCTTGCGCCACGAGCAGGACGTCGTGGTCGTCGGCCCCGTCGAAGGCGAGTTCAAGCCGGGCGCCGTGCGGGCGACGGTCGATGAGATCCGCCGGGATACGCAGCGCAATCACACCGCCACCCATCTGCTGCACGCCTCGCTGCGCACGGTTCTTGGCGAGCACGTGACGCAGGCGGGCTCGCTGGTCGCGCCGGATCGCTTGCGATTCGACTTCACCCACACGGGCCCGCTCAGCGAGAACGAGATCGACGAGGTCGAGCGGCTGGTCAACGAGCAGATCTGGGCGGACAGCGAGGTGACCAAGCAGTTCCTGCCGTATCGCGATGCGATCGGACGGGGAGCGATGGCGCTGTTCGGCGAGAAGTACGGCGATGTTGTTCGCGTCGTCGAGGTGCCGGGCTTCAGCCTAGAGCTGTGCGGGGGCTGCCACGTCAGGTCGACCGGCGAGATCGGCTTGTTCAAGATCGTTTCGGAGACCGGCTCGGCCGCCGGGGTGCGCCGGATCGAGGCGGTGACGGGTCCGCGCGCCTACGAGACCCTAAAAGAGCGCGAGCGTTTGCTCGCACAGCTCAGTCGGCGACTCAAGGTGCCGCTCGACAATCTGTCCGGGCGGATCGACACGCTGATCGAGGAACAGCGGGCTCTGAGGGAACAGCTTCAGAGCAGCGTCGAGCGCGCGGCGGAGGGCGAGGTCGAGCGGCTGATCGATGGCGCCGCCGAGGTGAACGGGACGAAGGTTGCCGTCGGTACGATCGAGGCCGCGGACGCGGACATGCTCCGCGCCTTCGGCGATCGGCTGCGGGAGGAGCTGGGGAGCGGCGTGGCGGTGGTCGCGGCCAAGGTCGGCGACCGCCATTCGCTGCTGGCCGTGGTTACCGATGACCTGATCGGCAAAGGACTGCGGGCGGATAAGGTCGTGCGCGAAGTCGCGAAGCTGGCCGGCGGCAAGGGGGGCGGTCGGCCCCACATGGCGCAGGCGAGCACCGGGGGCGCGGAGCCGACAGAAGCGGCGCTGGGCAAGGTGACCGAGATCGTCCGCCCGATGCTCGAGCAGGCGACTGGGCGATGACCAGCGCGGATTGGCTCCGGCAACGGCTGGCGGAGACACCCGAGCCGCTGCGTGGCGGCCTGGAGGAGCAGATCGGGCGGTTCGAGCCAAGCGCCGACATCTCCGACGCGCTGTTCACGGCGGCCTGCCGGTTGCTCGACGGGGTCCGGACCGGGCTCGACCGGCGGGAGGCCGCCATCGATCTGCTCGTGGCGGACGGACTGCTGACGCTGGCATGCGAAGCATCGGCGCGCACCGATCAGGCTCGGCTGGTGGAGCGCTGCCGTGAGATGGGGCCTGGCGGCGAGCTTGGCCAGCTCGCTCGGCGCTGGACGGGTAGGAGCTGAGGGATATCGAGAAGAGCAGGCGAAGTCGCCAGAGGCCGCCGGGGATGGCCGACCTCCACACTCACGTGCTGCCGGGGGTGGATGATGGTGCGGCGGACATGGATGCCGCGCTCGACACCTTGCAGGTTCTCTACAGCGATGGCGTCGACGCCATCGCCGCCACGCCACACCTGAACGCCTCGGACTTGCAAGGAACTCTGCGGACCCGCGCGGATGCGGCGTGGGATGAGCTGGTCGGACGAGCGCAGGGGATCCTTCCCCAGCTCAGGCTCTACCGAGGTTTCGAAATACAGCTCGACACCGCGCGCCCCGATCTGGGCGATGCCGCGCTGCGCCTCGCCGGCAGCCGTTTCGTGCTGGTGGAGTTCTTCGCCTTCACGGTGCCCCGGAGGTCGACGGCGCTGCTGTCGCGGATCGTGGCCGACGGCTGTGTGCCGGTGCTGGCACACCCCGAGCGCTACGCGGGCTACGACCGCGGTTACAGCGTGATCGAGGAGTGGCGGGACGCGGGTGCGCTGATGCAGCTGAACGGTGGGAGCCTGCTCGGGGAGTACGGGGATCGGATCCGGCTAACGTCGCATCGGTTCTTGAGCGAGGGGTGGATCGATGTGATCGCATCGGACAACCACGCGCGCATGAATCGATCGCCGTCGTTGCGCAGCGTCTGGGACTATCTGGGTGAGCAGGACCTGAGTTCTCAGGCGTCGCTGCTGCTGGCGGCAAACCCGCACTGCATCTTGAGGGACGAGACACCGCTGCAGGTGGGCCCTCTCGAGTTTCGCAAAGGGCTGCTCGCGAGGCTGACCCGAACGTTGAGGCAATCTCGATGACGCGAGGGCGGGCACGGATCGAAGCTGGACTTGGCCAATCGGTGGAGCTAACGACACATGGTTGAACGGCTGATCGACCTGACGCGAAAGCGCGCGATCGTCACCGGAGGCTCTCGTGGGATCGGTCGTGCCACGGCGCTGATGCTGGCACGCGCGGGCGCGGATGTGGGGATCGCGTACCGGGCGCGCGCTGAGGAGGCGGCCGCCGTAGTGGCGGAGATGCAGCGCGCCGGCGTACGCGCCTGGGCGGTCGCGGCCGAGCTGGGCGAGCCGGAGGGGGCGGCGGCGCTGTTCGAGCGCTGTGATGCCGAGTTTGGCTGGCTCGACATCTTCGTCGCCAACGCCGGTATCTGGCCTCCCGAGCACGTGCCGCTGGTCGAGATGACGAACGAACAGTGGCACGAGATGGTGAAAACGAACCTGGACTCGGTCTTCCTCACGACGCGAGAAGCGGCGAAGCGGATGGCCGACGGCGGCAAGATCGTCATCGTCAGCTCTACCGCCGGGCAGCGCGGCGAAGCCGGCCACAGCCACTATGCCGCGACCAAAGGCGCGGTGATCTCGTTCGTGAAGTCGCTGGCCGTGGAACTCGCCGATCGTGACATCCAGGTCAACGCGGTAGCCCCCGGTTGGGTGGAGACCGACATGGCGGCCCCCGCCCTTCAGGGCTCCGAGCGCGACAAAGTCATCGCAACGATCCCGCTCGGTCGGATCGGCAGCGCCGACGACATCGCCGGCCCGATCCTCTTCCTCAGCTCGAAGTTGGCGCGTCACGTGACGGGAGAGGTTCTGAACGTGAACGGCGGCAGCGTGCTCTGCGGCTAGGTGAAAGGTCTCGACCGGAAACTCGCCGTTCCCGCGGCCGTGCGCGAGATCGCCCGGCGCCTGGAGGATAGTGGCTACGAGACGTGGGCGGTGGGCGGAGCAATCCGCGACGCTTTGCTGGACGAGTACCGATCAGACTGGGATCTGGCCACCGCGGCACGACCGGAAACGGTTCGCAAGCTGTTCCGACCCTCGTACCCGATCGGTTTGAAGTTCGGGACGGTGGGCGTGAGGGGCTCGGATGGCCGGCTCTACGAGGTGACGACCTTCCGCCGGGACATCGAGACCGACGGCCGCCACGCCGTCGTCGAGTACGCGGACACGCTGGATGAGGATCTGTCGCGCCGCGACTTCACGATCAACGCGATCGCCTACCATCCCCTGCACGACAAATTTCACGATCCGTTCGATGGCTGGTCCGACCTGCAGCGACGTACGCTGCGCTGCGTCGGAGAGCCGGCGCTCCGTTTCGCCGAAGATTACCTGAGGGTAATGCGTGGCCTGCGGTTCGCGGGCCGTTACCGTCTCACGATCGAGTCGCGCACGTGGACGGCGCTCAAGGCGGCCGTGCCAACGCTCGGTCGCCTGTCGGCGGAGCGCGTGCGGGAGGAGTTGCTGAAGACGCTGGCCGCTCCGGCCGCGACGCCGGGGCTGGCGCTCTACCGCGAGTCCGGGGCGCTGCAGGTGTTGGCTCCGGAGTTGGCCGGCGCGGAGGGCTGGGAAGAGATCTGCCGGACCGTCGACCTGCTGACGGCCAATAGACTGAACCTGCGGCTGGCCGCGTTGCTCGCACCGGCGGCAAGCGAGGTCGAGGCGCTGATGACCCGGCTGCGCTTTTCCAACGCCGAGATCCGCGACGTGGTGGCGCTGACCCGGGCCCTCGACCTGGCCTTGCCGACCGCCGGAGACCCGGTTTCGGCACGGCGCTGGCTTCGCCAAGTTGGTCGGGAGTGCGGGCGCGACGCGCTGCGGCTCCACATCGCCCGGGCGCGGGCAGGGGGGTTGGACGCCGAGGGGCGGTCGGGCCTGGCAGCGCAAGCCCGGGAGGTTCTGGCGACGATTCGCCGCGGAGACCCGGTCGCTTTGGGCGACCTCGCCATCGACGGCAACGATCTAAAGGCCCTCGGCCTGAGCCCCGGTCCGGAGTTCGCCCGCATCCTCGACGCGTGTCTGGACGAGGTGATCGTGGACCCCCAGCTGAATCGGCGCGACCGTCTGATCGAAATCGCGCGCCGTCACGTGAGGGGCTGAGCTGGTCGGTGCGCGGAGGAGCGACCGATTGCCGCGAGGACCTGATGAGATGAGCGAAGAGCTGGATCTCTTTCCCGATTCTCAGGCGCGACGTCCCACCCCGCGTGGCATCGCCGACGAAAGCTCGCCGGCGGCGCCGCTCGCGACCCGCATGCGCCCGCGCACTCTATCGGAGTTCCTCGGCCAGCAGCACCTGGTCGGGCCGGGACGCATCCTGCGGGAGATGATCGAGCGCGATGAGCTTCAATCGCTCATCCTCTGGGGACCGCCGGGCAGCGGGAAGACGAGCCTGGCGCGGATCATCGCCGATCGGACCAACGCCGCGTTCGTGCCGTTCAGCGCGGTCACCGAAGGGGTCGCCAGGGTCCGGGCCATCATCGCTGAGGCGAACGAGCGGCTGCAGGCGACGGGCCGCCGGACGATCCTGTTCTGTGACGAGATCCACCGGTTCAACCGCGCCCAGCAGGATGCGTTCTTACCGCACGTGGAGGCGGGCACGATCATCCTGATCGGGGCCACGACCGAGAACCCGAGCTTCGAGGTCAACAGCGCGCTGCTCAGCCGCTCGCGGGTTCTGGTCCTCGAGCGGTTGGATGAGGCGGACGTCCGCGAGATCTGTGAGCGGGCGCTGCGAGACGGCGAGCGGGGCCTGGGGCGATTCGAGCTCGACGTGGAGGAGGCGGCGCTCGACCTGCTCGCGCACGGCGCCGACGGCGACGCTCGCGGCGCGCTCGCCGCGCTGGAGATCGCCGCGTCGATCGTGGGAAGCGGCGGCCGTGTCACTCGGGACGTGGCGGCGCAGGCGCTCCCCCGACGCTACCAGCGCTACGACAAGTCGGGCGAGGAGCACTACAACCTCATCTCGGCGCTCCACAAAGCGGTCCGCGGGTCCGATCCCGACGCCGCGCTCTATTGGCTCGCCCGCATGCTTGATGGCGGTGAGGATCCGCTCTATGTCGCGCGCCGGCTCATCCGCATGGCCGTCGAAGACATTGGGCTCGCCGATCCTCACGCCCTCGCCGTCGCCGTCTCGGCCAAAGACGCCTACCATTTCGTGGGGTCGCCCGAAGGCGAGCTGGCGCTGGCCGAGGCGGCCCTGTATCTGGCGACGGCGCCCAAGTCCAACCGGATCTACGAGGCGTACGGCGCGGCAATGGGGCTGGCGCGCGATACGCCGGCGGAACCGGCGCCCCTGCACATCCGGAACGCGCCCACCCGGCTGATGCGCGACCTGGGTTATGGAGCCGGCTACCGCTACGACCACGACGAGCCCGACGCTCATGCCGGCCAGGACTTTCTGCCCGGATCGCTGGCTGGCCGGCGATTCTACCGGCCATCGGAACGTGGCTACGAGGCGGAAATCGGCCGGCGTCTGGACGCCTGGCTGGCCAAGCGGAAGGCGGCCCGGGAGCGGGGCCGGCCGCAGGGCAAGGGGAAGAATCGTGAGGGGGCCGGCGGGGTAGAATCTTGACGGGGATGAGCGGACGACCGCAGCGTTGTGTCTGGGAGACAACCGAGAGGAGCTGAGGCAGAGATCGCCAACCGTAATCTGATCGAGGTCGAATCACCGCAGGAACGGGCGCTGTTGCTGAGCGCGCCGGGATCGGGGATCAGCCGGGATTTGGCGCGCGACCACCTAAACGAGTTGGCTGCGCTCACCGACACGGCCGGGGCCGCCGTGGTCGGGACGGTGCAGCAACAGCTGCCAGCTCCGCACCCCGCCTACTACATCGGGACGGGCAAGGTCGAGGAGTTGCGCTCGGTCGCCGCGGACCGCGGTGCCAGCCTGGTAATCTTCGACGAGGACCTGACGCCGGTTCAGGGTCAGAAGCTTGAGGAGATGCTTGGGGTCCGCGTGATGGATCGAACCGAGCTGATCATCGACATCTTCGCGCTGCGAGCCCGCACGGCCGAGGCGAAGATGCAGGTCGAGCTTGCGCAGCTGCAGTACCTGATGCCGAGGCTGAAGCGGATGTGGAATCACTTGTCAAGGATCCGGGGTGGCATCGGACTGCGCGGCCCGGGTGAGACACAGCTGGAGACCGACCGGCGGATCATCCGTCGGAAGATCAGCGAGTTGCAGAAACGTCTCGATCGGGTCGCGCGTCAACGCCGGACGCAGCGCAAGGGACGGGTCGGTGAGTATCGGGTCGCGCTGGTCGGTTACACGAACGCGGGCAAGTCGTCGATCCTCGCGGCGCTTTCGGGGGCGGACCTCTTTATCGAGGACCGGCTGTTCGCGACGCTCGATCCCGCCACGCGAGCGGTGGATCTGGGCGATGGCTTTCAGGCGCTGATCACCGACACAGTCGGCTTCATCCGCAAGTTGCCCCACCACCTGGTGGCCTCGTTCGGGGCGACGCTGGAGGAGCTGAAGGAAGCGGACGTCCTCTGTCACGTCGTCGATGTCGCCCACCCGAGGTGGCAAGAGCAGCACGATGTCGTGGAGGGCGTCGTGAGGGAACTGAGCCTTGAGCCGAAGCGTCGGCTCGTCGTCTTCAACAAGGTCGACCGGTTGACCCACGCCGAGGAGGAGGCGATTCGGGAGCGGGCAAAGGCACTGATCGGGCCGCACGTATTCACCTCGACGGTGGAGGAGGGAGGCCTCGAGGCGCTGCGCACGATGCTGCGGGACTGGATTCGGCAGGAGTGGGCCATCGTGCAGCTCAGCCTCCCGGCAGAGGCCGGGAGCGTGCTGGCGGAGGTCTATCGGGAGGGCGAGGTGCTGGTCCGGGAAGAGCGTGGCGCCAGCATCCATCTGATGGCACGTCTTCCGCGAGGCGTGCTGGGTCGCCTTCGGCAGCGCCAGGGTGTCGCCGTCGTCGAGGCGCCGCCGGCCGCCTGAACGGTGACCAACTCGTTCTGGATCGTTGGCCCGGGGCGGGTGGGACTTTCGCTGGCCTCGCTGCTGGCGGATGGGGAGCGCGCCCCGGTGCTCGTGATCTTCGGTCGGCGCCCTCGACCACCTGATCACCCGCTCTTCACGCAGCAGCGCGCCCGCTATGAAACGGGGCCGGTCTCGAAGCCGCCGGCCGGTTGTCGGGTGTTGCTGGCGGTACCGGACCGTGCCATCGCCGGGGTGGCCGCGCAGGTGGCGGGTCTCGGTCGGGCGGAGAAGGGGTGCGTCGCGCTGCATCTGAGCGGCGCCCAATCAGCGCGGGTCTTGCAACCGCTTGCCGACGCGGGGTACGCCGTGGCCTCATTGCACCCGCTCCAGACGTTAGCCGATCCAAGGCGCGGTGCGGAGCGTTTGCGCGGGGCGTTCTTCGCGTTCGAGGGCGAGCCGGCGGCGCGGGGGGCGGCTGGCGAAATCGTAGAGGCGGCGGGCGGTCGAATGCTGGAGGTTCACGAAGCGGACAAAGCAAGCTATCATGCAGCGTGCGTGTTCGCCTCGAATTACGTCGTCACCTGCGCCGGGGTGGCGGCGCGTCTCCTCGCGGGGGCCACGGGCGTGAGCGCTTCAGAGGCGGTGGCGGCGTTGCGGCCGCTGTGGCGCGGGGCGGTGGCGAACCTCGAGGACCTGGACCCGGGTCGAGCGCTGACCGGGCCGGTCGCCCGAGGGGATATCGAGACGATCCGGGCCAATCTGGCCGCTCTCGAGGGGGACACGCGCGACCTGTACCGGCAACTCGGGCTTCAGGCGCTGGAGCTGAGCCGCGATCTGGGGCTGGAGGAAGGGTTGGCGGCGGCGATCGAAGCCGAGTTGCGCGGGGAGCGCACCCGAACGGCTGAGGGTGAATGAGGCTCTACATCAATCTCGACCACGTCGCGACGATCCGGCAGGCCCGAAAGACCGATGAGCCCGACCCCGTTCGCGCGGCCGTGCTCGCGGAGTTGGGCGGCGCCGAGGCGATCACCGTGCATCTGCGCGAGGATCGCCGCCACATCCAGGAACGAGACGTGCTGCTCCTGCTGCAGACGGTGCGCACCGGTGTGAATCTCGAACTGGCGGTGGACGAGGCCGGGTTGAAATTCGCCCTGGAGCATCTTCCCCTTCAGGTCACGCTGGTGCCGGAGCGGCGGGAGGAGATCACCACCGAGGGGGGCCTCGATCTGGCAAGCAAGGAGCGTCAACGCCGCGTTGCCGACGCTGTAGCGCTCCTCCGCAAGGCGGGCATCCGCAACTCGCTGTTCGTCGATCCGGTCGAGGCGACGGTTCGAGCCAGCGCCGAGCTGGGCGCCGATGCCATCGAGCTGCACACGGGTGAGTACGCCAACGCCAGCCCGGGCGGCCGCCCGGCCGAGTTGGAACGGCTGCGGCGGGCGGCCGTGCTCGGCCGCGAGTTGGGACTGGCGGTGCATGCCGGTCACGGACTGACTTACGAGAACGTGACGCCGGTGGCGGCGATTGCGGAGATCGAGGAGCTGAACATCGGACATTCCGTGGTTAGCCGGGCGGTACTCGTGGGAATGGAGCGGGCCGTGCGGGAGATGGCGGCGCTGATTTCGAACGCACGCCGGTCGATGGGGGGTTAAGGGAGATGGCGCGATCACTTCTCGATTTCTTTGCCGACGAGGCGGGCGACTACCTGAAGAAGCTGTCGAGCGCCCTTGCGGGCGCGGGCCCGCCAAACGCCGATGAGCTTCGGCGCCTGTCCCGCGCGCTCCGAGGCAGCGCACGGATGGCCGATCAGGACGCCATCTCTCAGGCGGCGGGCGCCATGCAGGGTCTGGCCCAGGACCTGACGGCCGGCCGCCGCCACTGGAGCCCCGAGTTGGGTGAGAGCTTGCGATGGGCGCTGGGCGAGATCCGCCAGCTCGTCGAGTCGGTGGAAGACCCGCCGGCGGATGTGGCCGCTCGCGTCGAGGCGATCTCGCGGCGGCTCGGCGAAGCGCCGCCGCTGGCGCCGCCGCCGGCCCGAGATGACCAGCGCTTCCGTCGGTACCTAGGGACGGAGCTTCGCGGCCTCGCCTCCGAGATCGGTGACGCCCTGGGCGTGCTCGAGCGGGACCCCCGAAACCGCGAGCCGCTCAAGAGGCTGCTGCGAAAGATCCGGCCGCTGCGGGGGATCGAAGGCGTCGACGATCTGCCCGGTGTCGGCACGGCACTGGGTGCCGTGGAGGAGGTCATCCTTCGGATCGCCGACACCGCGGCCACGGTGGGCCCGGGTCACCTGGCGCTTTTCCGCCGCGCCCAGCAGGCGCTGGAGGACGTGGCGACGGAGCTGATCCGAGGTGGAGAGCCGGAGGAGGTTGCTGCGGCCGGTGAGGAGATCGAAGATCTGAAGGAGCGCGTGCTCGAGACGGCGGCGCAGCGAGAGATCATCTGGGTCAGCGAGCTGTTCGACGAAGTGGGCCCGCACCTGATCGAGTGTCCCATGGCCGATCAGGGGGCCGGCTCGTGGGATGCTTTTTTCGCTCTGGAAGCGACGGGCAGCCTCGACACCATCGACCGGCTTCGGGCCGAGCTGGCTGTGGACCCGTCCGCGCCCGCCAGGATCGGCGAGCGCCTCGCCGTGACGTTTCGTCAGCTACGGGAACGGGCGGTGGCCTTCGAGCACGGTGCGATGGGCCGGGTCGCGCGCCGTGCCGGGGCGGCGGTCAAGGCGGCGGCGGACGGCCCACCGTGGCGTCTGCAGAGCATCGCCAGCGAGCTGGCCAACACGGTGTCCGCCTTGCGTGAGTACATCGATGCCAGCGGCGAGGATGCTCGGCACCGGGCGCTGACGCGCGCCGAGGCGTCGCTGGAGGCTGCGACCCATCCGTCACGGACCGTGGTCGATATCGAGTCCCTGACCTATGAGCCGGTCGACGCCCTCGCCCGGGCACGGCGGCTGTCCGGAGAGGTCGAAGGCATGTTGCGTGGCGGACAGCCCGACTTCGGCCGCGCGCGGCAGCTGCTGGAAGAGGCGCTAAGCCTCGTCGAGCACGCCCTCACCAAGGCGGGCGCGAGCCGATGACCCGGGGCTGGCAGACGGTTCTTGGCCTGACCGTCAGCCTGCTCCTTCTCTATTGGGCGCTCCACGATGTGTCGCCCGCCGCGGTCTGGGGACACATTCAGGCCGCGAACGTCTGGCTGCTCCTCTTGAGCATCACGATCCAGACGGTGGCCTTCGTGATCCGAGCCATCCGCTGGAAGGTGTTTCTCGAGCCCGCCCTGGCCCGCTCGGAGTTCCGCCCGCGTTTCGCCAGTACCTGCATCGGTTTCATGGCCAACAACCTGCTTCCGGCTCGCGTCGGCGAGTTCGTGCGCGCCTATGCGCTGAGCCGGAGCCAACCGATCAGCGTCAGCGCCTCGTTCGGGTCGCTCGTGGTGGAGCGTCTGTTCGATGCCCTGACGCTGGCCGCGTTCCTGGCCGTCCCGCTGTTCATTCCCGGCTTTCGGATCGCGCCTGGCTTCGGTGATCAGCTCGCCAGCAAGGTGCTCGGCGTGTTCTTCATCCTCGGCGGCGGTGGCTTGGCGCTGCTGCTGCTGATCTTCCGACCCGATCTGGCCGGGCGCGTCTTCCGGGCCACTCTGGGGCGCCTGCTGCCGCGCCGAGTCGCCGACAAGATCTCCGAGATCATGGAATCGTTCATCGAAGGGCTGGGTGCGATGCGAAGGCCGCGGTTAGTGGGGGTCGGCTTCGCCTGGTCCGTCGTACACTGGTGCTGGGGTGCGCTCGCCCTTTACGTCGGCCTGCTGGCGTTCGGCATCACCGAGCCGGGATACCTGGGGTCTGTCTTCTTGCAGGCGGTCAACGCGTTCATCGTGTCCGTCCCGTCCTCGCCCGGCTTCTTCGGGGCCTTTGAGGCGAGCGTGCGGTTGGGGTTGAGTCCCTTCGGCGTCCCGTCGGACCAGGCGATCAGCTTTGCTATCGCCTTCCACATCGGATCGTTCGCCCCGGTGACGCTGATCGGCCTTTATTACCTGGGTCGCCTGGGGTTGAGCTGGGGCGAGGTCCGGCACAGCGAAGAGATCGTCGAGGAGAGCGCGTGAGTCTCGCGTGCGATGGTGGGGCGAAAGCGGTGAGCGACAACCGGCAGGTGGCGAGGTGACCGGCGAGCCCTGGCTGGAGACGCGAGCCCGGGCGAAGGTCAACCTCCGCTTGCGGATCTTTCCGCGGGGGCTCGACGGCTACCACCCTCTCGAGACGATCTTCTGTCGCATCGACCTCGCCGATCGCGTTCGACTGAGGCTCCGCCGCGACCCGGGCGTCGCATTGCGCGTTAGCGGCCCCGAGCCGGCACCCGAGGGGTCCCAGAACCTCGCCGCTCGAGCCGCCGCGCTCCTGCTCGAGCGAGCTGGGGTCTCGGAGGGGGTCGAGATCGAGCTGGAAAAGCACATTCCCGCCGGGTCTGGACTGGGTGGCGGCTCCAGCGACGCGGCGGCGGTCTTACGTTTGCTGGCCCAGCGACTCCCACGCCGACCGCCGCCCGAGGAGGTGGCCGAGCTGGGCGGCGAACTCGGCGCCGACGTCCCGTTCTTCCTTGCCGACACACCGATGGCGCTGGCCTGGGGTCGCGGGGACCGACTCCTCTCGTTGCCGCCGGTTCGGACTCGTCCGATGCTTCTTCTTTTGACCGGGCTGCACGTGTCCACTCAGACGGCCTACGCGCTCTGGGACGAGCACGCGGAGCGGGAGCTCGCACGGGCGGCCGGCCCGTTTCTGACCCAGGGCTCGGCGCTCTCGAGCTGGTCCGGGTTGAGTGCGCTGGCAGAAAACGACTTCGAGCCGGTGATCTTCGCCGAGCATCCGGACCTGGGAGCGCTGCGGGCCCGGCTGGAGGAGAGTCGGCCCCTGCTGGCGATGCTCTCGGGCAGCGGCTCTGCGTTATTTGCGGTCTACGATACTCGGCGGAGACGGGATGCGGCGGTGGAGAAGCTGAATGCGGAGAAGATCGGCGCCCGGCTGGTTACTGCCCGCGGGCCTGTGTGAGGTCGCTGGCCCAACGCGGGTCGCCGATCTCGGAGCGAACGAGCTGTCCTGCCGGCGGAGGTAGCAGGGCCACGTCCGCCTCGGCTGCGTCGAGGTCGCGGCGTCGCCAGTAGGCGTAGGTGTGAGGCGCACAGGAGACGACGGTGACCTCCGCGTTGGCCCGCCTGCGGAAATCGTTGATGTCGGTGCGGGACAGGTAACAGTTGCGGCTTTGAGCCTCCGGGTTCGCGCTGACCAGCCCCAGGCGCGGCGACGGATGGTTGTGCCAGGTTCCCACGACCTTCGAGCTGCCTCTGCAGCTCGACGCCTGCACCCGGCCCGTCTCGGACACGAGGATGTGGGGCATCCGGAAGTCGCTGATGTAAAGGTCGGCGCCCCGACGTTCACCTTCGAGACAAAGGACAAGCTCGGTCTCGAACTGATCGAACAGCAGCGCCAGGTTGTCGGCGACGGCAGGCGCGAGCACCAGATGCCTGAACTGGCCGTGGGCCGTCCAGTCGGGACCTGCGGCGGTGTGCCCCAGGGCGACCGATGCGGCAATTGCCATCAGCCAGGTCATGCGTTTCACTGCTCAGCCTCCCATTGTGCAGAACGTGTCACCGGTTCTTGGAACGCGCCCGTTCCGGCTCGCGGTTCCAGTCGAGGTCGGTGATTCCAGGGGCTGTGAGGGGGGATTCAGGGAAGACAGCAGGCGGGGACGTCGTTCCTTACCCTCGAAGACCCACTTTGTTCGCTCGCCCGATCGGTCGGGCCGCGATCCGGCGGCGAAGGTGCCCGGGCTTGCCCGGAGCGGCGACACCGTTGAGATTGCGGCCTGGAACTCGCCGCGTTTGGCCCGTCGTCTAACGGCAGGACGCTGGACTTTGGATCCAGAAATGGTGGTTCGAATCCACCCGGGCCAACTCCACCCTGACTCGAAGAGCCTGACAGGCTCTGGGCTCACCGCGCCCGCCTGCCTCAGGCCTCCCAGCCACACCTACCCCGACCCTCTGCAGGGCAGGGATCGTGCCGTACCGGCGTTGTGGCCACAACTCTACGAGAAACAACGACTTACGTCTCTCGCGACCGCTGCTAGTGCGGCCGGATGGTGGATCAAAATTACCGATCGTCGTGCTCGCCTTGACCGAGGCCGGGCTGTCGAGTAGCCGGGTGGGGAGCGCCTGGTCCGGTAGGGGTGGAAGGATTGCCAACGCTGGCTGAAACGATAGCTTCTCCCGGAAAAATGAGAGGTGGTGGCCGCGAGCGGTGACGATCGCCGCTCCTTGGTGCCCGGTGAGGGGTGCCCGTGGCGAGTAGTTAGGTGTCCGTCGAGGGAGTTCGGCCGCCGCCGTTCGACGAGATTCGCGGTACGAACAGCTGTGGAGCCAGGCGAGGAGAAGATGCGTTTGTTTACACCGGTAGCACGAGCGCTGGCGTTCGTCATGATCGTCGGCAGCGCCGCTCCGGCCGCCGCCCAGGAGTCGGGTGAGTGGCTGGAGGTGATCGACGATGCCGAGAACGAAGAGTTGATCTTCATGGTGGGGCCGCTCGACTTGCCGGCCCGCGCCGGCCATCACGCGATCGCCCAGCCGCCGCTCTCGACCGGGGTCGTTCCCATCGACGCCTACCTGTACGGATTCGATGTACAAATGGTCGACGCGCAGGGCGAGCCGATGACGAACGCGGTGCTGCACCACGTCAACCTGATCGATCCCGACCATCGCGAGCTGTTCAGCCCGGTGGCGCGGCGGCTCTTTGCCGCGGGCAGCGAGACGCAGCCGGCGTCGATGCCCAAAGTGTTGGGTGTCCCGCTCGAGCGAGGGCAGCGTCTGATGGTGAGCGCGATGTTCCACAATCCGACGGAGACGTCGTATCCGGGAGCGCGTTTGAAGGTGACGCTCAAGTACCGGCGCGAGGGCTGGATCTTCCCCCTGACGGTCTACCCCGTCTATATCGATGTGATGGGTCACGTCGGTGAGAAGGACTTCGATCTTCCGCCCGGCCGCAGCGAGCGCTACTGGGAGGGCAGTCCGGCCGTCGCAGGTCGCTTGCTGGCCGCAAGCGGTCACATGCACGATCACGCGACCTCGCTTAGTTTCGAAGATGTGACGGAAGGCAAGGTGTTGTGGCAGACGGGTCCGGAGCTGAACGAGGCCGGACGGGTGGTGGGGGTGCCGCTGGGCAAGTTCTGGTGGAAGGGCGGCATCGCGCTGCGGCCCGACCACACCTACCGGCTTACGGTGGTTTATGACAACCCGACGGGTGGCCTGCTGAAAGGTGGCGGTATGGGCGTACTCGGTGGCGTGTTCAAGCCGGCTCGCGGTGCCGAGTGGCCGAGCCTCGATCCGAAGGATCCGGATTACCTGGCCAACCTCGAGGAGACCCGTCAGACTGCAATGCAACGGGCCATGGGAATGGGCGCGACCTCAGGCGAGCACGGTCACGAGCACGGCCACTAGCCGACGGCGGAGAGGCCGCCCGGCGTCTCAGGAAGGGAGGGCGAGGAGAACGAAGAACGCCGCGTAAGCGACGACGAAGACCGCGCCCTCCCAGCGCGTCACCCGCAAAGTGGTCCAGACGAACGGCAGGACCAGGATGCTGAGGGCCAGCATGACCGGCGCCTCGACCCGGATCACGGAGGGCGAGACGTCGAGTGGCCGGGTCAGGGAGGCGCCGCCGAGCACGGCCAGCAGGTTGAAGATGTTGGACCCCACCACGTTCCCCACCAGGATGTCACCTTCGTCCTGAACCGAGGCGGCGATGGCTGTGGCCAGCTCGGGCAGGGATGTGCCCAAGGCCACAACGGTCAGCCCAATGGCGAGCTCGGAGATGTGGAGGGCGCGAGCGGTGACCTCGGCGCCGTTCACCACCATGTGGGCGCCGGCGAGTAGAACGCCGAGGCCGACGATCGTGAGGGCGACGTGCCCGGCGAGCGTGCCGCCGGCCGGAACGAACCTCTGATAACCGACCTCGACCGCGGGCGACTCGCGGCGGGCGCCTTCGACCAGGTAGAGGGTGTAGGCGAGAAACCCCACAGCAAGAAACACCCCGTCCCAACGGGTCAGCTTGAGGTCGAGGGCGAAGATGTAGAAGGCGAGGGTGACGAAGATCATGATCGGCACCTCGCGGACCAGCAGGCGCATCTGGACGCGAATCGGGCGGATGAGAGCCGCGATGCCGAGGATCAGCGCGATGTTGGCGATGTTGGAGCCGACGACGTTGCCGATCGCGATGTCACCGCTCTCGCGCACCGAAGCGACGACACCGATGAGCATCTCGGGCATCGAGGTGCCCATGGCGACCACGGTGAGCCCGATGACCATCGCATTGACACCGAGGCTGCGCGCCAACCGAGACGCCCCTCGGATCAGCACGTCGGCGCCCAGATAGACTGCGACCAGGCCGACTATGAATACCGCAATTGATGGCCACATCGGCCCGGAAATCTGGAGGGCGCGGTCGTTCCGGACAAGGCGGCCCCGCGAATCGAGTGTGCTCGGATTCGAGCGGGCCGTGGAACCGGCCCGGGCCGGCCGCCGGGGCCGCCGTGCAGTTGACGCTCAGATTAGGCCGGGATAACTTGCGGAGCCTTTAAATACATGGGTTTTAGGAGCTTGACCGACACTTCTGCCATCGATCCCAAAAGCCGGGAGATGATGCTTCTCTCGGGTACGGCAAACCGACCGCTCGCCGAGCGCATCGCGGAGCGGCTGGGTGGAACGCTGTGCGATGTGACCATCAAACGTTTCTCGGACGGCGAGATCTTCGTACGCATCGATGAGAACGTGCGCGGCCGGGACGTGTTCATCGTCCAGCCGACGGTGCCGCCGGGCGACAACATCATCGAGCTGCTGTTGTTGATCGACGCGGCGAGCCGGGCGTCGGCCGCTCGCGTGACGGCGGTGATCCCGTATTTCGGCTACGCCCGGCAGGACCGTAAGGACCAGCCTCGCGTCGCGATCGGGGCCAAGCTGCTCGCCAATCTGATCACGACGGCGGGAGCCGATCGGGTGCTGTCGGTCGATTTCCACCAGCATCAGCTGCAGGCGTTCTTCGACATTCCGGTCGACCACCTGTACGCCATGCCGGTGTTCGTCGAGCACTATCGCAAGCTCAAGCTCGAGCCGCTGACCGTGGTGGCCAGCGATGTGGGCGCGGCGAAGATGGCACGGGGCTATGCGCGGCGTCTGGGCGGCGAAATCGCGATGATCGACAAGCGAAGGCCGTCGCACAACGTGGCGGAAGCCGCTGCCGTGGTCGGAGACGTTGAGGGCCGCAACTGTCTGATCCCCGACGACATGATCGATACGGGTGGCACGATGGTAGAAGCGGTGCACGCTCTGAAGGCACATGGGGCGCAGGAGTTATACATCTGCGCCACCCATGCCCTACTCAGCGGTCCGGCGGTTAGCCGGCTGGCCGAGCTGCCGGTCAAGGAAGTGGCGCTGGCCGACACGATCAACCTGGCCGAGGGTAAGCAGTGGCCGGCTCTGCGCGTGCTTCCCGTCGCGGGTCTCCTCGCTCGCGCCATCCGCTACATCCACGACAATGAGAGCGTGAGCAGTCTGTTCGACTAATACGATTACTCGATCACCGATAGACGTAAGGGTATGACGGAATGAGTCCAAAGATAACGCTCGAAGCGCAGCAGCGGAGCGAGACAGGAAAAGGGGCGGCGCGGTCGCTTCGCCGCGAGGGCTTCGTCCCCGGGGTCATCTACGGCCATGACGAGGAGACGCGCCTCTGCAAGATCGAGTCGAAGCGGCTCGAGAAGTTGCTGACGTCGATTGCCTACGAGAGCACGTTGATCGATCTCAAGGTCGACGGTGGCGAGCCGTCGAGCGTGCTGATCCGTGAGGTCCAAATCCACCCGTATCGGGCGGAAGTGCTGCACATCGATTTTCTCGCTGTCCACAAGGGCGAGAAAGTGAAGCTCGAGGTGCCGATCCGCCTGGTCGGTGTTGCGCCGGGTGTGAAGGAAGGCGGCATCATGGAGTATGCGCGTCACGAGGTGGAGATCCGCTGTCTCCCCTCGCAGATCCCCGAGGTCCTCGAGTGCGACATATCGAGCCTCGGCATCGGTGACAGTATCACCGTCGCCGACCTGCGAGTTGCGGAAGGCGTCGAGATCCTCGAAGACGCGCACGCCACGATCGCCGCGGTCGTGCCGCCCACCGTTCACAAGGTCGAGGAGCCGGAGGTCGCGGCCGAGGTCGAGGCCGAAGAGGCGCCCGAGCCCGAGTTGGTCGGCCGCCAGAAAGCGGTGGAGGAGGAGGAAGAAGAGGAGGATTAGCCCTGAAGGCCGTCGTCGGGCTGGGCAATCCGGGAGCCCGGTACGATGCCACGCGCCACAACGTTGGCTGGTGGCTGGTCGATCTTCTCAAGCGCCGCTGGTCCGCCACCCCGTTTCAAGACGAGGATCTCTGGCTCCGGTCGGTGGCCGAGCTGTCCGGGGTGGGTGAAGTGTGGCTGATCAAGCCTACTCTGTACATGAACCGCAGCGGCATCGCGGTGCGGCGGCTCGTCGAGTCCGCCGCCCTCGACACGGCGCGCGACTTGCTAGTGGTCGTGGACGACGCCGCGCTGGAGCCGGGGAGACCCCGCTTCCGTGCCCGCGGGTCGGCGGGCAGCCACAACGGTCTGCAGTCGGTGGAAGACGCCCTGGGTACACGGGAATACGCGCGGCTCCGCATCGGCGTCGGCGCGGCTCCGCCCGGGGTCGATCTGTCCGATTGGGTGCTCTCCGAGTTCGACGACGCGAGAGATGAAGACGCCGTGCTCGCGGTGCTGCCGCGCCTGGTCGAGGGGGTGGAAGTCTGGGCGCGGGATGGTATCGACACGGCGATGAATCGGTACAACACGCCGCCGATTTCCGAAGTCTAGAGGATCGGAGTCTCTGAAAACAGAGCCTTGAGAATACAGGAGGGGCAGTGACGGATCTCGCGGTGAACTTTGCGGCACCCTCCGGGGTGCTCGGCCTGCTGGTTGCCCTGTTTATCTATATCTACCTGAAGCGCCAACCGATCGGCACGGAGCTGATGGGCGAGCTGGCCCGTCAGATCCAGCTCGGAGCCCGCGCGTTTCTCAGGCGTGAATACTCGGTGCTCATCCCATTCATCGCGGTCGTGGCGGTACTGCTCTACCTGGCCCTGAGCTCGTTGCCCACGTCACTGGCTTATGTCGGTGGCGCGCTTTGCTCGCTGCTGGCGGGGTTCTTCGGGATGAACGCTGCCACGATCGCCAACGTGCGCACCTCCGAGGCGGCGCGATCGGATGGGCAGGGGAAGGCGCTGCGCATCGCGTTCAACGGAGGCGCCGTGATGGGGCTCTCCGTCGCGAGCCTCGGTCTGCTGGGCATCGGCGCGCTAATGCTCGTCTACGCCAGCACGCTGGCGGGAGACTCGGCGTTCAAAACCTTCAGCGAGATCGTCGCGGGGTTCGCGATGGGTGCCAGCTCGATCGCGCTGTTCGCGCGCGTGGGCGGCGGCATCTACACCAAGGCCGC
>JABAOD010000787.1_pt2 | contig 24444 bp, 27 predicted proteins | sample 7062151 | NCBI WGS metagenome assembly JABAOD01 (sample SAMN14538626, study PRJNA623070) | marine sediment metagenome | biome: marine biome [ENVO:00000428]; feature: marine pelagic biome [ENVO:01000023]; material: deep marine sediment [ENVO:00002113] | place: India: Gulf of Khambhat ... | reverse complement strand
GACCTGCACGTCGTCGCTCATCGCTTCCACGATGTGCACGTGACCCTCGGTCATCCCCAGGATGATGTCAGACTCTTCCACCAGCTTGGCGGTGAGTGGCTGCGAGCGGTGTCCGGACAGGTCGAGCCCGATCTCGGCGGCAGTCTGGAGCGACCCGTCCGAGGCCGGCGCGTCCCACGCCGCCGCGGTGCCGGCGGACTCGACGCGCACGTGATCCCAGCCGCGCTGCTCCAGGGCACGACGAGCCAGCGCCTCGGCCAGCGGGCTGCGACAGGTGTTGCCGGTGCAGACGAAGAGGATGTTGTACGTCGTGGGCTCGTCGCGGGCCATCATGCGAGGTTCATCTATTTGAGGTCGGGGACGCAGGCCAGTAGCTGTGCGCGCGTGATCGGTCCTTCACGCAGCATCCGCGGCGGCCCCTGTACGAAACTCACGATCGTCGACGGGCGGCTCTCGGGGATCGGGCCAGCGTCGAGGGCGACCGCGGGACGCTCGTCCTGGAGCAAGTCGACACGCCCGGAAAACAGTTCGAGCGCCGCCGTCAGGCTTCGTGCCGGGTCCTGGCCCGAGAAATTGGCGCTCGTCGATGTCATCGGCTTCTTCCAGGCTCGCAGGATCATCGTGACGATCTCATTCGGCGATACCCGCAGCGCCAGGCCCCCGCCGGCGCCGATGAGGCCAGCGGGCGCCCCCTCGCAACGAACCACGAGCGTCAGCGGCCCCGGCCAGAACTTCTGCGCCAGCTTCTCGGCCGCTTTCGGCCATTCGAGCCGGCGATACGTCGCTCGCACCGTCTCGACGTCCGGCGTCAGGACGATCAGCGGCTGGCCGAGCTGTCGCCGCTTGACCCGTGCGATGAGCGTGTTGTTCTCGATCGAGCCGTCACCACCCAGCCCGTAGACCGTCTCGGTGGGGTGGACCACCAGGCCGCCGCCCGCCAGCGCGTCGGACGCACGCCGGGCCGCAGCGGCCAACTCGGTCGGCTCCCGAGCCTGCACCACTTCGATCTTCATGATCCGGGTCTATCCGTCCCGGCGTCGCGCGCCCGCAACCACGCCTCGACCAGTCGCATGTCGTCCGGGTTCGTCACTTTGGGGTTCGGCTCCGAGATCTCCACCAGCACCGATGCCACACCGTAGCGCTCGCACAGCCCGGCGCAGTCGGAGGCAGAGAATCCCTCGGCCTCCGCTCGGCGGTGCGCCTCGACGAGCAACGCACGAGGGAAGGCCTGAGGCGTCTCGGCCCGCCACAGTCGTTCCCGATTCAGCGAGCGTTCGATACGGCCCTCCGCGTCCGCCTCTTTCAGCGAGTCGGTGACTCGGCGGCCGGCAACGGCCCCGAGCTCCGGCCCCGCCCGTTCGAGAACCTGCGAGATCATCCGCCGGGTCACGAGGGGACGCGCTCCGTCGTGCACCACCACAAGCTCCACATGCTCGGGCACGCTGGCCAGCCCCAAACGCACGGAGTCCGTACGCGCCGGCCCACCGGCCACCAGGCTGATTCCGCCGCTCCGCACTCCCTGTAGCCACGGCGGCGGCCGTTCGACGTGCTCCGGCGGGAGTACGACGGTCAGCCCCTCCAGCGCCGGATGGTCGCGAAACGGTGCCAGCGTCCAGAGCAAGAGCGGCTGACCCGCCAGGGGCGCGAACTGCTTGGGAACGCCGCCGCCGAACCGCTTCCCTCCGCCGGCGGCCACGATGACCGCCCAGGCCCTAGCCGAAGAGCTCAACGATCAACGCTCCGACGTCCCGTACTCCCACCACGTCCAGTGGCAGGGGCGTCTTGGACCCGTCCCGCGACGCTGAAATGTAAGCCCGCTCGAAGCCCAAGCGACTCGCCTCGCTCAAACGCCGCTCCAGCTGGCTCACCGGCCGAACCTCCCCGCCCAGACCGACTTCACCCACAAACACCGCGCCGGGGTCGAGCACCGAGTCCCGGAGCGCCGAGGCGACCGCCGCGACCACCGACAGATCGGCGGCCGGTTCGGTGACCCGTAACCCGCCCACGACGTTCAGAAACACATCCTGATCGCCGGTCCGCAGCCGCGCCCGTCGTTCCAGCACGGCCAGCAGCAGCGACAGCCGTCGCCCGTCGAAACCGGTGGCGACCCGCTGCGGCGCGCCGTAGACAGCGCGGTTGACCAGCGCCTGCACCTCGACCAGGACCGGGCGTGTGCCCTCCAGCGCCGCGGCGACGGCCGAGCCGCTCGCGCGCTCCTGGCGACCCTGGAGGAAGAGGGCGGAAGGATTCTCCACGGGCTGGAGGCCGTGCGCTCCCATCCGGAACAGCGCGATCTCGTCGGCGGCGCCGAACCGGTTCTTGGTCCCACGGACGATGCGCTGATCGAGCCCAGTCGGCGACTCGAAATAGAGGACCACGTCGGCGATGTGCTCGAGCGTCTTCGGCCCGGCGATCCCACCCTCTTTGGTGACGTGCCCGATCACGAAGGTGGCCATCTCCCGACGCTTGGCCACGCGCTGCAGCGCCCCCGCCACCTCACGCACCTGGGCGACACTGCCGGGCGCGCCCTCCAGCCGGTCGGTGTACAGCGTCTGAATCGAATCGATGATGAGCACCTGCGGATCCAGTTCCGCCACCCGATCGAGGATCGCCTCCGCCGACGTCTCGGCCAGCAGCAGCACGTCGTCCGTCGGCTCGGCCAGACGCTCGGCTCTCAGCTTCACCTGATAAGGCGACTCTTCGCCCGAAACGTAGAGGACCCGCTGACCCGCCGCCGCCAGGCGGGCCGAAACCTGCAGCAGCAAGGTGGACTTGCCGATGCCCGGCTCACCCCCCAGCAGCACCAGCGACCCCGGCACCACGCCGCCACCCAGCACGAAGTCGAGTTCGGTGAGCCCGATCCGCCAGCGCGGCCGCTCCGCTCCTTCAACTGCGGCGAGCGAGACGGGCTTCGCCTCGGTCGAGGTCACGCGATCGAGCCGGGCGCTCGACACCTTCGGCTGAACTCGCTCTTCGACCAGCGTGTTCCACGCCTGGCAGTGGGGGCAACGGCCCTGCCAGCGGTGCGACTCACCGCCGCATTCCGAGCAGAGATAGATCGTGCGCGTTTTTGGCATGGATCGAGGAACCGATCATGTTTGCCGGGGACCGGAGACCCGCCCGGCTAAGGGCGGCCGCGCCCTCAGTCGGGCTCCGCCGTGCGCGACGAGACCGATTCGAAACGCGTGAATTCCTTGCGGAAGTAGAGATTGACCGTGCCGGTCGGACCGTTGCGCTGCTTGCCGACGATGAGCTCCGCCTTGCCCTCCAGAGATTCGCCCTCCAGGTCCATTCCGTCGCGCTGGTAGACCTCCGGACGGAAGATGAACAACACGAGGTCGGCGTCCTGCTCGATGGCGCCCGACTCTCGCAGGTCCGAAAGCTGTGGCCGATGCTCGCCCCGCTGTTCCGGCGCCCGCGACAGCTGGGAGAGGGCGATCACCGGGACATCCAGCTCCTTGGCCACCGCTTTCAGCGCCCCCGAGATCGCGCTGATCTCCTGCACCCGGTTCTCGGCTCTGGGGCCACGCATGAGCTGAAGGTAGTCGACGGCGATCAACCCGAGATCAACCTCAGCCTTCAGCCGGCGCGCCTTGGCCCGCAGCTCGACGGCGCTGATCGCCGGCGTGTCGTCGATCCAGATGGGCGCCGTGTTCAGATGGGCGGCGGCCGTCGCCAGCTGCATGAACTCCTGATCGCTCAGCATGCCGCGGCGCAGCTTGGCCGAGTTCACCTGACCCTCGGCACAGAGCAAGCGCTGCACGATCGCCTCCTTGGACATTTCCAGAGAGAAGAGAGCGATGGGCGTCTCGCCCTCGATGGCTGCGTGCTGAATGATGTTCAGCAGTAACGACGTCTTACCCATCGAGGGACGCCCGGCCACGACAACGAGGTCGGCGCGCTGGAACCCGGCGGTCATGTTGTCCAGATCCGCGAAACCGCTCGGCACCCCGGTGACCGATCCCCGCGCCTGCTGAAGTCGCTCGATGTGCTCGAAGGCGGGCCAGAGGATCTCCTTGATCCAGATGAAGCCGCGGCGCTGGCCGGCCTGTGACACCTGGAAGATCCGCTGCTCCGCGCGATCGATGGTGTCCTCGACCGTATCGGTGCTCGCCTCGTAGACGTCTCGAATCGTGTCGGTCGACGCCTCGATCAAACGCCTCAGCAGCGCCTTGTCGCGAACGATCTTGCCGTGGTACTCGATGTTGGCGGCCGTGGGCACCGCTTCCATCAGCTCGGCCAGATACGCCGGACCGCCGACCGCCTCCAGCTCGCCGCTGCTGCGCAGCTCCTCCGTCAGCGTCACCGGGTCGATCGCCTCGCCACGCTCGAACAGCCGCCGCATCGACCGGTAGAGCCGCCGGTTCGCTTCGCGATAGAACATGGAGTCATCGACCAGCTCCACGGCCTTGGCGACCGCGTCCGCATCGATGAGCATCCCCCCGAGCACCGAGATCTCGGCCTCGGGCGACCAGGGCGCTTTGCGCTCGCTGAACGGATCCGATGCCTTGACGCCGCCCGCACGGTCGCTCGGCGGTTGCCAATCAGCCACGCTCGCCTCCCGGGGCTCGGCCGCCCGCTTCGTCATAGATGCGCCGCAGCCGCTGCAGATCTTCCCAAGCGGGCCGCTTCCACTTGGCGTTCCGCAGCAGGGCGGCGGGGTGATAGGTCACCACGACGGGTATTCCCATGAATTCGTGCGTCTGTCCGCGCAGGCGTGTCAGCGAAGCCTCGCTGGCCAACAGCGTTTGCGCCGCGAAGCGGCCGAAAGCACAAATCGCCTTCGGCGCGATCAACTCGACCTGTCTCCGAAGATAAGGCCTGCAGGCGGCAACTTCATCCACCAGCGGATCGCGGTTACCCGGCGGCCGGCACTTGAGCACGTTGCAGATGAACACCTCGTCGCGACGGAACCCAATGGCCGCCAACATCTTGTCCAGCAGCTTGCCGGCGGGCCCCACGAAGGGCCGACCGGACATGTCCTCTTCATAACCCGGTGCTTCGCCCACCACGACCAGATCGGCTCGGCTGTCTCCCTCACCGAACACGACGGTCATTCGCCCCTCAGCCAGTCGGCACCGCGTGCAGCCCAAGACCTCCTCCCGTAACGCTTCGAAGCTCTCTCCGACTTCGATCTGGGGCTCGGGCGCCGGGGGCCCTTCGGCCGTGGCTCGAGCCCGCGGCGGCGCGGCTTCCCGACGCTGGGCACGGCCGGGTCGCTCTGCCCAACCCCGTGACTGCAACGCCTCGGTCGCCGGCCGCTCGAGGATCCACTCCTGCTGCCCCAGCTCGCTCCGCTGCCTGAGATAGCGGACCAGCAGGTCGCGGGGCGACTCCCGATCACTCACCGGCCAGCAGCCGCTCGGCGCGGTCGAGGATCTCGTCGGCCACCTCGCTCTTCTTCATGAGCGGCAGCGCCTCGGCTTCCCCTTCGGCGCCGATGATCGTGACGCGGTTCGTCTCGACGACAAAACCCGAGCCCGGCTCGCTCGGATCGTTGAGCACGATGAGGTGCGCGCCTTTTTCCACCAGCTTCCGTCGGGCCGAGTCGATCGCTTCCTGCCCGAGATCCACCGCGAAGGCTACCTTCACACAGTCCCTCGGGGCCCGCGCGCTGGCCGTCGCCAGCAAATCCGGTGCGGATTCCACGGCGATCGACGTCATCCCGGCGGCCCGGCGGATCTTGTCGTCCCGCCGCGAACTGGGACGGAAATCCGCCACCGCGGCCACCATGAACAGCGCCGCCGCCCCCTCCAGCTCCTCACCCATTGCGTCGCCCATCTCGTCGGCCGTCTCGACCCGGCGCACGTGGTCGATCTCGACCGGTGGACGCAGCTCGGTCGGTCCGCTGATCAGGGTCACCTCGGCGCCGCGTCGCCAGGCGGCGGCGGCGACGGCGAAGCCCATGCGGCCGGACGACCGGTTTCCGAGAAAGCGCACGGCGTCGACCGGCTCCCAGGTGGGGCCGGCCGTCACCACGACCCGGCGCCCGCGCCAGCGCGTCTCCGACTCGAGCCGTCGCGCGACGTAGGCCTGAATCAGCTCGGGCTCGACCATCCGGCCCCAACCCTGCTCGCGCTCCGCCAGCTCGCCGTAGGCCGGTCCAACCAGCTCATACCCGAAGCCACGCAGCGCCTCGAGGTTTCGCTGGGTGGCCGGGTGTTCGAGCATCCGCGTGTTCATGGCCGGAGCGATCAAGGCGTTGGGCGGTGACGCGAGCAGCGTGGTGGTGAGCATGTCGTCCGCGATGCCGGAGGCGAGCTTCGCGATCAGATTGGCGGTCGCTGGGGCGACCACGATGGTGTCGGCCCAGCGTCCCAACTCGATGTGGGCGAGCGCCCCCTCCCAAAGCGAGGTGGCGACAGGTTGGCCCGTCAGGCCTTCGAACGTCACCGGGCCGACGAAGCGCGCCGCGTTCTCGGTGAGGATGACCCGAACTTCGGCGCCCGCCCGTACCAGCAGGCGAACGAGTTCGGCAGTCTTGTAGGCGGCGATTCCCCCGGAAACGCCGACCAGCACCCGCTTTCCGTCAAACGGGCGCATGGTGGGTCGTCAGGGCGCCTGGCGGCGCCGCTTCACCAAACGGAATTCGATCTGGCCGGAGGTCAGCTCTTCCAGGGCCTGGGTGGTCAGCTTTTTCGGCCCGTAGGGGGAATGCATGAGCGGCCGATCGGTGGTCACGACGATCTGCCTCTGAGCGCGGAAAGCGTTGATCTCGCGGGCGTAGCGTGCCGCGACCAGGACGCCCAGATACTTGTTGCTGCCTGCCGCGTCGGCCAGTTCAACCGGCGTGAATACTTTCATGGTGTCTAATCAGCCCGAGTGTTGTCGTGTTCGCGAACCCCCAATATTACACCCCGGCCCGCCGCCGTGGAAGGGCTGCTAAACCTCTCCCCCGCTGAGAGCTTTCTCGATCCCCTGCCTCAGCTCCANNCGCCGTCTCGAGGCGACGCCGCAGATCGGAGGCGCCCTCACTTCCACGACGCCGCAGCCGTTCCAGGAGCTGACCGAAGGAGGGCGGCAGGAGGAAGATCGTCACCGTATTGGGAACCGAGCGCTTCACCTGACGCGCCCCCTCGACGTCGATGTCGAGCAGCAGCAGCTTCCCCGCCTTCGTCGCCGTCGTCAGGTTGGCGCTTGGCGTTCCGTACAGTTGGCCGTGGACCTCGGCCCACTCGAGAAACTGACCGGCGGCGATCATCGACTCGAACGTCTCGCGCGAGACGAAGTGGTAGTCGACGCCGTCTCGCTCTCCCGGGCGCGGGCGGCGCGTGGTCGCCGAGACCGAGAAGACCAGGTCGACACGCCGCTCGAGTAACGCTCTCGAGACCGTCGTCTTGCCGGTTCCCGAGGGAGCGCAGAGGACGATGGGGCTGCCGGTCACTCCACGTTCTCCACCTGTTCGCGCAGGCGCTCGATGGCGGCCTTGATGTCCACGACGCGCTTGGCCACCTCGGTGTCGTTGCCCTTCGAGCCGATCGTGTTCGCCTCCCGATGCATCTCCTGCACCCAGAACGCCAACCGCTTGCCCGCCGGCTCCGCCGCATCCCCCTCGATCAACTGCCGGAACTGCTCCAGGTGCGATCGCAGCCGCACGATCTCCTCGTTGATATCCCAACGCTCCGCCAGAAAGGCGACCTCACGAGCCAGTCGCTCTTCGTCTAACTCCACGTCTTGGGTCAGCTCCGACACTGCCGCCCTCAAGCGATCCCGCTCTTCGACTAGCCGCTGGGGAGCCCGCAACTCGATGGCCTCCAGCGCGGTTGCGATATCGGCCAGCGACGCCAGCAGATCGGCCGCCAGCGCCTTCCCTTCCTCTTCGCGTATGGCGACCACCGCCGCCAGAGCTTCGCGAGCGGCCGCCACGATTTCATCCATGGGCAGATGCTCGATGTCCTCGGCCGGAGGCGCGAAGATGTCCGACAATCGAGCGACCAGCTCCAGGTCGATTCGGCCCTCGACGCCATGCCGCTCCTGAATCTCACGCAGCGCGGCCAGATAGGCCCGCACCCGCTCGTGGTCCACCGGTACCGCGTCCCCGGTCGCCGGCCCACGCTGATAGGTCAGCCGGAAGTGAACGCTACCCCGTTGAACCTGCTCGCGCACGACCTGAGTCAGGTTCGACTCGTACCGTTCCGCGCCCGGCGGCAAGCGAAAATGTGTATGGAAATGACGGTGGTTCACCGTGCGGATCTGAACTGCGATCAGCCCCTCCGGCGCCTCCCGCTGCGCCTCCCCAAACCCCGTCATGCTGCGGATCATCCCTGGCACCTCGTCGCGAGTTCGAGCGGTACTGTCGTGCCGCTACTATCGGCGGCTGGCACCGCGGATGTCAAATGAGACCTCTCAGTTCCAAAACTCCCACTTCACACCGAAATGGATCCGGGCCGTTGGAAAGAACATCTCCGGCACATCCGCGGGAGAGCCTACCGCATTGTAGCTCTCATAATTGTAGAAGATGTGAAGGTCCTTGATGCGAACGACCGCCTCGCCCCGGAACCAGGTCAGATCACCGCTCGATACCACCGCTCCTGGCGCCACACCCTCATCCAACACGAACATGGCGCCGCGCAGGCCACCCACCGCCGTGATCCAGATCTCCAGCTGATCACTCAACGCGAGAAGTCGGTAGATCCCCTCCACCCTCCACTCATCCTGGGGCCAGTAGAGCACCGGCGCCGCGTTGCGCCGCTGGTAACGGCCACCGACCTCCAGGACACCGCCAAACGGCCGCAGCACCGGACCCGAGATCCACCCTTCGACCAGCTCCACCGTTCCTCCGGGAAGAGCGCGGATGCTGTCGAAGGGCGCGCCGATGGCGGGCGACGGGTCGGCCCGGCTCGTCCCGCCGCGGCCGCCGAGCCGCCAGTCCCACAGCCGCAGCTCGGCCCCAGCCGTCCAGCGTGTGATCGAAAGCCGCCGGCGCGGCCGAAACGCGAAGATGCCCCGGTCCCCTTCCTCCACCTCGGCGAGCAGCCGCAGGCCGAGAGGAAGGCGCAGGGTCAGCGACCCGTAGCCCGACGCCGAATGGAAATCTTCATCACGCCAGAGTTCGTAGCGCCCGGCCGCATAGGCGGTCAGCCGACCCAGCTCGAATTCCAGCGCCGCCTCCGGCTCGAAGGTCGGCATCCCGACGCCCTCCCACACCCTCAACGACACCACGCCCTGCCAGCGCCCGGCCCGACGCGCGGCCCGCAGCGCCAGCTGGCTCGCCGACTCCTTGAGCGTCTCCTCCAGCCCCACGCCCTTGGCCTCCTGGCTGCCGGGTCGCAGCTCGAGGCTCGAGCGCCCTGCGACCAGGTCCAGGAACCAACCGCTCTCGGTCGCCCGTCGCAGTCTCAGGATCCAGTCGTTGCGCGTAGTGGACGGGTACGCCTCGCGATCGGCACTGCTGTTACGCCATTCGAGTTGACCCCAAACCCCAGCGAACAACGGATGGGAGAGGCTGGCCCAGATCGCGTTGCGCTGCGCCGCGCGGTTCGAAAGGACGCCGTCCGTGTCGTAGCGATCGAATCCGAAACCGATGCTGGCGCCCCGCAGCCGGGACGCGAAGAAGGCGCGGAGCAGGTTCGTGTCGCGATCGCCGGTGCCGGCCTCGATGCGCGAGTACGCTTCCGGCCGCTCGTTCCCGTAGCTGCGGGTGCTGAGACGGAAGCCGCCCGGCTCCCGGATCAGACGCAGCGACTCGATCTCGACCGGTGAGAGCGCCTGTAGATCCAAGCCCCCGCCCAGGAGCGGCGCGATCTCGTAGCCGTCCACCTCGTAGCGCAGGCCGACCGGCCCGCGCCCGTCGAACACCGAGACCTGCGGGCCCTCCAAGAAACCGGCCCGCACCGGCGTGAGCCCCGGCTGGCGTTCCAGCAAGTCCGCCACCGCCAGCGCCCCGTCCGCGAGCAGATCTGAGATCTCCCACGAGGCGGCGACCCCACCCGCCTCGCTGGCGGCCCGGAAGGGAAAACTGGGAAAGACCGGCACAGGTGCGGTATCAGGCTCCTCCTCCTGCGCCGCGCCCGGCGTCTGCTCCGGAGGCCGGCGCATCGTATCCGGCTCCTGAGCGCACAGCACACCCGTTGCCGCTATGGGGAGGGTGATAAGAGCAGCGAAGATGATGGCGGGTCGGATCAGAAAGTATCCCGTTGAGGCGGGCGAGCGTCAGCGAATCCGTCCCCTCACCCACTCGGTGAACAGGCGAACTCCCACGCCGGTGGGCCCCACCGGTTGATACGGCCCGGCCTTGTCGGCCCAGGCCGTCCCGGCGATATCGAGGTGCGCCCAGGGCACCGAGCCCACGAACTCACGCAGGAACATGGCCGCCGTGATGGTGCCCGCGGCGCGACCACCCGCATTCTTGATATCGGCGATCTCTGACTTGAGCAAGTCGCGATACTCATCCCATAGCGGAAGCGGCCAGACCCGCTCACCGGCGCGCTCGCCCACCTGTCGGATCTCCTCGATCAGCGCCTCATCGTTCCCCATGAGACCCGTCACCTGATGACCTAGCGCCACGACGCACGCTCCCGTGAGCGTGGCGATATCCACCATCGCCTGGGGCTCGTAGCGCGCCGCGTAACTCAACGCGTCCGCGAGTATCATCCGGCCTTCCGCGTCGGTGTTCACCACCTCGATCGTCTTGCGCGAGCGCGACCCGATCACGTCACCGGGTCGCAGGGCGCCGCCCGACGGCATGTTCTCGACCGTGGGGATCAGCCCGACCACGCGAACCGACAGCTCGAGCTCGGCGATTGCTTTCAACGCGCCGAGCACGGCCGCGGCGCCGGACATGTCCGACTTCATCGTCTCCATGCTCTGCGGCGTCTTTAGCGATAGACCGCCGGAATCGAAAGTGACCCCCTTCCCCACCAACACCAGGGGGCCTGCCTCGGCATCGGCGCCGTATTCCATGGCGATGAAGCGTGGCTCTTCTTCGCTGCCGGCGGCCACCGCCAGGATCGCCTCCATGCCATCCTGCTTCATCGCGGCCCGGTCGAGGACAGTCACCCGCATCCCGTGGGCATCGCCCAGGCGCCGGGCCTCCTCCGCCAGATACCGCGGCGTGACGATGTTGCTCGGACGCACCGCCAGTTCCCGGGCGTAGTTCTGCGCCCCGGCGGCCACCCGACCCACCTCGCCCGCCCGCAGCGCCGCGCTCTTTCCCTTGGACTGCGGCAGGTGCAGCGTCAGCCCCGACAGCGGCGGCCGATGATCGTCTTCCGCCGGCTCGCTTCGCAGCTCGTCGAATCGCCAGCCGCCCAGAACCGCCCCCTCCACGAGCGCCCGGGCAGCCGCCTCCAGATCGACAGAGCCGCCGAGCCACGCCGGCAGCATAGCCAGGGTCAGCTCCGTGATTCGCAGCTCACCCGCGCGTCTGGCGGCTCGACCGCCCACCTCCCGAAGCCTCTCGGCGTCCAGGTCGGCGCGCTTGCCCGTCCCGATGAGCAGGACACGATCGGGCCCGCCGTCGCCGTGGCGGTAGAGCAGGCTCAGCTCGCCGCGCCGGGCGCGAAAATCGCCGCCCGTGACCGCCCGGGTGAGCATGAGGCCGAGCGCCTGGTCGAGGGCCTCGAGATCGGCCCCAGACCGCTCGGCTGCATCGTCATCGCCCTGGCACCAGGGCAAGACGAGCAGCGGGGTATCCAGGTTGGCGAGGGATCCCGAGGAGACGTCGAGCTTCATGGGGACTGGACCTCCGGACGAGTCGCTCCGCCAGAAGACGGATCGGGGTCCCGGCGGAGAGCCGGGCGCGGTGAGCGAAGTGGGCGGGGCGGCAGGGGGTTTCTAATTTGATCGATCGTTCGTTCCATAACGCCTCAGTCTCCGCTTACCTTCTCCGCCTCCGTCCACCCACGCCCGCTCTCCCCTTCCCGTGCCCGACCATCACCCATCCCCTCATCTCACCTTCAACTCGCCCCGCCCGGCCGTCCCGCCATCCCCACCCGGCCCACCACGCCGCCCGGACCCCTCTCCGCGCCATCCGCGCCGAAGGCGAGCGGATGGCTACCAATACGTCTTTGCAAGAGGCGGGCCCGACAACCCCAGGCTCCCCCANNCCCCCAGCCCCCGCACACACAGCAGGCCGCCCTCCGTCCTTACGCCGTCCCTGCCGTGTCACGTGGAACTGTCCTCAGCCCTCCGGAATTCGAGGCCTCAATACCCCCAACGCAAAGATAGACAGCCACTTGTACTGTCCGTCAACGTCCCCGCTCCAGCCGATCACGCCAGGGCCCCAGCCTATCCCGTTTTAGAAAAAGGTAATAAAGCTCCCCCTCGGAATACTGTCGGCCCGCACGCGCCTCGGCCGCTGGACCGGCACCGTAAAAGATATCGGCCCGCCCCGCATTCCGGATCGCTCCCCCGGCGTCTTGATCGAGCATGAACTGGACGAACCGCCGCTGCCTGCTCGGGTCGTCCGGGTCCGGGGCTCGAGTGACCACCAGCACGACACCGCCTGGTGGGAATACACTCTTGTCCGCGGCCAGCGAGCGCAGGGGTGTGAGCCGGACTCCCAGCGATCCGCGGGGCCAGGTCGAGCCGTCCGCTGCGCCGAAGAAGATGAATCGCGGGTTACGGTGCAGGTAACGCTCGACATCCTCCGGGTGTGCTCGGAAGTAGCCGCGGACCTCATCCAGGCTCAGCTCGTCCTCCCGCAGCTTGCCGTCCGCCACCAGCGCTCGCGCCACGCTCACGTACTCGTGGCCGTTGTTGCCGGCGTAGCCCACATGAAACGTGCTACCGTCGGGCAGCAGCAGCGCCGCTGAGCCTTGCACGTGGACCAGGTAGGCCTCGAACACGTCGCGTAGCCACACCAGTTCGCTGCCCGCCAGCATGCCGCTCTTCTCGATGTCGGCCCGGGTCGGATAGGTCACGACGCGCTCTCCGACGCGCCGGCCTCGCACCTCGCCGCTGCTTGGGTCGACCACCAGATCTTCTGGAAGCCGGTAAAGGGGGTATCGGTATTCGTCGTCCGGCTGCAGCGAGGCTCTGAAGACCGGCGTGTAGTAGCCGGTATACAGGACCGTTCCGCGCCCGTCGCTTCCGACGCTCCGGTGAAAATCGAACTCGCTTTGTAGCCGCCGCGACAGCTCGTCAGGATCGGCGATCTCGCGGGCGAGCTCGCGGAACGCGTACAGACTTGCCTGTGCCCACTCGTGGGTGATGGCGCCGGCTGGAAATCGCTCCCGGCTCGAGCTGTGGTCGAACCAGGTCAGGCCCAACTCGAGTGCCGCGAGAAGGCTCTCTCGATCGACCTCCAGCGGGTCGGACAGCTCCGGGAGCCGGCTTCGGTCGACGAGTCTAAGCGCCGGCGTGACCGCGCGCCGCTCCGGCGCAGGCGCACCCGGCCCGCGAGGGGCAGCGACTGGACCGGTACCGGCGGGTGGTCGGCAGGCCGTCGCGCATACGAGTGCCGACAAGGACAGCGCGGACGCCCTCGACACCCACCCGATCAGTCGGCGCAACTCTATATATGACAAAGCGTAAGAAGGGGCTAGCTGAGAGAGCGTATCAAGTCACGGAGCAGGTGCTTCTCGAAGTTGAGCGCCCGCTCCAGCACCTCGTCGTAGCTGCCCTCGATGAACAGATCGGCGGAACGCAGTTCGCGGCCTTGCGAGCGGAAGAGGATCCGACCCCTGAACAGGCGATCGGCGCATTCTCGCGTTTGGAGCACGACCGCCCAGCGCTCCCCCTCGTGGTTGACGGAACCGACGTCATCCTCCCGGGGCGACTCATCGAACATCTGAAATTGGGGGTCGATGCGCCCCTCCGAGCCGCCCATCTCATCGTTCCCTGATGATTCCATAGCCCGTCACCGCCCCTGTCGAATCGAGAATGACCCACACCTTGGCCCCCGGGTGCCGGAAAAGCTCGGCGGGAGCGTTCGCTGCCTCGATCGTTCCGCCGTCCTTCGCCCGGAGCATGATCCGATCTCCGTCGACCTCCACGGTCCCGACCCGAGGGACGTGGCCGGCGATTTCCAGGATCTCGTACTCCTGCACGAGCATATGCCCCGAGGACGACAACGTCCCGGCAGCACGCACGGTCGCCCCGCCGAGTCGTCGCAGCTCATCGCGATAAACGCCGCGAGTCTCGACCACCGCTTCCGCCGAGTCCAGCGGCTCGATGACGACGCGCTCGAACGGCGTCGCCCCCACCACCTGCACGCGGCCGGTGACCCGAGCCATCTCCTGTGCGGGTGCGGGCGTTTGTCCGCTAGGGCCGCAGGCCGATTGGGCAAGGACCGCCAGCCCGGCGATCACCAGGGCGGGTCGACGCGCTGGGCCTGTGATAGGGCCACCTCCAGCTGGTGATCGTCCGCGCTCTCCAGATATCCGGGGTGGACGGTCAAGAAACGCTCCTCAGCCCGCGGTCGGTCGAGCGACTTGAACACGACCTGCTTCATGGTGATCATGCCCCGCACACCGGCTTCGGTGTACGCGACCTGCCAGCTACGACCGCTCTTGTCGGTGAACTCTCTCTTTGTCCCCAACTGCAACACCCTCGTCTCCCCGCAACTTGACCTTCGAGTATGAAATCACGCACCGTTCATTATAACTTCAGCGAGCAGCGGCGCGCACGGATCGGAAGCGCCCGACTGGCGACGGGGATCACGCCTTCAGGAGGACACATGGCCCGGAAGTTCACCGATCGAAGTGGAAAGGCCTGGGTCGCCGAGCGCGAGCACGGCCGCTCGGAGCTGGTGTTTCGACCTGTCCACGGGAGCCCGTCCGACGAGCGCGTCGCTCCGCTGCCCAGCCACAGCCACAGCCAGGATCCCTACGAGCTCAGCGACTCCGAGCTGATTCGCATGCTCGAGCGCGCGCGTCCGCGCTACCGGAAGCCGAAAGGCCCGGCGCCGTTCTGAGCCCGGCAGCCCCCGACCCTCAGAGCAGCAGAACCGCCGCCGCCGTCGCCGCGACCACCGCGACCAGGAACGCCTGGAAGAACCAGTTGCCCCGCGGGTGGACGCCGCGGCAGTGGGGGCAGCGGTGCGAATGGTCCGGGATGAGGATCTCGCAATAGCGACAGTTCTTCATAGGACCCACAAAAACAGGAGCCAGACAGCCAGCCCGGTGACCACCACCGGCAGCACCGTGTACAGCAGCAGCAAACGGGCGGCTCCGCGAAAATACCGCCACTCGTCACGCTCGGCCTTGCGCAAGAGCAGCCAGCAGGGCCGGCAGAGATGCTCGATGTCTTCCGTCAAGCTGTTGACCCGATAGTAACGGGCCGCCGCCCCCCTCTCTCCGCACAACGGACACTTCATCGCGCCGCCCCCCTCTGGTGCAAATCGCCTCTAGAATATGCCCGTCGCCGACGGGCCACGCCACCCGGCACCGGGCTGTGCGCCGCCTACCGCTTCAGCTGGCCGCCTCGGGCCGCGCTCCTGACGGGTGGCGATCTGACGGTTCAGGGAGCCGCCGCACGGCCTCGCCGATCTGTCGGGTTAGGCTTTCGACGAGCTCCTGGGTGTCGCGTCGGCCGCGTTTCGCGAGGCGTTTCCAGATGGCCCGGGCACCCACGAAGGCGCTTCCCCAGAGCCCGGAGATGACGCCCAGCTCGAGAGCCAGCGCCGCCTGCATCTCCGTTCCGGCCACGACGGATGCAGCCGCGGCGATGATCGCGGCCGCGGCGTAAAGCCAGCCGACGTTATTGGCGTATCGACGGGTCACCTCGATCAACGTGCGACCGCGGTGCCGCGAGATCGCGATGTGTGTGACCGCCCCCTCGAACCTCTCGTGCCGCCACTCCAGGGAATCGAGCACCTGGGTGACCTCGCCCTCCTCTCCCGTCATGCGCCGGATGGCCCGGACGATCTCACCCAGCTCGCTCGCGGGAAGCTCGCCCTCTACATGACGTTGAAATCGGTAGGTCGTGGGCGCGCCGAGAAGAGCACTCGTGCCCGGGCTTTTCGCGCTTGCGAGCGCCGCGGCCGCACGGACCACCAGGTCAGGGTCGATCCCGGCTTCCGCCGCGATACTCTGGATTTCGGCCAGAGTGTGGCCGGACCCAGCGTCCGCCTCTCCCTCCAGGTCGGCCGCGAGCTTCAGGATGAGCGCCAGCTCCCTATCGCTGTAGCGCCGCTCCTTCTCGAGATGGCCCGGCACACCCAAGCGTCGACCTCACCTGCCTTCGAGCCGAAGGGGCCCTCTACTTCCCCTCCATGAACGGATAGCGGTAGTCGGTCGGCGGCGCGTGCGTCTCTTTGATCGAGCGCGGCGTAACCCAGCGGATCAGGTTGAGCGCCGACCCCGCCTTGTCGTTCGTGCCGCTGGCCCGGCCACCGCCGAAGGGTTGCCCACGACGGCCCCGGTCGGCTTGTCGTTGATGTAGTAGTTGCCCGCCGTGTAGCGCAGTGCCCGATCCGCCTCGGCGATCGCCCGTCGGTCGCGGGCGAAGATCGCGCCGGTCAGCGCATAGTCGGACCCCGTATCGACCAGCTCCAGCGTCTCGGCCCAGCGCTTGTCGGGGTAGACGTGGAGCGTGAGCACCGGGCCGAAGATCTCCTCACACATCAGCCGTGACCGCGGATCCTTGCTCAACACGACCGTCGGTTCGATGAAGTAGCCTTTCTTGTCATCGCAGCCGCCGCCCGCGAGGATCTCGAGGTCCGGGCTGTGTTTCGCCTCCTCGATGTATTCGGAGATGCTCTTGAAGGCGCTGGCATCAATAACCGCGTTCATGAAGTTCCGGAAGTCGCGCGGGTCACCCATCTTGATGCTCGCCACCATCTCGAGCATCTGGGCCTGAACCTCGGGCCAGAGCGACTCGGGGATGTACGCACGCGAGACGGCGCTGCACTTCTGCCCCTGGTACTCGAACGCCCCCCGCACCAAGGCGACCACGAGCGATTCGACGTCGGCGCTGGCGTGGGCCAGCACGAAGTCCTTGCCGCCGGTCTCGCCGACGATCCGCGGATAGTTCTTGTAGCGGGTCAGGTTCTCGGAAACCTTCCGCCACAGCATCTGGAAAACCTCGGTCGAACCGGTGTAGTGGAAGCCGGCGAATTCGCGGTGCGGGATGATGGCGTTGGACAGCGCCGAGGAATCGCCGATCACGAAGTTGATCACCCCGTCCGGCAGCCCCGCCTCCTGCAAGACCCGCATCACGAAGTAGTTGCTGTAGATCGAGGTGCGGGACGGCTTCCACAGCGAGACACACCCCATGATCGCCGGCGCGGTCGGCAGGTTGCCGCCGATCGAGGTGAAGTTGAAGGGCGTGACGGCGAAGACGAACCCCTCGAGGGGCCGGTGATCCATCCGGTTCCACATCCCAGGCGCCGACATCGGCTGCTCCTGGTAGATCTTCTCCGCATACCAGACGTTGAATCGCCAGAAGTCGATCAGCTCGCAGGCCGCGTCGATCTCCGCCTGGTGAGCCGTCTTGCTCTGGCCGAGCATCGTGGCGGCGTTGACCGTGTCGCGCCACGGGCCCGCCAGCAGGTCCGCCGCCCTGAGGAACACGGCCGCCCGCTCCTCCCAACGGCGCTGGGACCACTCCCTCCAGGCGCGCCGTGCGGACTCGACCGCCGCCTCGATCTCTTTGGGGCCGCCCTTGTTCCAGTGGGCCAGCACATGCCCGTGGTCGTGCGGCATCACGTACTCGGTCTTCTCGTCCGTGCGCACGTCCTTTCCGTCGATGATCAGAGGGATATCGATCTGCTGGTCGGCCAGCTCGTCGAGCTTCTTTTTGAGGCTCTCCCGCTCCGGTGTGCCGGGTGCGTAGGAGCGGACGGGTTCGTTGACTGGAATCGGGGCTCTGAACAAAGCGTTTGACATGCCGTCCTCGTGGGTCGCTGAGAGTGTTCGCTGGATGGAGCGTTCGCGTCGTCGCCCGATACCATCGCGCCAGCCTCGTGGCTTGGCAAGTGGATCTGATCGGACCGGCGGACGCCCCGCCTGGCCCCGTGAGGCGGTGATCCCCGGCCCGTGTCGCGCACGCGGCGATCACCGTGTATCTTTGCGGCTTCGTTTCCGTGTCGTCACAATCAGCCCAACCGGTGCAAAGCCACAAGAACGCGGAGAGGCCATGCGCATTCTCGCCAACACCCTGCCCCTGCTCGCCGTCATCGCGGTCATCGCGGTCGCCACGAGCGGCAATAGCCGTCCCACGGAGCTCGCTCAGGAGGGCCAGCTCGCCTGCATCAACATGACCGGCGACCGGATGCCAGCCGCCACCCGCCGGAGCCCGCTCGACTCCGTCAGGTTCGAGATTCAGGGCGCCCCGGTGATGATCTGCTACGGCCGACCCTCCGCCCGGGGACGCGTGATCATGGGCGACCTTGTGCCCTACGGCAGCCTCTGGCGGACCGGCGCGAACGAGCCGACCATGATCCATTCCTCCGTGGCCCTCGACATCGCCGGCATCGCGGTCGAGCCCGGCACGTATTCCCTTTACACGGTCCCCGGTGAGTCGGAGTGGGAGCTGATCGTCAACCGCTCGATCAGCCAGTGGGGGCACGAGAGCCGCTATTCCGATGAGGTGCGAGCCCAGGAGGTCGGGCGCGTAAAGGTCAAGTCAGAGAGCACGGAGGAGCACGTCGAGACCTTTACGATCCGCACGCTGCCGTCCAGCGATGGCAACGCCACCGTCCTGCTGGAGTGGGAGCGGACCCGGGTGACGATCCCGATCAAGGGCGCGTGATCGCTCCCGTCAGGCGCGGCTAGGGATCGCCGCGTTCGAGCCGCGCCAGCTCCAGCGGGGAAAGCCCGTAGACCCAGGCCGTCGTCGCGATAAGGCCGAACGCGACGACCGCCTCGATCCAGAACTTGAGTTGCGTGGCAGCTCCGTCGACCGTGCTTTCGCCCAGCCGGCGGCCCTCCTCCCAGATCGCCGCCGGGTCGAAGACCGGTAGGCCGCCGGGGGGTGCGGCCCGCGACGCCCAGGCCAGATACAGGAAGGCGAGCGCCGCCAGAATGCCGACCGCGGCATAGGCGGCGCTTCCAGCCCGCTTCCCGACCCTGCCGATCAAACCCGCAGCAGCGCCCGCGGTCGCGGTGAGCAGCAGAAGCGCGGCGACGTCAAAGGGCAGGTCCGCAGTCCTGGAGATCCGGCCGTAAACTCCACCTAGCAGCGCCGCCACGATCAGGGCGGCCGTTGCCACCTCCCACCAGCTCAACCTGCGCCGCAGCCAGACTCCGGCGACCCCGGAGCCGCCGGTGGAGTCCCCGGTCCGGGCCAGCGGCGCAACCTTCTTCAAGAGCCGCCGCATCGGCGTCTCGTAGAGTATCGCCTTCGCCTTCAGCACCGTGGGCAGCCGCGCCGCGAAACGCGGCTGCCAGGCGGGCCCGAAGAACAGGAACCGGCTCCTCCGGGCCCTGCCCCGCATTTCGGGCAAGGGGTGCGGGAAGATGCCTGCCGTCTCTCGGCGGAATCGGTTGTAGCGCGCCCTCTGTACGCCGGAATCTTCCTCGCTCCCCATCTGCAGGTAGATGACCAGCTTCTCGGGCGAAACACGCTGGACGACGGTGCGAAGCTCCCATAGGAGGTTCGCCGTGTCGCCGGCGCGAAAGAGCACCAGGCGGCAACGCCCCAATAGCTCTTCAACGGTGTCACGCCAGGCGGCGTCCGGTGCGTCGATTCGCGTCGCTCCGAGCTCCGGCAGCGATTCCGTCGGCCGCGCCAGGGCGACCACGGGACCCAGGTAATCGAGTTGCGTCGCCACGATCTCCTCGTAGGTCGGGAGGCGCGGGAGACGCGCGGCGAGGGGTTGGAGGAGCGCGTAGGAGAGCGCCGGTAGAGGTGGTGCGCTGCCGTCGTCGCTGAATGAACGCAGATAGACGACGGGCGGCCGAGGGTCCCGCGCCAGGTCGTGGACCTTGCTGGCGGCGCGCTCGCGTCGCTTGCGTCTGTGAACGGAATAGGTCGCGGGCACCAACCCGTTGCCCGCCGCGGCTATTAGGACCAGGGCCGCGACGGCACGGTCAACACCCCCGCCTCCACCGCCGAGCAGCAGAAGCGAGAGGAGGACGAAAAATCCGACCCACAGAGCGGCCAGCAACCAGCCCGATCTCACAGTGCCGAACTCGTGCGTTCGAACGACGCGAGTGTGTGCCACGCGCTGCCACGCGCATCCCGCAAGCGCACGCTGCTAAACCCGAAACAGAGCCAACGGCAACAGACTCGCACCGATCCCCAGCGCCATGGAAAGCAGACCGAGACCCCGCCTTCGTCGGGCGACCGCACGGAGCGCCTGCCGCTCTTCCGGATCCGGACACTCGAGGGAGGCATCCGCGGCCTTGGCGCCACGATAGAGCGTCACGAAGCCGTAGACGAACAGGGCGATCCCGAGTCTGACCAAAGCGGGTCTCGACGGTGGAGTCCAGTGTTCAGCCCGGAACCCGGGCCGTCTAGTGAGTCGACCGCGCGAAGCGCGATTCCGATCAGGCGGGTCCCCGCTCCAGCACGCGGCGCGCCTTGCGCTCGGCCGCGGCCAGGGGGGACTCGTCGTTTTGCTTCGCCTCCTCGAAAATCGCCTTCAGCGTATCGCGGATGGAGAGGATCTTGCGAACCACGTAGTCATCTGACATCCCCAACGCCTCCATCCCGCAGAGGGCGATCGCGCCGCCCGAATTGATAATGAAGTCCGGCGTGTAGAGGATGCCGCGCTGGTGGAGCCGAATGGCGTCCTCGGGCTCGCCCAGCTGGTTGTTGGCCGAGCCGACGACGGCTCGACAGCGCAGTTGGGGGATGGTGTAGGCGTTGAGGACGCCGCCCACGGCACACGGCGCGAAGATATCGCAGGGCTCGGAGTAGACGGCGTCGGCCTCGAGCGCCTCGGCACCCAGCTCCGCGGCGACGCCCTTGGCGCGCTCGGCGTCGATGTCGGCGATCTTGAGACGCGCGCCGGCCTCCGCCAACTTCTTGCAGAGCGGCAGTCCGACGTCGCCGGTCCCCTGGACCACGACGCTCCGCTCTCCAAGTTCGTCGCTCCCGAACAGTTCCGCCGAGACCGCCTCCATCCCCGTGAACACGCCGAGCGCCGTGTAGGGGCCCGGATCACCCGCGCCCCGTAGGCCGAAAACGTGCGTCGTCTCCCGACCGATGACCTTCACCAGTTCGGGTCCCACGCCCAGATCCGCACCGGTCGAGAAGGCGCCGCGCAGCGACTCTACGAGCTGCCCGTAGCGCTCGAGCAGACGGTCGCGCTTTTTGGCATCAAGCGGTCGCGAGAGGGCGATCACCCCTTTTCCGCCACCCTGGGGGAAATCGACACCGGCCCACTTGTACGTCATGCCCGCCGCCAGCCGCTGCGCGTCGCGCAACCCGTCCGCCGGCGTGTCGTATACCTTCATGCGGGACCCGCCCGACGCGTTGCCCAGAACCGTCGAGTGGATGGCGATGAACATCCAGGCCTCGGCCTCGCGATCGTACCGGACCACGACGTACTCACCGTCCCAGCTGCGAATCAGATGTTCCATTTCCGTCTTCTTTCCGAGATAGGCCGGGCTGGCGGGGCTAAGGCACTGGCAAAGATACATGAAGATGATCCGCCGTGCCCACATGCCGCAAAACCCGAAAGCCCATCAACCGGAAATACGCTTCCATCGCCAGGTTGCGCCACTCGCTGTGACCCCGGGTCCGCAAGTCGACCGCGTGCGCGTACCCATCCGCCTGGATGAAGTGCAACGAACGCTCATAAACTGGCAGGCCCATCCGTCCGTAGTCTTCCCGCCGTCTCTGCAGATCTGTGATCACGAGATCCCGATCGAGCAAGATGAACGTGCTGGTCGCAATCCGCATCAGAGGGTGGAGCGACCGGTAGTGAGCCCTCAGCCCCTCCTCCTTGACGTTCATGCTGGACAAGTAGACCAGGCCGTAGAGAGAGTAGGCCCCGACCACGGCAAGTGAGACCTTCGCCACGGTGCGCCAAACACGCCGCCGCCCCGCGACGCGACGCGCGAGAACAGACCCGTAGAGCGTCAGGAGGGATGCCGTCAACACGACGCCGCACAGCAGGGCCGGCCACGTGGAGAAACCGGCGTGACGATAGAGGAGGACGGCGACACCGACGAGCAGGTAGAACGGGAGCGCCAGGGCAGCGACGATCAGCGACGCTCGGATCGCCCAGCGGGCGAGCGCTCGCCGCCATGCCCGAGCCCGGGGTTGCGCGGCCCCCTCCCCCACCTCGGCTGCCGCTGCTTCGATGCGGGCGAGGATTGCCTCGTATTCGGCGAAAGGATCGGTCATCTCCGTTGTTACTTACGGAGCGGGCCGCACGGCGGTTTCCCGACGACGCCATATGGCCGTGCCGAGCGGGCCCTTGTATCGATCTTCTCGTACGGCCAGCTTTGCGGCCCACGGGTCTCGATCAAAAGGAGCCGAGCCCTCGCTTGAAGATCTTGTTCTGCGACCAGTTCGTTCTGCCGTTACCGCCGGGGCACCGCTTTCCGATGGCGAAGTACGCGCTGCTCCGACAGCGCATTACAGCTTCACCGCTCGCCGCCGTTCACACGCTCACCGTGCCCGAGGCCGCGACCGATGAAGAGCTGCTCCGCGTGCACGAGGCCGATTATCTGGCGAGGGTGAAGAGCGGAACGCTGACCAGGTCTGAGGTTCGGCGCATCGGCTTTCCCTGGTCCCCACAGCTGGTCGAGCGCTCGCGCCGCTCGGTAGGCGGGACGATCGCCGCCTGCCGCGGCGCGATCGCGGACGGTGTGGCGGTGAACCTGGCCGGCGGCACCCACCACGCCTCCGCGGACCACGGCGAGGGCTTCTGCGTCTTCAACGACGCCGCGGTGGCCGCCCGTGCGATGCAGGCCGATGGCCTCGTGAAACAGGTGCTGATCGTCGACTGTGATGTCCACCAGGGAAACGGAACTGCGAAGATCTTCGCCGACGACCCCACCGTGTTCACCTTTTCGATCCATGGGGCCAACAACTTCCCATTCCGAAAAGGCCGGAGCGATCTCGACATCGCGTTGCCCGACGGGACCGGCGGCCCCGACTACCTGGCGGCACTCGAACAAGGTCTCGAAAGAACGCTCGACGCCGCCCGGCCCGACCTGGCCATCTATCTGGCCGGCGCCGACCCGTACGAAAAGGACCGTTACGGGAAGCTCGCCCTCACCACCGAAGATCTGGCCGAGCGCGACCGCATCGTCTTCGAGCGCTGCCGGCGCGCCGGTCTGCCCGTCGCGACGGTGATGTCAGGCGGCTACGCCAGCAACGTCGACGAGATCGTCCACATCCACTTCACCACCGTCTCCATCGCTGGCGACTTCGCCACAAGCTGATGCGGCGTTCTCTGACTCGGCTAAGCGGTCGAGAACTCCGCCTCGTCGATCGCCCTCAACTCATCCTCGTCGAGTGCCAGCTCGACCGAGGTGGCCGAGTCTTTGGCATGTTCGACGGTGCGGGCGCCCGGTATCGGTATGACGGCGGGAGATCGCGAAAGCACCCAGGCGAGCACGACCACGTGGGCCGAGACGTCGCGTCGTCGAGCGATCTCGGCCACCACGGCGTGGTCGGGCAGCTTCAAGTTGAGCCGGCCCCCTCCAACGGGACTATAGGCCAGGAAGCCTATGCTCTTGTCAGCACAGTGCTTAACTACCCCAGACTCGAGCGCCTCGCGAAAGAAGGGGCTCAGACGATTCTGGACCGTCACCACGTCGACCAGACGTGCCGCCTCATCGATCTGCTCTGTCGACACGTTCGACAGACCCACCCAACGGACCTTTCCCTCCTCCTGCAGACGAGCCAGGGCCCCCACGCTGTCCACAAACGCGACTTGCGGATCCGGCGCATGGAACTGGTAAAGGTCGATGCGCTCGACACCGAGCGCCTTCAGCGATCGCTCACACGCTTGACGTAGGTGCTCGGGCCGCCCGTCCCGCTCCCAGCGGCCGCCGGGTCGCCTGAGCCCACCTTTGGTGGCGATGATGATCGACCGGCGGTCGCCGGACCATCCGGCGAGTGCCTTTGCTATGAGACGCTCGTTGTGCCCGATGTCACCCTCATCGAGGCAGTAGACGTCGGCGGTGTCGATGAGCGTCGTCCCCGCGTCCAGCGCCGCGTGCAGCACCGAGATCGCCTGCGCCTCCGCCGGCCGGCCCTGCGTCGATAGGGGCATGGCGCCAAAGCCGATGGCCGAGACCGCCGACGCACCCGGGCCCAAGCTACGTTGCTTCACGGCACCTCCTGTCCATGCTGGTCCTCCTCGGCGATCAGCGCCTCGTAAGCGGCACGAAGCACGCGGCGGATCAGTTCGGTGTTGCGGGGCCGGATGTGCCCTTCGTCCAGCCAGATCAGACGCTTCGGTTCGCGGGCCGCTCCGTAGAGCGCTTCCACGCTCTTTCGAGGGATTGATGTGTCGCGCGATCCGTTGATCAAGATGAGCGGTCGTGGCGAAATCGAACCGGCATAGTCTAGCGGCTCGAGGGGCGTCAGCAGCCAGGCGCCCGCGCGGGCGAGCAACGAGCGAAACCACGACGGTTTCACCTTCAGGTTGGC
>JABAOD010002994.1_pt1 | contig 24459 bp, 28 predicted proteins | sample 7062151 | NCBI WGS metagenome assembly JABAOD01 (sample SAMN14538626, study PRJNA623070) | marine sediment metagenome | biome: marine biome [ENVO:00000428]; feature: marine pelagic biome [ENVO:01000023]; material: deep marine sediment [ENVO:00002113] | place: India: Gulf of Khambhat ... | reverse complement strand
CTGTCAGGATCTCTTGGATAAAGAACCACTTCCCTGACATTATCAATTCCAATCAGAGTTGTCATTAATCTGTCTAATCCCATTCCCCAACCTGAATGTGGAGGCATTCCCCAATCAAATGCTTGGAGGTGGTCTGCAAAGTCAGCTGGGTCTAGTCCTTGTTCACTTAATCTTGCCTTTAGCATTTCAGGATCATGAAGTCTTGTTCCTCCTGAAGATAGCTCCAAGTATCCATATTGCAAATCAAATGAGCGTGATAATTCTGGGTCTTCATCTTTTTCTCTAATGTAAAATGGTTTTAGCTTCATCGGCCAGTCAGTTAAGAAGAAAAATCCCGGATGTTTTTCCCCAATAATTCTCAAATGCGAATCAAGCAAGTCATCACCAAACTCTACCTTTTCTCCGGCTGCTTTTACCTCTTCAATAGCCTGTGAATATGTAATTCTCTCAAATGGCGACTTTGGAACCTCAATCGTATGACCAATTATTTCTTGTTCTTTTTTACAATTCTCTGATGTAAACTTGTAAACATTCATCATCAAATCTTCAAGCACATCCATAACATCATTGTAATCCATAAAGGCAGCCTCGATATCGACTGAGGTAAATTCACTAAGATGACGTCCAGTATGAGATTTTTCTGCACGATAAAAGTTTGAAATCTCAAACACTCGTTCAAGACCAATAGTCATTTGCTCTTTGTAGAGTTGTGGTGATTGTGCAAGGTAAGCTTTTCGTCCAAAGTATTCAAGTGAAAACAAATCAGCTCCCCCTTCTGAAGCACTACCAATAATTTTTGGAGTAGTGATTTCAATGAATTTTTTATCAACAAAAGTTTTGCGTAACACTTGCAACACATGATGACGAAGCTTGAAAATAGATGCTGTCTTTTGATTTCTCATATCCAGTGCTCTGTGATTTAATCTTGTGTCAATGTTAGATTCAACTCTACCAATAGGATCTACTGGTAATGGATGAATTGCTTTTCCTAACACATCAATTTCATCAGCTTTAATTTCAAAATCAAAATCACGTGCCTTTGTTTCTTGAACAATACCAGTTACTGCAACAACACTTTGACGATTAATCTCGCCCAATTGATCATTAAGCTCACCTTTTACAATGATTTGAGAAATACCTGATACGTCTCTTAAAGTAATAAATGTCATTTTTCCAAGTTTTCGAAGATCCTCAATCCAACCTCCAAGCGTCACTTGCTTTCCAATCAAATCTACAGTTAACTCTGAAATATCATGTGTCTTTACAAATACCAAATTTTATTCACCTTTTTTTATGCTCAAACTCTATCTCAATGTCAAGGTTTCGGGCATTCTTGACAATTTGGATGACTGTTTCAGTGTTTATTGGGAATCTAGGAGTCCATTTTCCTGAAACTATTGCCTTTGTTTTTTGAATTCCACCAGGTGCCCAAACCGAATTTATTGATAAAATCTTGGTTGGGAAAAACATGTCTTCGATGAATTTTTTGTCATTTTCTTCTGCCTCTACTAACCATATTTTGCCAGTAAATTGGTCTTGCAATTGCCTGTATAATGTCCTGCTTTGTCGAATTGTCATAATGTCTTCTTTTGAAAGTGCTATGACATAGTTTCCATCAATTTCTTTGCAGGAGTGCAAAGTAAATTTGTCAATGTCAGAGTTCTCCTTTGCCAATTTTGCTAATTTGATGGAGGCATCAACATCTGCCTGAGATAATTGTCCTTCTTGTAGCTTATTTTCACATTGCATACACAAAAGTGAGTTTTTTGCATCAAAGTCACAAATTGGCAGTTTCATTTGAATCGACTTTATTCATTTGAGAAAAGTTGCTTATATCCTTTAACGAAAAGTAAAATCCTAGTGCCGATCTAACAAAGTTATGAAGTTAACAATAAAGGACCTTAAGTCTCAGTACTCTTCCTACAGAGGACCTGTATATGCATGTGAAAACATTAATTTTGATTTGGATGATGGAGAGTCAATTGGGATTGCCGGTGAAAGTGCATGTGGGAAAAGTACCTTGGGGTTATCAATTATTCGAATGCTCCAGGGAGGAAAGACCACTGGAACAATTTTGCTTGATGAAAATTCAATATTGGATCTATCTGATTCAGAGTTTGACCAACAATATCGATGGAAAAAAATCTCGATGATCTTTCAAGGTGCAATGAACTCTCTTGATCCAGTCTTTACAATCAAAGACCAGTTTATCGAGGTCCTAAAGCAACACAACTACGAAGGAGATTCTGCACAACTAATCAAAGATGCAATGAAATCAGTCAGTCTTGATGAGATTGTACTCAAGAAATATCCTCATGAACTATCCGGGGGAATGAAGCAAAGAGTGATTATTGCAATGGCATTACTTCTCAAGCCTAATTTTGTAATAGCTGACGAGCCAACTACTGCTCTCGATGTATTAATTCAGGCACAAATTATCAATTTACTTAAAAAACTAAAAAAAGAAGGTATGTCTTTCATGCTGATTACTCATGATTTGGCAGTCCTTTCTGAGATTGCCGATAAAATTGGAATAATGTATGGTGGTCAAATGGTAGAATTTGGTTCATCTCATGACATTTACAAAAACCCAAAACATCCATACACCCAAGGGCTTTTAAAATCAATTCCGACATTGCGTGGAGACAAACCCACTTACATCAAAGGAGTTCCACCAAGCTTGTTAAATCCACCAACGCAATGCAGATTTTTAGATAGATGTCCGCAAGCTATGGAAAAGTGTAAACAGCTTCCACCAAAGTTCAAAACGGATTCAGGATATGTTCAATGTTGGTTATATGAAGATGAATCTACTTAGTGTTTAGATACTTGTTATCTATTTTTTTAAGATAAATTTCTTGAATCTCTGCAATTTGTCTACCTGTTGAATTTTTTGCAATTATTCTAGCATAGTTTGCCAAGTCAGATGAAGTCCCACTTTTTTCAAGGTCATCTATTTTTTGAAAGATTTCAATCTCATATGACATTGCATCTCGCAACTCACCACTAAGCTGCTCAATTTCCATTTTTTGATAGTTTTTAGATTCACGCAAGTTAATTTCTTCAATCAATTTTTCGATCTTTTCATCTTTCACAACGAGACTAGCTTTTCATCCTACTAAAATCTAGTCTTTATTTTGATTTTCTTTTTTATGTTCTAAAACGTGTTTAAGACCATCAGTCATCGAAAGTGCATCTAAATCAATATCACAATATGGGCATTTCAAATTCTTAACCAATAGCATATTTTTTTACAATAGGCAAACAAGCATCAATTATTCGAAGAATTTCAGAACGAATTACTTTTTTATCTATTGAAATCCAAATTCGAAGTTTACCAATTGCAAATGAAATAATCTGAACTTTTTTTCTTTCTTCCCAGACAAATTCTATTTCTCCTAAGTTCTCATCAAAAAAACTCTCAAGGTCAGTTTTGATGGCTATGTGAGAAAACTGGTATTTGGTACTTTTAGCATCAAGTAATGCCTCGAGGTCTTCTCTTCTTTTGTAGGCAATTAAATCACCTCGTTCACTAATTACTCCTACAAATCTAATGTAAGGACTAATTCCTGCAATATTGTCACAAATGACCTTGTAATCGGCTTTGTCCATTAGCTTTGCTCTGAAAATATAATATTTTAAGGATTGTTATTTTGAAATCTCAACCAAAACCAAATACTTGGTCGTTTTTGTTATATAATCGAAAAAGTTGTCTCATTTATGGACTTTGGTTCTATCTTTCCTTTTGCAACAGAAGTAGGATATATCGGGCTTAGTTTGGTAAGTTTTTTTGGCTCTTTGATTCCTTTTGTACCCTTACCATCATTTCTCTTGCTTGCCACAATGTCTGTTGGCGATAAATTTGATTTGCATCTTTTAGCAATTCTTTCTGCAGTCACTGCAACTGCAGCCAAAGTAATTGTTTTCTCAGTAAGTTATGAAGGAAGAAGAATAATGAGTGAAAAATCTCGTAAAAGAATGCGACCTTTTGAAAGACTAGTAAAAAGATATGGTGCAGGAGCTGCATTTTTTGCTGCAGCCACTCCAATTCCTGATGATCTGGTCTATGTTCCATTAGGACTTGCAAAGTATAGTCCAAAAAGATTCTTTATTGCAACTTTAACAGGAAAGTTCGTTCTAAGTTATGCGATTGTGTTTATCTCCCACTATATGGGGCTGTCATTGGTTGAGCCTCTCTTAGAAGATGTCGAAGATGTTACTACTATCTATATTGGAATTGCGGTGTTTGCAGCCATGATGACTTCAGTTGTAATTTTACTTTTGAGATTAGATTGGCATAAAATCATGGGAAGATTCGCACCATGGACATTAGATGAAAACAATGAAGACGAGGAGAAAAAATAATTTTAAATTATTATGCCTTGCCTGAAAGTAACTTTTTCATGGCTTGTGCATAAAGCCCATAAACAAAGCTAGTACTTTTGAGTATGTATTTGAAAACAAATCTTTTTTCTAAAGACATGCTGTCTTTTTCATTTTTATAATGTAAAGAGCGTTGTAGATGGTTTGCATCAACTTCAGTTTCATCAAATATTGAAAACAATTCCTTGATTTCCTCTTTAGTTGTAGATAGAGGTCTGTCAAAGGCAAATAATACATCATCACAAGCCCAAAAATTTGCTTTTACTGCATGAGAGAATGCAGATTTCCTACTAAAAGGAAAAATAACATAGCTCATCATCAACAAAAGCATTGCATTAAAAGAAGCCTTTACCTTTTCAATTACGGGCATTTTCTTTGGTATTTGATTTCTGTAATCTTTTCCATACAAAATAATTCCAGTATTTTTTATTCTCTTCAAAAATAATCCAAATGATGCAATGGTTCTAGTACCAATTTCTACTTTGATGTCTTTTTTGATTAAAAATTCCTTAAAATCAAGTTGTTCTTCTGCCACAACATAAAATGGCTTGCCAAACATCATCTTACTTTCTGTTTTGAATATCAAATCCAAAGCTAAGTTGTTGGTTTTTTTATGAGTTGTACAAGTATCGGCTAACTGAAGATGATATTTTGAATCAAGCTCAACTAATCTGCAATTGAGATAGTCTTCTACTTCTTGACATAGTTTTTTAGTTTTGATTACAATGATACAATCAATATCTGATTTTCCTTGTATCCATTCACCAGTTGTAGCAGAACCAAACAAGATAAACGAAATAATTTCCCCTGGATATTTTTCAACAAGATCATTGGTAATCTCTTCCATGAATTTTCTTAACTTTGGATTCTGAATGGCCATTTCATCTCTCATAATGTTGATTTCAAAATTTCTTATTTATTATATTACAAAAAATTATTGCTCTACTTTTATTTTAAAATTCCACAGTTTGTCCGTGGCTTCTCGTATACCTACTCTTGGAGTCGATGTAATTTTTTTACGCCTGTAAGGACCACTTTTTATGAACAATTCAGAATTCTTTGTCAAATCCAACCCATAGTGTTTACGTGTAATCTTCAATGCCTGAGTAAGTTTGGCCGGACCATTGGCGAGAATCTTCTCATTATCTTTTCCCCGATTTTTTTTCATAATCTCAATACCTTTTTCAGGATGAATTCCACGAATTAATACAGCACCTGCCTCTACACTTGGCTTTCGAGCAACAACATTAAAACAAAAATACATTCCATAGGTAAAATACACGTAAGACCTTCCCACTTCCTCAAACATTGCCCTGTTCCTGTCAGTCTTTCTCCTAAATGCATGACTTGCTGGGTCGTCTTTGTGTCTATAGGCCTCAGTTTCAGTAATTATCCCCGAAATGGTCCTATTTCCAATTTTACGGACTAGCTTCTTGCCAAGCAAATCCTTAGCTACAGTTACAGTATCCCTTGCATAAAATGATCTAGGAAGTAAACTCAATATCTACAATAACTTGCTTACCATTTTTTAATTCTCTGATTATTTCAAATAATTTTTTAATATCTTGTTTCAGGATTTGAATTAATTCTTGATTGTAAATTGTAGCTGCAGGATGAACTGTGATAAAATAAAGCTGATTTCCCTTGCGCGCAACTTTGCCACGGTATTTTGTAATTTCTGAACCTCCTAAAATTGAACCAAATGCGGTATTTCCTAACACGCAAATAATTTTTGGATTAATTATTTCAATTTCTTTTTCAATGTAATTGCTACACATTTGTTTTTCCTCATTGTTGGGTACTCTATTGTTTGGTGGTCTGCACTTTACCGTGTTAGTAATGTATACTTCATCCCGAGTTATTCCTGCCTCCTCTAATGCTAAGGATAATTTTTTTCCTGCCACTCCAACAAAAGGCTCTCCCTTCAAATCTTCATTTCTTCCTGGGGCTTCTCCTACAAAGATAACATCAGAATGAAAATTTCCTTTGCCTGGAACAGAGTGTGTTCTAGTTTTTGCTAAAGAACATTTTGTACAATCGATTACGTTTTGTCTAATTTCTTCTAAACTCATCATTAATTTACGCTCTTTACAGTAGCATTTCCTCTAATTGAAGGACCTCCATTTCCCATTATCATTGATTGCATAGGGTCTCCTTTTCCACAATTTGTAATTGGTCTTACTGTAAAGTCATTTCCACATGCATCAATTGATGCAAAAAACTCTGGTGCTATTCCCATCACAATCACATCTCGCAACAAATCAGTAACCTCCCCATTTTCAATTTTTTGAGCATATTGACATGAAATACTCCAATTGTATCTTTTCATATCAATTGAAGGAATTTTCATGTTTGAAATTAGATATCCTTCTTTGACATCTTTTATCATTTCATCAGGTTTCCAATCTCCTCCTGCAATGCAGGTGCAAGCCATTCGTATTAGAGGCATGAATCTGTAATTTGTCGCCCTCATGTTGCCGGTAGGTAGAGAAGCAAATTCTAAAGCAGTTTCTCTATTTTGCATATGGTTTTTCAAAACGCCATTTTCAACGAGAGTTGTTTTTTGAGTCTCTACTCCCTCATCATCAAAGTAATACCAACCCAAGCTTTCTTCAATGGTTGGATCATCAAAGACCGTGAGATATTCTGATCCAACCTTTTGCCCTAATTTTTCTTTCCACCATGCACCTCCTGCCCATGCCATTTCTTTTCCTAAAACTCTGTCAGCTTCAGATGGATGTCCTAAAATTTCATGAGTAAGCAGTGCAACAAAATCAGGATTCATTACAACAGTTGCCTTTTCTTCGGTTGCTGGTTTTGCATTCAAGAGTTCAGTTGCTTTTTGTGAAATGTGTTGAGCACTTTTTTGAGCCTGATTCTTTCCAATTATTTGTTCTAGCCCACCTCGTCCACCCTCAGTAATATTCACTGATTGGGTAAGCCCTGAATCATGTGCAATTGCAGTCATGTCAATTACAACATCTGTAAAGTTTTGTAAAATTTCTGAACCCTCACTTGATACAAAATATTTTGAAGTTTCGGCATACCACGGATTGACAATTGATTTTCTAATTTTTGATTCTTCAGAAATTGTCTTATCACAATCTAATCCAACAGAAATTAAATCATCCAAGTGTGGTTTTTTCAAAACAGGAAACTCTTTTTTGGTCTTGTGGGTTTTGATGGGAATAAGATTTGTTTTAATTTTTCTTTTTTGAGAGTAATGGTCAGCATTTTTTACTGCCTTCTCGATAGTTTGTTTTATCTCGTCAATATTTTTGGGATTTGTAATTGAGAAAAATCCCCATGCACCATTTCTCAAAATTCTAACTCCTATTCCATGGTCGGCTTTTTCTCGAGAATGTTCTATTTCTCCATTCTCCACTAAAACAGATTTTCTCAGTTGTGTTTCTGCTCGTATATCGCAATATTGAGCTCTTAACGACTGTCCGTACTTTATTCCCTGATCTGCAAAATCTAAAAGATCTGAATCCATAAAATTTAGAAAATAGATGAGCTTCGTAAATCTTCTGGATTGCTACTGATGGGATATTGCAGGCATTGTAAAGTAATATTCATCTTCAAATTCATAGTCTGTTTCTCCTTTTTCTCGTAAAAATTCAAAGTATTTGGTACAATTGGAGTAAAACTCATCATTTTTTTGTTGTGTATGGTTTTCGTCCATGACTAGTCTTTTGAAAACTCCATTTTTCAGCAAGAGTGAGTGATTTTAGCCCTTGGTGTTTGAATTGTTTAAGCAATGGCAATTGACTGCTTTGGGATTGTAAATGTGAACTTTGCACCCTTTCCTTCCTCAGACTCAACTGAGATCTGCCCACCGTGATTGTCAATGATTCCTTTACAGATGGCAAGACCCAGTCCACTTCCTCCCCTTTCTCGAGTTAAGGTGGCGTCTACTTGATAGAATTTCTTAAACAAGTCTTTTTGCTTGTCTTTTGGTATTCCCATTCCATTGTCCTTTACACTGATTTTAATGTCTGACGGCGTTTCCTCCATCAACACTTGAATTTTTCCTTTCTTAGATTCCACTGCAATCAATGCATTTTTGATAAGATTGGTAATCACTTGTTTGATTCTTTCAGGATCATGTACTATAACAAAGTTCTTTGCACTAAATGTTAATTGAATCTCTTTGGTTTCTGCTTGAGGCAATAATGCATTTACAGACCTTTCAATTGAATCTTGAATATCAGAGTCTTCTTTTTTCATTCGTAGTTTTCCAATCTCTAACTTTTGCACATCAAGTAAATCAGAAATTATTCCTAAAAGAGTGGTTGAACTTGATTTGATTATTTCGAGTCTATTTTTTTGTTCAGGATTTAATTTTCCCAAATGCTCTGCAAGTAAAATGTCCGCATATCCTTGAATTGGAACTAAGGGGGTCTTTAATTCATGTGTAATCATTGCTAAAAATTCATCTTTTGCGAGGTCAGTTCTTTTTGCAATTTCTTCTTTTTCTTTAATTGTATCAGACATTACATTGAATGAAGAAACCAATTCTCCAATTTCATCTTCTCCTTTGTATTTTACTTTCTCACCATACATTCCCTCTTTTACACGCGCTAGTGCTTTGCTAATTGATTCTAAAGGTGCCAATGATTGTCGAATCACAACAGGAACTAAAAAGAAGGTCGCAATATCAACTCCTAACAAAACTTGTATTAGCGTTTCTTGGTTGGAGCCTTCTCCAAAGATTCCTAATTTCTCATCCTGGTAAAGCAAAAACAAGTTAAAAGCTGCCGCTACAATCAAAATTCCAATTAACATATACAATTTAGTAACTATCTTCACAACAAGAAAAGCTAGGCATGAGGTATAAAAAGAGGGGATGTTATTTCTTGAACAGTCATGTCTGATGAGTTTCTCAAGGTTGCTACAAAGGAAATAAATGATGAACTAACAGGAATCTCCAAAATTCTAGGCTCGTGCAACAGCGATGAAGATGTTTTTAAAAATTCAGCAGAAATCGAGCGACACATGCACAAAATCAAGGGTCTAGCACCTATGATGGGAAAAGAAAATGTTGGAAGCTTGGCAAAATCACTTGATGTAATTTTAAAGAAAATTGCTGCGGGACAAAAAGTAGATGGGTTTTTTGGACCTCTATTAACTTCTGTTTCTGAGATGAAGATTGCAATGGAAAAATCCCATGACCTAAGTCAGGCTCAAAAAGAAATTTCTAATATTTCTTCAACGATTGCTGACTAGTTTTATTGTTCAAAATTTTGAGCTCTAAATTATTTTTAACATACGAATAGTCATTTGTTTTATATGGCAAATATTATGATTGCAGATGATTCTGATGCCATTCGTCTCGTCTTAAGAGATCTTTTAGGGATTGGAAAACACTCAGTTATTGCCGAAGCTATCAATGGGGATGAAGCTGTAGATATGTATTTTAAAACTGGTCCTGATTTGCTTTTACTTGATTTGGCAATGCCAAAAAAAGATGGTCTAACTGTCCTTAAAGAAATCATGGAAAAAGACTCCGATGCCAAAGTTGTATTGATAACGGCAAGTGATGATCAAAAAATTATCAACCAATGTTTGGAAATTGGGGCAATTTCTGCCATTTCAAAGCCTTTTGATTTTAATATTGTAATAAAACAAATCAATGATTCTTTAGCCAATTAAGCGAACTAATTTAAGGCCATTTACTTCATTAATTTTGAGAAAGTTTTGACCAAAGTTGTTCTTGATACTAGTGTAATCATTAATGCCCAAATTACAGCATATGTAGAATCTGGAAATTTAAGAAATTGCCAATTGGTGATTCCTCAAGCAGTAGTTGATGAATTACAATCTCAAGCTGCCCAGAAAAAGGAACAAGGGTTTGTTGGATTAAAAGAGATACAAAATCTCAAAAATATATCAAAAAATTTTGGATTAGAAATTTCAATTGAAGGAGCACATCCCTCTCTAGAGGACATTCAACTTGCAGGTAAAGGGAAAATTGATTCAATAATCATGGATATTGCAAGGCAAGAAGAAGCCACACTATACACTTCTGACAACGTACAAAATCTTGTTGCACAAGCAGAGGGAATAACTTCAGTTTACTTGCATCCTGAAATCAAAGAAGAAGATCTTGAATTTCTAAAGTATTTTGATTCAGAAACCATGAGTGTACATCTTAAAGAAAATCTTCATCCTCTTGCTAAGCGAGGACATCCAGGACATTTTGAATTAGCAAAGATTTCGGATGAAATACTTACACGTGATCAGCTAGAGTTTATGGCAAAACAAATTATCGAAACCCCAATAACTTCTGATTCAAGTACAGCAGAAATTACGAAAAAAGGTGCAGACGTAATTCAGTACAAAGATTACAGAATTGCAATAACAAAACCTCCATTTTCAGAATCCTTTGAAATTACAATTGTACATCCTATTGTAAAATTGTCACTTGATGATTATTCAATTTCCCCTGAACTAATGGATAGATTTGCCGATAGAGCAGAAGGTATTGTTATTTCTGGCCCCCCTGGCTCAGGAAAAAGCACACTTGCGTCAGGGCTTGCAAATTTCTATCACAGTCAAGGAAAAATTGTAAAAACTTTCGAGTCGCCCAGAGACTTGCAGGTGGATGCTGGAATTACACAGTATAGTAAACTAGATGGAAGTTTTGATAATACCGCAGATATTTTGCTGCTTGTTCGACCTGATTATACTATTTTTGATGAGGTAAGACGAAGAGAAGATTTTCACACATTTGCAGATTTGAGATTGACAGGAGTCGGGATGGTCGGTGTGGTTCATGCAAATTCACCACTTGACGCTATTCAGAGATTTATTGGAAAAATTGAGCTTGGAATCATCCCAAATGTTCTTGATACTGTCGTATTTGTTAAGGACGGTAAAATCGAAAAAGTCTATGATTTGGAGCTTAAAGTAAAAGTACCAACAGGAATGACCGAGTCTGATTTGGCTAGGCCTGTAATTGAGATTAGAAACTTTGAAAACAATGCACTTGAGCATGAAATTTACACCTTTGGTGAGGAAAATGTCATTGTTCCAATTGGTCAAAAGGCCAAAAAAGTTGGAATAGAAAAACTTGCCGAAGACAAAATTCGTGACACCTTTAGACGATATGATCCTGATGCACAAGTTGAAATCATATCAGACAATCGAGTAAAAGTTCTAGTTGATCAAAGCGCAATCCCCTCAATTATTGGGCGGGGAGGCTCTAACATTAGCGATATTGAAAAACAACTCAATATTCACATCGATGTAGTTGAGAGAGGAACCTCTGGCCATTCAATGTCTGGAGAACTACCATTTTCATTTTCTGAATCAAAAACAGCCGTAGTACTTACTGTAAGCAGAGAATACAATACAATGCATGCTGATATTTTTGTAAATGACAAGTATGTTACAACTCAAAGAATTGGAAAAAAGGGACACATCAAAATTCCGAGACGTTCAGATGCTGCAAAAAATCTGATGCAATTAGCTACGTCACAAAACGATATTCACATTTATCTCAAAGATTTTTAATTAAACTTTATGGTGACTTTATTACAAATTTTTAAAGAAGATAATAATCAATGAATTATTGAATTTTTCTAACCTCTTTGGCAAAGTCATGGCAATCGATTATAAAATTCGATATGCTGCAATACAAAATAGCGTTGGAGAGAAACTACACGGGGGTTTTAGAGAGGGAATAAACCCCATACTAAATGATGATGAATTAAAAATGATGCATTACTATGCTAGTCAAAGGTGGCAAACTAGAAAAAATATTGAACACAAATTAGGAAACACCAAATACGCAATGGCCGAATATGATAAATTAAAACGAATTTCATTTCCGATAGACGAAAAACATCTTTTAATGATAACAACTGAAATTAATTCAAATCATATCGATATTATTCAAAACATTCTCAAATTGTTAAAAGAAAATAACACTAGTGACTAATCTTCCCAAAAAATAATTTCAAATCTTCTTCTTTTTTGTTCCTNNTCCTAAAAATAATTTCAAAATATTCGTCTCTAACTAAAGATTTTTAAAATTCTCTAAAATCTTTGGATTTGATTTTAGAAATGTAATGAATTTTCGTAGTTGTTTGATTGTTTTTGGATTAAGGTGATGTTCTATTCCTTCAGCATCTTGATTTGCAGTTTCATGTCCTACTCCTAAAATTTCAAAAAATTCTAACAATATTCCATGCTTTTGACGAATTGCATCAGCTACTTGGTTTCCTTTATCTGTTAGATTAATTCCATGATATTTTTCATATTCTAAAAATCCACTTTCATCAAGTCTTTGCAGCATCTTTGTAACACTTGGAGCACTTACATGCATGTATCTAGAAATATCCAGAGTTGTTGCATATCCTTTCAATTCTACTAATTCTGCAATTATTTCCAAATAGTCTTCCATTCTGGCACTAAAACTATCTCTTTCAGATTTGTGAGCGGCCTTGATGGACTCTAATCGCTTTGCACTTTTTTTCAACATCCCTAGATTTCATTCATGCCTATAATAATTGGAGGTTGTGCCTGAATGGAGGTTATCTGAAATTGACTTGCAGGTATCTGGTTTTGATCTTTGAATCTTAACTAATTTTTTCAAAATGTATTCTAGGCATGGTAGACCACCTAAAGGCTCGATTAGACAAGCTACGAAAAATTCATGAAACTACTACTCGAAGAGCTAGTTATTATTCCGATATTGCAAAAATTGACCCTGATCATCACAGAAGGCACCTAGGTGCTCTTCAAAAAGCACCAGCTCCCGGAAAGAAGCTTCAAAAGGTTGGATTTTTGATGCTTTGGGTTCCTGAACCAANNGGAAAGAAACTCCAAAAAGTTGGATTTTTGATGCTTTGGGTTCCTGAACCAACAGGTGTTACTTGTGCAATAGGTGGCCCAATGATTTTGGCAGGAAGATATCTTGACAAAAAATACAATGGCTCAACAATTCACGATATTGGTCACGAAACAAAAAACACTCTTTCCTCAATAAGCGATTTTAAAAAATCTGTGTTTTAGACCATCTAATCTTAGTTTTTGTTGTAAATTTTGAACATGCATTTTGTTAAGTAATTTTTGATCCCAATAACTACAGGAAGTTCACGGCAAGAGTCTTATTTCATGCCCCCTCTAGGCCTTGCGTGAACTACCATAAATTTTCAATAGAATCAGTTGAATACTAGATATCCTTCTTACTATTATGGCGCACAAGAAAAACGAAATTGAAAAGTTAATTGATGAAATGATTTTAGGAGGAGATGATTTTGTTGCTCATCTGAAAAAATCGCTACCTGACTCGATGGCAGAAACTCTGACAATGTTTCATGAATCAAACGTAACTAATCTTAAGAAAATCAAAGACCTTATGAAAACCAAATAATGAAGTTTTTAAAATTTTACATTAGATCCTCTACTTACAATGCTTTTGATTTATCGTGACTTTATTCTTCATCAGAAAATTCTATCTCATCTGATTCTTCTCTGATTCTATTCATCATGTGTATGGTCATTGCCATAATTTCTAAATGGTTTTTTAAGATAAGAGCGCAGTTTTGTTCAAAATGGACAAAAAATTTTTCAAAAATAATACAACTGATCGGGGTATAGCAACATTACCTCACCTATTAAGCCAAATTTACGCATAAAATCAAGTGAATAAGACACTTTTACAATACTATTGCGGGCACTGCAACAATATTCTCAAAGAAATCAACACAGAGATTGGTCTGGTTCGCAGTATTGAGCCATGCCCATTTTGTGGTACTCTTTTGAGCGATTCACTTCAGCAGAGAAAGATGAGCATCAAACCTTGTTTGCCTTCTATTGTATTTCAAAGAGCGTCCCAACTACCAAAACTTACATTTGATATTGACAAACTTGATTCTGTTTTACACTTTCTTACACCACACCACAAAATCTGTATTGCAGGAATTCATACTCAAAAACTAGTAGAAAGACTATGTGTTAGAGCGCAACTTCCACGCAGATATGGGGGATTGGATTCTAAGGTATTGTTAATTGATGGTGCAAACAGTTCTGATTTGTATCAATGTGTTGATTTTGCACAACAATATGGGTTAGATGTAAAAAAGATTCTATCTGGAATAATCTCTTGCAGAACATTTACTGTTTATCAGCTCGCAAATCTGATTGTAAATGAACTATCAGATGCAATCAAGCAGTATGGTGTCAAGATTGTAATAATAACACATTTACTTCATTTTTTTACAAATGATCNNCCTAATGAGATGCAGCAAGTACTAAAATCAGTTGTACAATCTTTGAAAAAAATCCAAAACTGTCTTGTCGTAGTGTCTCTTGACATTCCTACAAAGTTTGATGGCATGCTATTACAATTGTTTTCAAAAACCATCAAAATACGGCAAAGCTACAATACATTATCTGTAAATATTGATGATCTTGGAAAGACACAATCAGTGTTAATTGATACCGCCTCTTTGGAGCTTATTCCACAGCACTAGGTGATGTTATGGGAAGAACAGTTCCTTCATTTCGTATTGCACTGTATCAAGAAGAAAAAAAATGGAGAAAATTCCGTGTAGGTCTTGACAAAAAAGATAAAGCAATATTTGATGACATTTTTGCAACTGCAAGACTGTACATTTCTGCATGCATGATGTCTTGTAGACCAATTAGACTGGAGGCTATCTTTATGGCAATAATTTTTCATCATTTCAAGCAGATTTTGAGTCTGGGTGAGTCCAATTGAGCCTATTTCCACATGACGACCTGCTCGCAAAGGAGATTGAGTCATGGAAGGCATTTGGGGACGGTCTTCGTGCAGAGGACAGAAAACTTTTCAACAAAATGATAAGACAATGCTATCAGTATCTTAAAGCAATAAACTCCAAAGGACCATCATATACAACTTCATCAATGNNAATGATACAATTCTTACTAAACAAGAAATGATTAGTGGCTGGCTATTTGATGTTTATCCACTAAATGACAAAATCATTTTGTGGATTAAAAACAAAAAAACACACAGAATAGAAAAACAATGGAGTGCATCACTTTATGTTGCATCTGACAGCAAATACAAACTAGAAAAACTACAAAAAAATTCTAAAATCATTTCATTAATAAAAAAATACACATGGGAAAGTAAATTTGAAAAAGTATTTGATACAAAAAAATCCCTAGTGTTGAAGCTAGTTCTCAAAAATTCTTCTCACCTATTACAATTGGGAAAAACAATTGAGGAACTTGATGCATTTGGTGCATACAAACTATACAACGTAGACATTCCACCTGCACAGTCATTCATGTATGAAAAAGATTTGTTTCCTTTAGGACAATACAAAATACAAAAACAATGGATTCCTCAATCTGGGATTGAAGACACTAATTACAAGCTACCTGTATTTACAAAAATCAATCTACAGGTAAACGCAAAAACAAAAAGAAAGATTCCAAAGTTTGAAGACAAAATCAAGTCCATTAAAATTAACGATACAATATTAGAGTCTGAATCTGAAGAGCAAGTAATACTTGATTGTGTCAAAATGATAAAAGATATTGATCCTGATTTTATCATTACAAAAAATGGAGATTCGTGGGATTTTCCATATCTTTCAACAAGGGCTGCAAAAAACAAAATCTCTCAAAAACTAGTTTTGGGCAGAGAAGAAGGGTATGCCCTTTTGATGCCAAAGCATAAGGGCACATCGTATTTTTCGTATGGTCAGATACATTTCAAGCCTGCGACCACTCAATTATTGGGCCGAATCCACATAGATCGCTCANNGGGCAGAGTTCACATAGACCGCTCAAATGCCTTCCTATGGGAAACTGAACAATCTCTTCAGGCAATATTTGAGATTTCACGCACCTGCAGGTTACCCCTTCAAACAGCAGCTAGAGCCTCTATTGGAAAGTGTATGAGTTCAGTTCAGTTCTATAACGCCACAAAGCGAGATTTGTTGGTTCCATGGAAGCCAATAGTTTCAGAGATTTTCAAAACAAGAATGGATTTGTTAATTGGAGATAGAGGTGGTCTTATCTTAGAACCTAGAATTGGTCCACATGAAAATGTAGGGGAAGTTGATTTTGCATCTCTTTTTGGAAATATCATGCTCAAAAAAAATATCTCAGCTGAGACAATAAACTGCAAGTGCTGTTCTGACTCTATCGGCACTGTTCCAGAGCTAGGATATCATATATGCAAGCATCAAGGAATAGTACCACAGTCACTAGTATTACTACTTGATAAAAGAAAAAAATATACTGAATTAATTGAAAGTGCAAAAAATAAAGAGCAATCTGCAATATACAAACAAAGAAAAGCAGCACTAAAGTGGATTTTAGTTACATCGTTTGGATATTTGGGATTTAACAATGCAAAGTTTGGACGAATTGATGCTCATATGGCAGTATGTGCTTTTGCAAGGCAGTTATTGTTACAAGCAGTGAGGATTGCAGAAGATAATGGCTTTTCAGTGTTACATGGAATTGTTGATTCACTTTGGGTACACAAAAAAAATGCAACAGTACATGACTATGAAAAACTACGTAAAACAATTGAAAAAGAAACTGGATTTGACATGTCCTTTGATGTCTATAATTGGATTGTATTTTTACCCTCAAAAGAAAATCCCCACTTGCCTGTTGCAAATAGGTACTTTGGAGCAAACAAAGATGGTGATCTAAAACTACGTGGAATTGAAACTCGTCGACACGATACTCCAGAATTTTTCAAGCAATGCCAAATTGATATTTTGAACTTGTTTGCAAAATGCAAGACAATATCAGAAATAAAACAATCCATTTCTGAGGCAAAATCTATCCAAAACAGGTATGATAAGATGCTTTTCGGAAGCGAATTACCCGTAGAGGACCTTGCCTTTACTAACCGTGTTACGCGTGGTACTGGACAGCACAAAAGCCATACGATACAGGCCGATGCCTTAAATCAACTAAAATGGGAAGGCAGGCAAATAGAACCAGGACAAAAAATTCGCTATGTCATAAATGACTATAAAAGAAAGATTTCACACCGGGTTGTTCCAATAGAGTTTGCCAAAAAGTATGATGCAAAAAAATATTCAGAGTTGCTTGACCAGTGTTGCAAATCAATACTAGCGCCATTTGAGAACTAGAATAGTTTTTGTTGCTTTTTTTCTTCCCATACTAGTTCTTTTAATCCTAATTGCATACGTAAAGTATTTGCAGTTTCAGGACCAAATCCCTCAAAATGATTATTTGCCATAATCATCGCAAGTCCAATTTCATCTTCAAGTCTTCTCATTCTATCTGACCATTTTTGAATCTGGCTAGTTTTATCTCGGACTTTTTTTCCAAATTCTGAAATTGTTCTATCTCCAATTAATCTCAGATAGATATAGTCTGAAGTTATTTGTGCAGGATTATTAACGCCTTGCACTTCATTCCATACAAGACAATGATTCTTTTCATCTAGGTAATCAAGGGCCTCATCAGTAAACCATGATTCATGTCTTCCTTCTATTGGATACTTGAAGTAAGGTGGAAGATATGAAAACAATTCTTCTAATCTTGGTTTTGCTTCATCAAAAGACAAAGATGGTGGAAGTTGTAAAACTAGAGCAATCACTTTTTCATACATTGGAGTAAATGATGCAAGAAAATGAAATACATGTTCTTTGACATTTTTTAATTTATTTTCATGTGTAATGATTGATGGAAACTTTGCAGTAAAACTAAATGAATCAGGGGTATCAGAATTCCATTTTTTTGTGGTTTCTTGATCAGGAATCTTGTAGTATGTTGAGTTTATCTCCGTTATTGGGAAAATCTTTGAATAATATTCTAACCATTCGGTTTTTGGTAGCTTTTTTGGGTAAAACGTGCCTGACCAGCCATCATAACTCCAACCCGTACATCCAATTTTTAGCTCCATAATTTCCCATTAGTTGAATCAAAATAAAATGTTGGTCTAAACAATCCTAATCTTGACCCAAAAATGAAATTTGGAGAAAATTTGGGAATCTCAATAAATACCATTTTTTAAAATACAAATTAGAAATCTGGACTCTTTTAATCGCCCTGAGTTTTGATTTCTTTTTTTATCATTAAGATATTTTAAAAGGAAAGCAACTAGATATTTTATGACTACCCGAACTCAGGCCTTAGTTCCAATTGCAGCAGCTGCTGTAATTGTGGGAATTATAGGAATCTATTCAATACCTAGTGATAGTAAGCTTGAGTCAGTTGAATTTCCTAGAGGGACAATCAAGGTAGATGAAACAGTACTTGAGGTCCAGATAGCTGATGATGAATCAAAACGAATTCGAGGATTGATGTTTCAAGACCCATTGCCATATGATCAAGGAATGATCTTTGTTTTTGATGAACCTGGGGTCTATTCTTTATGGATGCTCAACATGCAGTTTTCACTTGATATGATATGGTTTGATGAGCAAGGAAATGTGGTTTACATTGAGGAGAATATTCCACCCTGCGAGACACCAACTGAAATAATGGCGTGTCAAAGTATTGTTCCAAGCGGTGAGGCCAAATACATATTGGAAGTCACTGCAGGATTTGTTGATCAGTTTGGAATCACCCTAGATTCAAAGATGGAGATTATTTCCATTTAATTGCAAAACCTTATCTTGGAAATGTAAATATAAAAAACAATGAAAATTATTGCTCCTGCGATTGCAGGTGTTGCGATAATAATTATCGTAGTTGCTGCTCTTAGTCCTGCTGAACCTGAAATGGAAGAGAATCTTGAGACCTTGTCAATATCTTACACTCAAACAAACAAAGACCTTCAAGCGGTTTTAGATATGCATAATATACCCATGTCTTCTCCCTTGAAACTAAATGGATTATCTATAGTGGAATATTGTACTTTTTTCTCTAATGAAGAGCTCCAAAACTCCATAACCTATTGTACATCTACTGAGCTTTTAGATGCCAAAGGTCAATTCCTTGGGAATATACACATGGTTGGGGCTCCCTCAAATCCATGGTATGTTATAGGGGTAATTCAAGCAGATCCTATAACTTCTCAACTTGCAGACATCAAAACAGTTTATCAGGCTATGATAGAAAATGCTGTTTGTAACTGTTGGGATGAAGAAACACCTGGTGGTTTTGAAACAGTATCTGATTGGATTGATGCAGCGCATAGTCATCATCTTGAGGCAAAACGAATTACAAGCAAATCCGAAATTAGTGGACTAGGTCAAAAAAGCCTCTTACTTGAGATTACTACCAACACTGAAGGCTACATGTGGACTTTCATAATACCCGTCTAAATCCAAGATATAATATAGAATGAGATCATTTGATTGACGTTTACAATGATTGATCAACTATGGTTAATTCCATTAGGTTTTGTAGCTGGTGTATTAGGTTCGATGATTGGCCTTGGTGGAGGAATAATTGTGGTTCCAGTTTTGACATTTTTTGGATTTCCACCAACATTGGCCACTAGCAACAGTTTGTTTGCAGCATTTAGTAATGCCGTAGCATCTACAATATCCTATCATAGACAAAAACGAATTGAATATTCTTTAGGATTAAAACTTGGATTGCTAACAATCCCAGGAACAGTACTTGGGGCATACATTTCAAGTGATGTGACTCCGGAACTTTTCAAGATATTATTTGGATTTGTTTTGATAGCTTCAGCTGTTTACATTTTTTTGAGAAAAAAACTAGAGAGCAAAGAAAAGAATATCCCAAAACAAATGATGGTCTTTGCTATAGGTGCATCATTTTTTGCAGGAATAATTAGTGCCTTCTTTGGAATTGGCGGTGGAATAGTGTTTGTTCCATTAATGGTAGTTGGAATGGGAATGGCGATGAAAAAGGCAGCTCCAACTTCACAACTAATTTTGTTATTTGCATCTTTTTCAGGAGTCGCAGTCCACACTGCATTAGGACATTCTGATTTTTTGCAAGCAGGTCTGTTAGCATCAGGTTCTTTTGCAGGAGGTCTTGTTGGAGCAAGATTGTCAGTTGACATTAGGGAAAGATACCTGCAAATTCTAGTATCTGTTGTAATTATTGCAGCAGCTGTCAAGATGTTTTGGGATTCATTTAGTGGGAATTTTGTATAGCCTGACAAAATTTTAGGTGCTTTTATACTAATTTTGCAATAAGGGTTTGTCTTCTAGGTTTCAACTTTCTAGGGGCTGGAGAGACATGTCGGCTCTCCGGTTTTAATTTTATCTTGGTGGTTCTTTTTTGATTCTGTAAATGTTCTTGCGAGAAATTAGAACTGTTTCTCCTTCTTGGTTAATTCCTTCATAATCAATTGCAAGTTTGCCATACTCATCATCAATGTCTTCTTTACCTGAAACAGTGTATTGGAGTTTTAGAACTTCGTCTGTGTGTACTGGTTTTAGAAATCTTGTACTACGGTTTTCCCATTCAGGATCACCATCTGTTCCAATAAAGATAATGTGATTTCCATAAATTTGACTTAGTCTTGTAAACTCTCCTTCCATTCTTGATAGTGCAGCTCTACCTGAAACTAACTGTTGCTTTTTACTTCCATAATCTTCTAAAAATGCATTTTTTACTCTAGAGAATCTAAAGTATTCATCAAGCTCATCTTCAGAAATACTGCATGTTGAGACAAATTTGTCACCAACTCTAAACTCTGAGAATTTTTTCATTCCTATCTTGCTTCGTCAACACAAAATGTAACTTCAGCAGAGGAAGCTGCACTGTCTGATACAAGGAAATTAATTGCGTCTGCAATTTTTTCATTACTTGGCTCTGCACCTGTTACAGTTCCCGGAAATACTGTTAACATTCTAACTTTTGATTTAAGAACATCGCTTAATTCTTGATTAACTGTTGTTGTAAATGGTCTTAATGCTCCTCTGAAAACTTCTACTTGGGCTCTTTGTATTCCTGTAGTTTTTCTTCCGATTGGCAAATCTGGACCTATTATCATAATTCTACCTGTTGCATCTTTGTAGAGGCGTGGGTCTTTATCCCCTCCTGGAACAAATTGTTCTAATGCTCTTTGTGCTACTGTTGCTGGAGTGGTGATGAATTTTGCAATAAGATCTTCCCATCCTGCTCTTGTTAGGTCAGTTAATTTTGGAATGTCAGGTAATTTCCCTGTAACGTGGATTACGGCTAATATCTCACCAATGTTAGTTTTGGCTGTGTTTAACCACTTTGCAACCTCTTCAGGGTCTTTGATATTAACTACATGGGAGTGAAATTTACTACTAATTGCTTCTTGTAGTTCTTTAGGTGTAGATTCAGAGATGAAGCAGGCTACTTTTCCTCCATTTTTTTCGATGTGGCCAGCAAGAAATTGGACCCTTTCTCCATCTGCACTGTCTGTTGCATCTACTGTAAAGACAATTGCTTTTCCTGCAAAGTCTGGTTGGTGAACTCCGGGTGTTGCATTTCCAATATGTGCTCTAACTGGATAAAATACTCTGTCTCCTGGAATTACTTTTCCGTTTAGGATTTTTGCAATTTCATCATCACACAAGTTGAGAACTGATTCGGCAACTTGTGATTGTTGTAGGAATTGTTGGTCTGCAATCATATGTGATGTATTGTTTTGGATCTTCCCTGCAAGTTTTTGAATTTGTTCTAATAGTCTTGTAAAAGTTTCAGTTAATTTTGCAACGTCTTTTCCATTAGCAAGTTTTTCTGCAGTTTTTGCAATGCCTTCTTTATCTATTCCATCTGCTTGAATGCATTCTAGTAAATCATCTTTTGCTTCTTCAACTTCTACAGGACTCAAATCTTCAAATCCACTGACTCTCATAAACTCTGAAGCTGCTTTTGGATATACTGTTTTGTAAATTCTATCTGAATGAACTGGTCCAGGATTTGTTGCAATTGATATGATTCCTTTATCAGTTAATTCCCATGACATGCATTCAGCAAGTCTGTTTTTTGCACCTTGTGATGCTGTGTATGGACTTCTAAATCTGTAAGGTCTTTGTTCAAGAGGTCTTTCTTCTGTAAAGAAAGTTGAAATTGTAATTATCTTTCCACCTTCTTTCATAACTTTGAGAGCTTGGACTGAGCCCCAAAATGTTCCAGTCAAATGAATTCCAATTGTACTTTTAAAATCATCTAGTGGTGAATTTGGAAAACATGTTACTGGACCTGAAACTCCTGCATTGTTTATGATAAAATCAACTGTTGAATTTTCATTTTTCAAAGTATCAAACATCTGAGTCATTGCAGATTCGTCAGCAACATCGACACCGGCAAAAATTTTGACATGGGCACCACTATTTTTTTCGGCAATTATTTCTTCAAGCATCTTTGAGGTTTCTTGGAGAGGTTCAGGCCTCCTACCTAAAATAATGACACTTGCACCATTTTCAACAAATTTTTTGGCAATAGCTTGGCCAATTCCAGTACCGCTGCCTGTAACTAATGCAGTTTTACCCTGAAATTTTAGCATAGATAACAGAACAGTCTCAATGTATTATTTAATTTAATTGTTGAAGGGAAAAAATAAGGTGGTTTTCATTAAAATTTGAATATTTTCAATTCTTCATCTCCTAACAAAATAGAAATTTTTTGAAAAATCCTAAAACCTTAATTCTGTTTTATCTAGTGAAAAATCATGAATACTGCTCCTTTTTGGAATAAGAAAGTCTGTTCTGATTGCAAAAGGATGAAGTGCCAGAAGGGATGCATTTGTGATTGTCATCAATTACGCGATAGGTTAAACTAGCATTTTCTTAAATTCCTTGATATCTTTATTTGTGGGTAGGATTCTAGGTTTTTCGTGCACGATACAGAATCTGATACTTTTGTTTATCAAACATGGCCTGAAAAATTTGTAGATATGCTTTCTGAGATTGGTGTAGAATCAGAAGCAAAAGAAATTGCAACAGTAGATGTAGAGCAAGGTGATTATTACAGTAGATATTTCTCTCAAACTCCTAGAATGGTTACAAACAAGGGATGTCTTGAAGTTAAAAATTCTAACATTGACGTAATTCAAATTATTCAAAAGGGATAGAACATGCAAGATCCAAATCCACTTCCATGGGGCGCAGAAAACAGATTCCAAGCTCATTTTATTGTTAGAAAAGATGTTGGACGTGCAGGTTCAAACTATACTGCAAAAACACAACTAACAACACAAGGTCACTTTGCATCAAAAACAGTTACCAAAGTACAGTGGAGTGGACCAGNNACAGTTACCAAAGTACAGTGGAGTGGACCGGGAAGTTTAGCTGAACACCTCAATGAAGACACAGAACTTAATGAAATGATTTCAAAACAAACTCTCAAAGATGCTGACATCATTATTGAACCAACAGAAGGCGCAATAAGAATTAGAAATCAATGGAAAAATAATTTATCTTTTGGAATTACAGAAGAACTATTCTGGATTTATGACCGAATCGCCGGTCACATAAAACAAGTCTAAGCCTTCCACCAATCAAGTGCCAAAAAGTCTACTTTGTCTTTACCTTTAGGGATTGCTAGAATGAATTGCTTTCTAACTGTTGTTGCAAGACGTCCAGCTAAAACAATTGCAGTTGATGTTACTGGGTCCTTTCTGTTATACACTTGAATCAAAAATGGTGCATGATCAATTCCAGGTCCTTTCTCATAAACTGCAAAATCACATCCAAACTTTATTCCAGGATTGATAATGTATCCTTTGTCTCTAAAGTTTTTGTAAACAAGATATTTTTTCTCAAAGTCATGATATTCATTTTTGCAAATTTCATTCATTCCTTCAACTGTAATCTTTTTCTTTTCTTTGTAAATTGAAATTTTTTTGTTTTCAAGCAAATACAATCCTTCAATTAAATCTAAAATCAACGGAACATCAATTTCTTCAGGCTTTGGTTTGGGAATCCCTATTGGTTTCCCGTAATATCCACTGCTGAAAAGCTTGCGTGAATCTTCAATGTCCCAAACAATCAATCTGTTCTCAACAAGGTCACACTTCATTGAAACTCAATTCCAACATGTGTATATGAACTGTATAACATGAAATACGATATAGTAAAAATATGAAAAAAGAATGTATTATAGGCTGAGTGCTAGCAGTATGAATGAATCTGAAACTCTTTGACACTTGTCTGCCATCTCTTCGATTCCTTCAAT
>JABAOD010024817.1_pt1 | contig 24484 bp, 21 predicted proteins | sample 7062151 | NCBI WGS metagenome assembly JABAOD01 (sample SAMN14538626, study PRJNA623070) | marine sediment metagenome | biome: marine biome [ENVO:00000428]; feature: marine pelagic biome [ENVO:01000023]; material: deep marine sediment [ENVO:00002113] | place: India: Gulf of Khambhat ... | reverse complement strand
GGCCTTCTTCTTTCATATCACGCTGGTGGATGACTGCTTCTGGCCGTTTGCTGCCGAAACTAAGTCAACGATTCCGTCCGCTGGAATGCCCGCTTTGTGTGGGAAAGCGGGCATCGATGGTCTCGTGCGCCAATCGGCAGAAAGCGACCTAAAGCAGATGTTCGTCATTTGTCGTCGAAGCCCGTGCCTTTTTTGCCTAGCAAGAAAGGCCGATAGTTGACCAGGATCATTGCGGCCTGACCTCACCCAGCGTAGCGTCTTATCTTGGCTAGAACTCTGGGGTACATGTGGCTTGAGGATCGCTTTCCGCTATGCAGCCGCCACTTCGCCTTCTGTCCGCTGTTCTTGTCGCCATCCTGATGGTGCTTGGCGCAGTCTTCACGGCTGCCATGGCCGATAAGGTCAAGGTCTGGAAATGGACGGACGAGAAGGGTACGGTCGTCTACTCGCAGCAACCGCCGCCGGGTAAGGTGAAGGCCGAAGAGAAGTACATCGATCCCGATCGCAGCGTAATCGAGTCCGGCTGGCTGCCTCCCGCCCCGGCCAACTCCGCGGTGCCATCGTCCGAACAGAGAGCCGCTCGCGATTCACGCAGCCGACGGATCGCCCGGCAGGGCGGGGGCGCCTCAACGGAGGAGCCGGCTGTGCCCGAGAAGCCAGCTGTGCCCCCACCCCCGGCCCCGCCACCGCCACCACCTTCGCCCGCCATCCCATCACCTCCACCCCCGGCCCCGCCACCGCCGCCACCTTCGCCGGCCATCCCATCGCCAGGCCCGGGTGGTTTCTAGCGCGCTCTCGCCAGGCAGTTTCGTGCGCTCTCCAGTACGGCAAACTATGGTGCAGAGACTCCTTGCGCTAGTGATTGTCCTGCTCTTGCCCGTCTCTGCTCTGGCGGGTACCAACACACTCAAATTCAGTTGTCGGTATACAAAGTACTTTGACAAGGAAGGCGCGCACCGCACCGATTTCAGGCTGACCTTTATCATGGACCTGGATACGGGTACCGCCTACATGCTCAGCAAGACGGGACACACTCAGGTCCAAGCAGGTGGATGGCCAGATTCGCGTAGCTGGGGGCAAGGCGTCTCGTTCATGGAATTCACCCCGTCCGGCCATGTCAGGACGACAACAATAGTGTATTACAGCGGTCCCTCGGTACATCAGCGAAATACGTTCATCGCCGGTGAGTGGGTGACGACGCAGTATTACGGCACTTGCGTAGGGGTGGTCACAGGCAAGGCTGACTAGTCGCCAATGCGGCCGTTTGCAAGCGGCGCTCGCCGAAAGAAGATCGATCTGTTGAGTTACTCCTATAGCGGCTGATTCCCACTTTCTGCGGGCTGATTGTGGCCATCGCCGCAATACGAATGACCGGTTGAGATCGCAGCCGATTGCCGCCCCTCGCAGGCGCGCCGTTCTGCTTGATCGAATGGCCGCTATCGGCAGAGAAGCAGCCGGTGTAGGCTCGTCCTTTCGCACAGTGTCTCTGCGGTCGGACCTGAGCTATCATGGCTGACGTGGCTGTGGCGCTCCCAGGCTGTCAGCGCTTCAGCGTGCATGCCTCCGGATATACATGCAAACGCGGCACCTTTCCGGCTTTCAACTCATTTTGGATTCGTTGCCAATACTCCATTGTCAATAAATCTCCATGGACCTCCGAAAAAAGATCGAGCAACCTGCGGTCCGAAATCCCTAACCCCATCTTGATCTCCTCCGGTAGGAACACCACACCGTCTTCAAAGTACCAGCCGGGGAGGTCTTCCTCCCCGTCGATCCGATCCTGATTCGTTCTAATCTTAGCTTCTGTTAATGACTCCAGGGCGTCGTAATCGAACAAGAACACCCGAAGGTATCTGCTCACACCATAGTTTCTGGCATCCAGGTCCTTATTAAGGATGTTGGCGGCCATGTTGTTCTTGATGCTGTATCCGAGGTTGATCACCGCATTCTCGCGTTCCTTTTGCGACGCCGTCTGCAAGAACACTGGTAGCGGCACGATCTTTCGCTGCACAATAAGATGCTTGAAAATAATGCTGTCCGCTTCCGAAAAAACGCTTTGCTTTGCCTCGTGCAATAGCTCTTCGAGTAACGATGGCTCGAACAGCTTCCTCTCAAGCTTGAGATTGTAATAGATGATGTTATCCAACATGCTGCCGGCACGATTAATTTCATGCACCCTTTTGTATTTCTCCAATACTTCTTCCACTCCGCCGAATTTTCCCCATTTGTATTGGGCTGTCGGTTTATCGCGAATCACTTTAAGACTATAAGACGAGGACGGTGCCGCGAATCCAACCGTAACGGTTCCGGGAAATCCTACCGCGGTTCCGAAAAGCTCCTTTCGACTTGTAAGCTCCGCTTTCAGCTCATTCAACGTGGCCACTTTCCCGACGTGATTAAAACCAATCGTCGAGTAGACCAGTCCCAACGGTCTCCGCGGCATGATGCTGTGCACAAAGGCCGATAACTCGTGATAATACCTATGCGTGACATGAAAGTTTGCCAACGTGGAGCTAAAAAGATTATGTACGTCCGCCTGCGAATTCAGCACGGCGTCCACATAGATTCCTCGGTCCTCGTTAAGCAGGGCGATGACTAACGGTACGACGGTATCATCACCCAATACGATTCTACCGACGATATAAGCGCCGCGGTTTCGGTAGAATCCAGCGTTGATGACCTCTATGCGCTGGATTCCATCCGCCTTTTGTCCGTCAAGCCTCAGGTTGCGATTCACCCGTTCAGCCACCAGTAACGCGTCCTCGGGCAGCGCTCTATAGGGTTGCGAAAACCTAGGAATGTTCAGAATAGCCATCACGGTCTGCTCGGAAACACGCGCGCTGCCGGGGAAGCTGGCATAGACCTCGGAGCCGGTCGGGAGCATTCTGCCGTCACGTCTAGTGAAGGAATACTCGACGGGTTTCCACTCGCCCTGATAGATCTTTCTCCTGACTGAGTGAATATAGGCAAAGGCAATGTCGGCTTCGTACCTGCCCTCAATGAGCCTCAGATAGTGCGCCTCAATATGACTCCAAAGTTCTTCGTTTTTGGCCAAGGATGGGAANNACCGAATGCACATAGGCAAAGGCGATATCGGCTTCGTACCTCCCCTCTATGAGCCCCAAATAGTGGGCCTCGATATGGCCCCAAGGTTCTTCATACTCGGCCAACGACGGAAAATTCCTCCGTAAGGCGGAAGCCAGCTCGGTGATACTCTCGCTGTACATGGAAAGTCTTCTCTTGCTAAGGGCAAGTGACTTCCTAGGGTCTTTCGCCTCAAAGGCTTCTTTGGCGCGATAAGGTATGTCGCGGGACTCCGCATAATAGGTGTCGAATTGCTTCAATATCCAGGTGGCGGTAAGCGCGATTTTCTGCGCCGTCGTGTCCGCGTTGACAATTAATGCGCCGTAATCGTGCCGCAGTGTAGGTCGATCTTGTGTGGCTTGAAAAACTGGTTCAACCATCGCTTTGCCTGAGACGTCACGCCATCCTTATCTGTCATTCGCGACGCCGGGGCAAGTTTACTTCGCCCGATCCGTGCAGCACGTGACAAAGGTAACAGCGCAAACTGTATCAATTATAGCGGCGATAGTCATTTTACGAGTAGCCATTCACGCGTTGCCCGAATTCCGTAATGATTCGCGTCAGCCCGTTTGGCGAATCGGCGCTTAACACTATCCCTAACAACAGGCCGAATTAGACAAAGACCCAAAGTGCTATGTAGTTTTCTCGCAGCCTGCCGCGAGCGTGCGGTTGTTCTCCGGCTCGGCGCATGGGCCCCATTCGAGATGAACGGTAGACCAGGACGAGACTATGCGGCGGCGACTGAGCAAGAAAGCTTACGCTAGACCTGCTTGATCCAGATGGCCGTGTCGTGAAAAACGGCGCCGCCGTTCGGCGGTCCTGGATCGGCGCTGACGAGCGCGTTGATGCCGACGCCCTCTTCGAAGGCGTAATTGGGCCAAATGCTCTCGACGATGACGACACCCGTTTGTACCCCGTCAAACCGCTTGGCATGCACGACGACACTGGCAAGCCGGTTGCCAAGCCGAACACGATCACCTGTGTCGATACCGAGTGCCTGGCAATCCCGCGGGTGAATCAACACCGTCGGGCGGCCTTCGCGTTTGACCGAGGTCGGCGTTTCGGTGAAGGTTGTATTCAGATAGTTGCGCGCAGGCGCCGCCACCAAGCGAAACGGATGTTCCGCATCGGCTTCGTCGATCGTAGAGACATGATCGGGCAGCGCCGGCATCCCCGCATGCGCCTTGCCTACGCGCGCCCAGTCCGGTTTGAAGTGGAAACGTTTGTCCGGTGTCTCGAAGCCGTTTAGAAAATGCGCGGTCTCGAAATCGAGCGCGCAATCATGCCAATGATTGCGATACATCGTCTCAGCATCCGGCCAACCGGAGCGCTTCAGGGTTGCATCGATCAGTTCCCAGGCTGTCATTTCAAAGCCCGGATGCTTCGCACCGAGGCGCTTGGCGAGCTCGCAGATGACCCAGTGGTTCGAGCGGCTCTCGGCGTACGGCTCGATCACGCTGCGCGTCACCTGCAAATACGTATGCCCGCCGCCTTTGTAAATGTCGTCATGCTCCAGAAAAGTTGTGGCCGGCAACACGATATCGGCCATCGCCGCCGTCTCCGTCATAAACTGCTCGTGCACGCACACGAACAAGTCTTCCCGCTCAAATCCTCTGCGCACGTTGAGCGACTCCGGCGCCACCACCATGGGGTTGGTGTTCTGAATAAAAAGCGCTGTCACGGGGGGGGCCTTCCGGAGATCCGCCTCGCAGCCGCAAAGAACGGGACCGATACGCGATTGATCCAACACCCGTACGCTCGGATCGAGCGCGTCGGTGCCCATGATCAGACTGTCATCGATCCTGTAGAATCCGTGGTTACTGTAAAGCGCCCCGCCGCCGCGATATCGCCATGCCCCGGTGACCGCCGGCAGACAACTCACCGCGTGCGCGTTGGCGGCTCCGTTGCGCGAGCGCGAAAAACCGTAACCGAGCCGAAGGTAGGAGCGTTTGCTACGGCCGTAGAGTCGGGCAAAGGCTTCGATCTCATCGGCCTTGAGGCCGGTGATGGCGGCAGCCCATTCCGGCGTGCGCGTCGCCAGATGACGTTCCAACTCATCAGGAACGTCGGTGTATGCCTTCAGGTAGTCACGATCGGCATAACCCTCCCTGAACAACACGTGCATGACGGCACAGGCCAGCGCCCCATCGGTGCCGGGGCGAAGCATCAGGTGCACATGCGCCTTCTCTGCCGTCGGCGTGCGGTACGGATCCACGACCACCAGCTGGGCGCGCCGTTCGCGCTTGGCCTTGGCGATGTGGTGCATGACATTGACCTGGGTGCTTACCGGATTGCAGCCCCAGACCACGATGAGATCGCTTTCAGCCATCTCGCGCGGGTCCGTTCCGCGTTTCATGCCAACGCCAGCGTTCCAACCGGCATCCACCAAGGCAGTGCAGATCGTGGAATGTTGACGTGAGTACTTCATCGTATGGCGCAAGCGTTCTATGCCGTCGCGCTGCACGAGTCCCATGGTGCCGGCATAGAAGTATGGCCACACCGCTTCGGCGCCGTAGCGCACGGCCGTGCGCGTGAGCTGCCCGGCGACTTCGTCCAGGGCATCGTCCCAAGAGAGTGCTCGAAACGCGCCCACGCCTTCGCCCTTAGGACCTACGCGCTGTAGCGGCACGCGCAAGCGCTCTGGGTGGTGCACGCGCTCCGCATAACGCGCCACCTTGGCACAGATCACACCAGCGGTGTAATCGTTCTCCTTGGCGCCGTACAGACGTCCAACGGTGCGGGCATCGAGGCGCTCGACTTCCAGCGCACAGGTGCTCGGGCAGTCATGGGGACAGGCGGAGTGAAAGCGGGCGATGTGAGCGGCACGAGGCATGGACGGAATTTATTATCGCACCAATACGCCGGTTCTAGAAAAACCCGCTGAATCACGCCACGCTGAATGGCTTTGCTGGGGATTCCTGCTCTGCCTGGCGCTCACGCACGCTTTGAGACCAGCACCTTCGACAGTCACTGCGGGGCGGGCTTTGGTTGGATGACTTTGCCAAACGCACGCGCCTGGGACATTAGACTTTCCACCTTAATTGCGCGGCCGGGGGAGACGGGGACGCCCGCTGCACGCAACGCACGGGCGGTCCAGACATTACAAGTCCTGAAAACATGGTAACGCTCCCTCGACTGATAAAATTGACTGTTTCCATACAGCCCCGGTCCCAATGCCTGGAGTTCGCCACGTTCATCCCGTGCATAGCTTTGCTCAATGTACTTGCACAGTTGTTCGAAACCTTGATAGGACAGTGCGATTTCGATGATCTCGCTGTTGGGAAAATAGCTTTTTATAGGATCGCTGAACGCGACGACATGCAACACGCTCTTGGTCGGAACCAAGGCCGCCTTGAGCTTCATTCCCAGGGTCGGCTCCGGCGCCTGATAAAAGTCCTGATCTCCCCACCCGACCTCCAGATACCTGGCCTCGGGGAAGTCGCGCTCGTGTTCGGTGCAAACACCCTCTGGGATATCCGCACGTTGAATGACGATGCCCGCGTGCCACCCGTGGCTCACGAGATAAATGTTCTTGCTGGGTGCGTTTTCGGCAGGCGGAAACAAGCCCTTGGCCGGTGCGGGTGCGGCACAGCCGCCGACAGCAGCGAGGGCAATGACTAGAAGGAGGTGCACTCCTCGCACTCTGTTCGCGGAACGCTGATCCGTCTGTTTGCGATGCATGTACCCTGTCATACGCCACGCGCCACATCATTAGACGCTGTCAGCTCCTGACGCTGTTCGACTCAAGCGGCTGCGGCTTGGGTTGCAGCCTAGCCACCTCGCCATGTAAAGCATTCGTGATGCGCTCATGCGATTGTGTACCGACCCCTTGCTGTTCCAACCTCTTAACGTCGAGAACCGCGCCGAATGTAACACTGATCGCGTGCCGCCGGGGCCAACGTGCACTGGGGGGCAAGGCCTGTCCGCTGCCCTCGATCCAGACCGGAACGATCGGTGCCGCGTACGCCTGCGCCAACAGACCGATACCGGTTCGAAACGGATGCACTTCACCAGTGGCGAAACGTTCGCCCTCGGGAAACCACACTAAATTACAGCCTTGCTGAAGCGCAGTGACACCCAGGGCTAGATTCGATAAGGGTCCCTTGCGCAGATCAACGGGCAGCACGCGAACGGCGCGACTGAATGCGCGTCGCAACGGGCTGTTAAACATGATGCCGGTCCAGCCGCCCCAGCAGGTATGCAGTAAACGCTTGGGACCTAATGCTACGGCAACCGCTAGCGGGTCCAATAGGCTCTGGTGATTGGGCGTGATGATGCACGGGCCAGTCGCCGGAACGTGCTTCTCTCCCCTGACTTCTAGATGAAATAGCCAACGCATCAGCGGTTGCACAATCACATACAGCAGGCGAGTGAACGCCCGGCCGGCGGCACCAGACGGTTGCAACCATCGTCGCTGCTCTTCGTCCAAGAGCAGCTCCGGTTCGTGCAGCTGCACTTCGGGTTCGATCGCTGCCTCCTTCGCGTAGGCGGCGGCGATCGACTCCCGCAGCAGGTCGCGCACCGTTTCGATTCTCCCTATTACGCTGTCACCGAGCTCCACGCCGGCGCGATCGCGGATCTCCAAAGCCAAGCCCAGCCACGCCATAGAATCGACGTCGAGGTCAAATCGAAAGTTGGTGTCCGGGCTGAGCGCTTGATCACGGTAGCGCTCGCCTAGCCAAGCCCACACGCGTCTGGCGATTGGGTCCTCCAATACCTCTCGATCTTCCGGTGCGAAAGCGTCCATGGACAACGGTGCCGGTGGCAGCCGCGACTCGCCCTCTGCCTGTTGTATCTGCTCATAACGTCGCTCTAGCTTGTAACGGCGCAACTTGCCCAGGCGCGTACGCGGGAGGGGCTCGCGATCGATGAGGACCTTACTGACCTGCTGATAGGAAGCGAGCTCTCGAGATTGCTCGACCACATCCTGGCGCACCGCGCGTTCGAGGTGTGCCGGCCCGAGCCCCTGCGCGGCACCGAGGTCCGGAACGACAATGACACCCAGGCGCCCGTCCCTTTCCACGATCCCGGCTTCTCTGATGTAGCGCCCGCGTTCCAAGACAGCTTCGACGTCTTCCGGGTTGACGTTTGTACCGCCTGGCAAAACGATCATGGTGGAAGCCCGCCCGTTGAGATGTAGATAGCCTTTGTCGTCCAGATAACCCAAGTCCCCCGTGCGAAACCAGCCGTCCGCAGTAAACGCCCGTGCAGTCTGCTCGGGAAGGTGGTGATAGGATGAGAAGACGTTAGGCCCTTTGGCCAGCACTTCGCCGAGCGGCGCATGAGGCTTGGGCCTGTCGATGCGCAACTCAACGCCGGGAAGCGGCTGCCCCGCGCTGTCAAAGCGGCGCGTACCGGGGAGGTTAAAAGTAAGTATGGGCGAAGTTTCGGTCAGACCGTAACCCGTTGCTACCTGCCAACCGAATCCTTCCAGCTTCCAGGCGAGTGTGGCTTCCAGGGCGGCACCTCCCGATACGACCATACGTACTTCGGGTCCCACACGCCGACGTAAGGGCGCGAAAAGCCATCGTCCGATATTGAAGCCGAGGGCACGGCGTGCGCCGATCGACAAGGCGAGCATCGTCCGAAACACCGCCCAGGCGATTCGGCCCCGCGCACTGATCCGTTGCTCGATGGCCTCGCATAACGTGGAATACAGGCGCGGAACACCGAGGATCAACGTTGCACGTCCTTTGTTGAGGGCGCGCTCAATGTGGGTCCCGGTCAACGAGTACGGGACAATGATTGCCACGCCGAGCGCCAAGGGCGACAGCAGGCCCACGACAAGCGGATAGACGTGGTGCAGTGGCAAGGGAAGCAACAGGCGATCGTCCGTACGCGCGATGTCCAGCGCCAACAGTGCGGCGATGTTGCTGGTGAGATTACGGTGCGTCAGCGGAACTCCCTTAGGAGGCCCCGTAGTGCCGGATGTATAGAACAGCACTGCGCAATCGTACGGTGAAACGGCGGCTATATCTGCCCGGTCTTCAGTCAAGAGACGTCGCCAGTGATGCGGATCGGTTTGCAACTCCTCGTCCAGCGATATTAGTCGCAGACCTTCAGCAGACGATACCTGCGCCAGCGGCGGCGCTAGCGCCGTGGTTACAAAAGCCCAACGGGCGCCGCTGTCCTGAACGATATGGGCCAGATCCTCGCTTGAGGCCTGCGTATCGACGGGTACCGGGACCGCGCCGAGCTCGAGCAAGGCCAGACAGGCGACCACCCAGGGCGCCGAGTTCGGCGCACACAGTACGGCATGGTCACCCTGTTCGAGACCTTCTTTGCGCAGACCCGCCGCGAAGCGGTGCACCAGGTCAGCCAACTCCGCATAAGTCCAACTCTCCAGCTCATCCCGGTGGAGCGCAATCAGCGCCGTTCGCTCTCCGTGGCGGGCAAGCGCGCTCACCAATTTCTGAAGTGTATCGGCCGTATCCACTCGCATACCACTATTGATGTATGTTCCTAACATCGAGACACTGGAAAGGCAACAGGCGGAGCCGAAACTCCGCAAACGTCACCGCTGGACGCTGGCCAGCGGCATGCTATTTTTTATCTGTCCGAACATCACGCCACAGTCAGAAACGATGGCAAAGAAAGGGCAGACCAAAACGACCTACGCGGGACCTGAACGCCGCCGCGAAAGGCGGCGGGCAAAGGTGACACCGCGCAGCATACCGCAAGAGGGCAACCGTCGCCGCGGCTCAGGGCGTCGGGACAGCGACGACTTCTGGGCGCGCGTGCGCTCAGCGCCAACAAAGCGCTGACGCCCATCACGCCGCGAACGCCTGCGCTTGACTACCTCGGCGACCCGCTGGCGTGGCCGCCTCAAGTCATCGCGTCCAGCTGTCCCCAGCGTGCGTAGGCTTTTTCCAACTCCTCGCGCACCCGGTCCAGACGCGCAAGCGTTGTGGTGATGACTGCTTTTTCCTGACGGTAAAACTCGCTACCATGGACTTGCTCTTCCAGTAGTCGTTGTTCGTGCTCCAATGCTTCTATGCGTTCGGGGAAGGTTTCCAGTTCCCGTTGCTCCTTGTAGCTCAATTTCCGTTTTACTGCCGGACTCTTTCTTTCCGTGTTCGGTTGCTTGGCGGCGTATGTCACTTTATCCCTGGTGGGCCTCGCTGGCTGCGAACCCCTTTGCTTGATCCAGTCCTCATAACCGCCGACGTATTCCCCTACGCGTCCTTCGCCTTCGAACACGAGAGTACTGGTCACTACATCGTCCAGAAATGTCCGGTCATGGCTTACCAGCAATAAAGTACCGTCATAATCGGCCAGCAGTTCCTCGAGTAACTCTAGCGTGTCGACGTCCAGGTCATTGGTGGGCTCATCTAAGACCATCATATTCGCCGGCTGCGCAAACAGCTTTGCCAGCAACAATCGATTGCGCTCACCGCCCGACAGACTCTTCACGGGCGAATCGATACGTTCCGACGGAAACAGGAAGTCCTTCAGATAACCAATAACATGCCGCGAACGGCCTCGCACGTTAATGTAGTCCTTGCCTCCGCCGATGTTCTCTCGTACCGTTTCCTGCGGATTCAGTTGCGCCCTGTGCTGGTCGAAGTAAGCCAGCGCCAAGCGCGTGCCTATAACGACCTGGCCGGACACCGGCCTAATCTCGCCCACAATCAATCTTAGCAACGTGCTCTTGCCGCAGCCGTTTGGTCCGACAATGCCGACACGATCGCCGCGCAGGATTCGTGTAGACAAATCGCGAATAATCCAATGATCACCATAGCGGAAATCGACGTGCCGCAGGTCCGCTACCAGCTTGCCGGATAAATCACTGCTGTCCACATCGATTCTGATCCTGCTTTCTGCTTCGATGCGTCGACGTCTCGCCTTTCGCATCGCTTGCAGTGCTCTCGCCCTGCCCTCATTGCGGGTCCGTCTAGCCCTGATTCCCTGACGGATCCATGCCTCCTCTTCTGCCAGTTTTTTATCGAACTTAGCGTTTGCCCTCGTTTCCAGCTCGAGGAGTTCATCCTTTTTCTTCAGGTAATAGTCATAACTCCCCGGGAACGACGTCAGTTTGCCTCGATCCAGGTCGACAATACGCGTCGCCAAATGTCTTACCAACGTACGATCGTGCGTGATGAAAATCAGCGCGCCTTGAAAAGAAAACAAGAACTCTTCCAACCACATGATGGCAGCGATATCCATGTGATTGGTGGGTTCGTCCAGTAGCAAGAGGTCCGGATTGCTTACAAGCGCTTGCGCAAGCATGGCCTGGCGGCGTATGCCGCCAGAACAATCGACGATGCGTTTATCCGCCGGTAGCGACAGACGACTCAGTACAGTCTCGACCTTGTGTTTTGTATTCCAGCCATGCAATGCGTCGAGGCGATGCTGCAATGCGGACAGCATGTTGAGTGACCTTGCGTCAGCCTTACCGACATGGTGCACGGCATTGTGATAATCGCTCAGCAGTTGGCCCAGTTCACCCAATCCTGCTGCCACCGTCTCAAACACCGTGGCCGGCGTATCGAGCAGCACCTCCTGCTCAAGATGAGAAATCCGCAAGGTGTCTTTGCGCCAGATCTCTCCGTCGTCCGCCTGCGCAACGCCACTTAACACGCGAAAGAACGTGGATTTTCCGGTGCCGTTGCGACCGACCAGACAAACACGCTCCCCGCTCGAGATCTGGAAATCGACGCGATCCAGCAGCGGCAGATGGCCATAGGCTAGGGACACGTCACGGAGGGTTAATATCGTCATGTACCAACAACAGAGAACGACGCCAACGCGGAAACTGCGAACGCTGGATTTTACGCGACAAGCGACGAAAAGGGCACGCTACCCTACGTTCCAGCTTCCACAATTGTCGGACGCCACTGAGTCTACAATTCGCGGGCGATATCCGCTCTGAGTCATCGAGGAGGCGCTTGATAGTACATCAGATCAGAACGCTTTTCGTGTTGGCGGGCGTTGCCGCATCATTGGTTTGCTATGCAGAACAGCCTGCCGGCCCGCCAGCGCAGGACATTCCGTCGGGTTCTACCTTTAAATTGCGCAAGACGATCACGGCACCCGCCGGAGGCGTCGCTCTATATTTCCAGGACCATCAGCTCATCGCGAAAACGGCCGTCCAACCCGACTATGTCTATGGTATGTTTGAGATTGACAACCCACCGACAGCGGCGCGTAAGATCAAGCGGCAGGTATTCACGGTCAAAGGCGTGGATTTCGATGAAAGGGAGATCGCAGAGACGTCTAGGGTGACATCGGTCAGCATCATTCACCTTGATGCCGAGCACCCGGCCGACGCTGCTAGCATGCGTTGTCAGTGGCCGGACAAGGCACCGGCCACGGGCTTTGTGACGGTGGATGAAATCAGAGGCGCCCTTGGAGGTTATTTCGACCTCACGCGCGCGCCGTAAGTGCCGCCAGTACCTTGAGTTGGTCAGCACCGCAGAGATCGCATGCTGACAGAGTGTCCATTTCCACCGGCATGGCGATGCGCGCGCCGCAAGCGCTGCACTCATAGATGCCCGCAGGGTACTTCTTTGGCGGCGGCGTTTCTAAGCGCGTGATCGTGGGCTCGGAACCTACATATTCGCGACGGCCGCAGTTATCACACGCAGGCAACGCGCCTGTCGGCTCCGTAAGCAGCACACTGTGACCGCAGCCCTTACATTCATAGCGCCCGGCCGGATACTCGACAATGGTGCGGGCGGCCTCGGCCTCGGCCTTGACCTCGGCCAGAGTTCGCAATAATTCCTCCCCGAGCTGGCGCACACGCGCGTCGGCGGCCCGGGCCTCCTTCATGGCCTGCTTCATCTCATCAGCGAGCGCTTTCGCCCGTTCTTGCGCCGATACCATCTGTAACTACGAGACATCCTGTAAGTGGCTTACTTAAGCTTAGTACCGCGGGGGCTGCCAGCAATATACCGGCCAAAGCGCCCTGGGCCCAATCTGGCTTGGGTCCCGGCCCCTGCAGTTTATGGTCTATATTTGTAGCTGGCAGCAAGGGCAACGAGGGGGCGACGATGGAAAAGAAACGATCGGCAACTGCCTTCGCGGATCGTCGCAAGGGCGATAGGCGCCTTCTCGCCGAGCGCCGCGGCCGAAGCCGTATTGAACCTGATCGTCGGCGCGATTTTGGCCGTCGTGGCGAAGACATGGCAGCTGCGGCGGCGTTGGAGCAAGAGCTGTTGGCGGCATTGAAAGCAGCGGAGGCACTAAGGCCCGATGATCCGAGTGTCGCGCTCGCCCTTAATGACCTGGGGATGTTTTACTACAGGGCCAACAGGGACGCGGAGGCGGAGCCGTTGTACAAGCGTGCGCTCGAGATCCAGGAGAAGGCCCTCGGGACCACGCACCCGAACGTCGTACAAACCCTGCACAATCTGGCAGCGCTCTATTATGCGCAGGATCGCTACGCAGACAGCGAAGCGCTTCTGAAGCGCGCCTTAGAGATCCTAAGAGAAGTGCGGGCTAACGGTCGCCAGCCGCGGTGAGCAGCAATAGCGCGACGCGTTAGTTAGTACGACGCGTCGGCCCGCGGCTCTTTTCCGTCCTCGCTCTGGTCGACGTTGACAATATCGAAGACGATCTTAGCGAGCATTTCATCAAGGTCAACGAACATTAGCGCAGCGCCTTCCGGCGTAACGCGTAGGACCTTGGCCGGCAAACGGCAATGCGTAAGGCGTCCTTCGCGCCGAATCCTGAGCACCAATTCGACATCGGCGTTCTTGGTGAGCGGGAAGTGCTTGGTTTCGATAAAGGCGCCGTTCACGCTGATATCCCGCAACCGGCATTTTCTCAACTCGACGCCGTCATGAGCGAACACCTTGACGTCGGTCACCCGACGCGGGTCCAAACGACGCTCGGCTGGCAGCGGTTTATTGGTCATGTCGTCCCCCTGCGGACATAGAAACCACTCAAACAATGAGTCTAGTCCAGCCCACTGTTGAATCAACGTGCAAGAAACGGGACGGATGGCGGCCGGCCGACTACCGCTAGTAAAATACTGGAACCCTGGATAAGATTCGCGCTGCTCTTTGATAGCGGTAAGAACCGAAGCGCATGGCTCACCTTCAGGAGGAATGCAATGAACGGCTACGCAGACAGTAAGAAGACGGTCAACATTTCCCGGCGAAATACCCTCAAGGCCCTTGGCCTCGGTACTGCCGCGCTCGCCGCTCCCGCGTGGCTGCGAAGCGCCCCAGCGTTGGCCAAACCGGCAGACATCGCCCTGAAAGCGATTCCGCGCACGGGCGAACAGGTGCCGGCCATTGGGCTCGGCACACACATGGCCTTCGACGTCAAACCGGGAAAACCCCGGGAGCACCTGCGCGAGGTGATGAAAATTTTCTACGACGGCGGCGGCCGTATCATCGACACATCCCCCCTGTACGGCATGGCCGAGGTAAGTATTGGCGACTATGCCACCGCACTGGGCATTACGCGCGAGCTTTTCATTGCCGACAAGATCTGGGTCACCGGTGAATGGCTCGGCGACGACAGCCATGCACAGCAACAATTCCAACGCTCGATGGAGCGGCTCTGGCGCGACCAGATCGATCTCATGCAGTGCCACAGCCTGGTGAACGCCGGCACAGTCGTGCGAGTCATGCAGGAATGGAAAAAAGACGGCCGCATCCGCTATCTGGGCGTGACGCATCACCAGCCGTCGTACTTCAATCTCATCGCTCCCTTCGTTGAAAAAGGCACTCTCGATTTCGTGCAGGTACGTTACTCGCTGGCGACACGTGTCGCTGAGGAACGCATACTGCCAGCCGCCATGGACACAGGGACCGCTGTCATGGTCAATATGCCTTTCGAAAAGGCGCGCCTGTTTCAGATCGTCAAGGGGCGGCCGCTACCGGACTTTGCCAAGGAGATCGGTTGTCAAACGTGGGCGCAGTTCTTCCTCAAGTGGATCGTCTCGCATCCGGCGGTGACCTGCGCGATTCCGGCGACTACCAATCCCAAACACCAGGCAGATAACATCGGCGCCCTCAAGGGTCCCCTGCCCGACAAGGAGATGCGAGATCGGATGCTTAAACATATGGAGACGCTGCCCGAGTTCGACAAGGTGGCGAAGATGCCCGTATATCCCGGCAAGACATTTGACGGCGTAGTGAAACGCGGCTCGCCGCCACCGAGCAAGGGCAAGTAACACGCGTGCCACAAGCGTGTCTGGGCGCCGCCAATACCGCGGTGGCGCAGTGGTAGTTGTGCTTCTTTTTCCCTACAGCCGCACGTCGTGCAGCGGCCGGCCCCAATCGGTGGCGGCCGCCACGGCGCGCTGCAGGTCTTCTTCTAGCATCAGACCTTCTTTCACGAGATCGCTGGCGGCGACTGCAACGGCATTGATGTAGTCTTCGCTCGAAGCATAGCGCTCGAGAATCGATCGTCGCGGATCGCCGGTAGCGCGCCGTTCTTCGGCTGATTCCGGAAACGGGATGTAACTTCCAGTGAACTCAAACATGGCCCCGTGACCAAAGCCGCGGGCGCGAAGATTCCAGCCTGTATAGGTACCAAGCGGTGCCGCCACCATCGGCACCCGCACGCCCGCCAGCTCATTGCCGTCGGCGTCGACCGCCGGCACCAGCACTGTATAACTTTTTCCGGGAACAACGTCCGGGGGTTCCTTGTCAATCAGCCCCTGCTGCAATTCTGGTCCGAAGTCGAGCAGCGGCAAGCTGTTCGGTTCACGCGGCACAGCAATGCCGGGAATCGCTGGAAACTGACAGCGCCATTCCTCCACCGTCACCAGGGTCGCGTCCGCGCGTTTGGGAATGCGGCTTGGAGGCGGCACCACACCCTTGGTGGCCCAGCGGTCCATGGCGTCAAGCATGGCGCGGAACAGCATCGAGGTGCGGACCACGTTGCAATAGTTCTGGGTCACGCCGCGCGTCGGTTCCTTGATATTGGGGTCGGCGAAGTGCTGCGAGCTCGCCCAAAGATAGACACGTACGCCCTCGGGCTGAGGCAAGTCGTTGCCCGCCGTATCGGTGTGCACCAACGAGCCGCGGCGTTGCCAGTATTCCGTTGAGGATTGGGTGTGGATAACAAGCGGATCGGTGCCGGGGCGTTTGAGAATCGCGTCAGTCTGACCGGTGAGATGATCGGTCGACTCGGCGTAACAAAAAGGGAAGCGATCCGCGGGCGTCAAATGATCCTCGTACTGCTGGCCGGCCGGTGACACCACGTTGGCGAAGCGATGATTCATCCACATGAGGCCACCGCCAGCGACGTGCGGCAGTATCCCGTCGAAGACCCTACGCCCGTGCGCGTCCGCGTTGAAGCCACGATGCACGAAATCGCGCAGGCAGCGACCCGTCTGCGAACGGCCCCACGCATAGGCCTTCTCGATGCCCTCGACGGGGTTGGGATTGCCGGCGTTGTCCGATGTTTCGTATCTCAGAAAGCTCACCAGGTCGCGCACGGCGACGTGGCCGAGTCCTAGCACGAGCGGATCACGCGCCGTATAGACCAGCTCGTAAATCCAGCCGGGCTCGAATCCCGCCGACAGGTAGATGTGGGTATCAGAGGCAACGATCGCACGTTGAGCGCCTTGAGCATCAAGCCCCTCCCCTGTCTCGACGCGCGCGAATGCCCAAGCCTCCGGCGACACGGGGATGCGTTCATCTTCGGGGTAGCGGCGCTTCGTGAGCGTGGCCTTGCGCGTGTCGAGTGAGACCGTCGGATAGCTGCGTGTCGACGTCTGACCACTCAGCGGCTGAGTCGTGATCCCGCGCCGGTTGACAATAAACTCGGTTCGTACGGGACCGGTGATTGGCGCGCCAGCGTTCGTTGCCACCGGCACATCGAGCAACATACGCCCGTCGCCCGCAAGTAGATCCCCCTGCCACGCGCCCCAGACCACCGTATAGCCGCGGCGCATCAGAAATCCGTTTCCGGCATGCGCCAGGGTACGGGGGTCGTTGCTGGCCGGTGCATCGTTAAAAAATTGCAGCTCGCGCTTGTTGCCGCGATTGCCATAGCCGAAAAAGAGACGGCGATTGCCGCGCGCAGGATCGACCGGCTTCAAGATGCAGACGTCGGCAGCGAACTCAACCCTCTTATCAGCGTTGATCGGCGCCTTGTCGAGATCGACAATACCGGCCTGCGGCGCCGCCTTGGGATCGACAGCGTAATAGGCCCGCCCAAGCAGGCGCTCATAGGGCCCGGCCGCACCGAACTCGTGGCCCTCGGCAAAAGCGCCTCGTTCAACTATCTTTAATTCGATCTTATTCGTCACCTGACGCTGATGACCTCACGCGTCCCAGAGCAGAGCCGCCAGATTGTACGCCATACGTACGTTGGTGGCGATGTCATCCGCCATGCTGGGGAATCGCTAAAGACTCTGGTGCGATACAGTGATCGAACTCGGCGGCCGCTGCGCCGTTACGCTTTTGGTTCTTCCAGCCTCCTCTTCACATCATGTCCGCTGCACTGTTCTGCCACTTACGCGGATCCTCGCTTGCGCCTAGTTTCGAGCCTGGCCTGGGTTAGAGCATTTCCAACAACCGCACGAGGTTCTTTAGTTTCGCATCTTCGGCAAGCGCCCCCTCCCAAAAGGAATAGGTCACCGCCTCGCCTCCCGTCCCGATCGTCAGTTGTGCCTCGAAGGCCTCTTCACCCGCCGGCATGGGATGTTGAGCCGGCGTGCCGAGCGCCTCAATCGCGCTCAGCAGTTCGTCCTCCTGCTCTTGGCTGAGCTTGCCGTGTCGCGGCCGCTCGGTGGTGTACGTGCCGCTGCTGATCTCGTATTCGCCGGAACTGTTGACCGTCACTACAAACGCGTAGTCTTCTTCGCCTACCACTTGAAACTTGATGGGAATCATAAGCACATCCTTTCCGGCTCTCTAGTGCCCGCGGCAAGAGACACCGCAACGTTCAACGCGTGCCGGCCACGCTGAGAAGGCTTGTGTTTACGTCTGCCGCCTAGACAGCCCACCACCCCTCAATGCGTTTGTCGTTGATCTACGTCAAAGAGACGTTCGCGAGACTGAGGGCAATGCCTATGCGATCCATCGCCCGTCAGCCACGAAATGCGCGGCGATTCCAGAAAGAACATCTGGCGCCATTAGCGGCTCGACAAGGTAGAATGCCCTCTCTCTTGTCTTCGTCCCGAAATCAAGAACAGCCACCAGGATTCACGAACCTTGTCCTCCCAAGCTGCCGACACCCCGTTCGGAGCTACCCTGGCCAGCATGCTCGCCACGCAGGTGGCCGCGGCCTGCGTGCTTGCCGCCGTCCCGGTCCTCGCCCCGGCGATGGCGGACAGTATCGGCATCGATCCCAGCCTGGTCGGCGTCTACTCGGGGCTGCTGTTCGCAGCAGCGACGCTGGTTTCTGCGTGGAGTGGCGGGCTGATCGCACGCTTTGGTGCCGTGCGCACCAACCAGCTCGCCCTGGCGAGCTCTGGGCTGGCGCTTCTTTTCGCCAGTGGCGCGACGCTGCCCGCCGTCGTGTTGGCGGCGCTGCTCGTCGGCGCGGGCTATGGCCCGAACACCCCGTCGAGCAGCCAGGTTCTCATACAGGTCACGCCTCCACACCGACGTGCGCTCACGTTCTCGCTAAAGCAAAGTGGCGCGCCGCTTGGCGCGATGCTCGCCGGTTTCATGTTACCCCCGATCGTTGTCCTAGCCGGCTGGAAGATGGCGCTCGTCGTCGTCTTCGCCCTCGCCATTACGACCGCACTGGGCGTGGAACCCCTGCGCCGGCGCCTCGACACCGGCGAGCGACTGTCGCTTTCTTCGCAACGCGTCTCGGGCTTCGCGTCGATGCGATTCGTACTTGAAGAAAGCCGGCTTCGACGCTTGATGGCGGGGGGTGTGGCGCTTATGGTGACACATGCCTGTTTCCAGTCACTGCTGGTCGCCTATCTGGTCGAACAGGTGGCGCTCTCGCTAGCCGTCGCCGGTGCCCTCTATGCCAGCATGCAGGCATCAGGCGCCGTGGCGCGGGTTGCCATCGGCTGGAGTGTTGATCGTCTGCGCAATGCGCGCGTGATCCTTGCGGCCATCGCCATTATCGCTCTCATCAGCTCGGCAATCGTCGCTGCCTTCGAATCCCAGTGGGCGGTGTCAGCCATGTGGATAGTGTGTCTGTTCGTCGGTATCGGCAGCTCGGGCTGGTATGGCGCGTTCTTATCCGAGGTCGCCCGCGCGGTGCCGGTTGAACAGGCTGGCTTTGCCACCGGTGGCGTCCTTTTCTTTCTCTACGCGGCGCACGTAGCCGCCCCTATCGTTGCCGCCTTACTGGTTGCGGTCACGGGCAGTTATGGGCCCGTCTTCACTACCGTGGCCTTGCTCGCCGGTGTCGCCGCCGTCAGCTTTGGGCGAATCGACCCGGGCGCCTGAAATCCCCTCATCCGTCGCCAGGGTCAGGCGCGACTGGCGTTGTGGACAAATATCACGTAGTCTAACAAGCGGATTTCTGCACAAATACACGAGGGAGACTTAGCATGACAGCGAACAGGATTCTGGGAATTGCGCTCGCCAGCGTTGCCACGGGCTTTCTGACGGTTGCTGCACCGAGCTTTGCCGGATGCAGTGGTGATCATCCCTACAAGGCGACCGAGAACGAAAGCACCAAGCCGATTACGGCTGAAAAAGACAAGCCCGCGCCGACGGTCGATACCGCCGGCACAAAAGAAAAAGGCTAGACGTTAAGCTAGACCGTTTCGTTCGCGCGGTACTTGAAACCCTCCTTGCGCCAAGCGCGCTCGGAGGGTTTTGCGCATTAATCGTTTGCCCAGCCTCGTCCCGGTGGCGCAGCAACCAAGGCGTCTTGCGGCTGGCCCGCGCGTAGAGCGTTGACTCACACCGTCGCGATAGCATTGGCCGGAGACCCCACGGCGCCTGGCAAATACAACGGCGGGGCCGTCAGCAGGAAGTAGTGCCGTTTGTGCTCGCGCAACCAGCGCGCGAGCTCACTGAGATACCACAATTCCCCCAAATGCACACCGAGCTTGAACAGACACAGTTCATGAATGCCAAGCAGCGGCCCGCGCTTGACGCCTACCGGCAAGCCTTCATACTCGAACTCGACTGCACGATTATCGGAGATTAAAGCGACAACACCACTATCGGTGATCCATTGCTTCAGTTCGTCGTCCCGACCGTCGAGGCCGGCGCAATTCATGCTCAAAACTCCCGGGTTCTGAACGCGCGGATCTTCGATCAGCCCCTCCGCGTAACCGGTGTGAAAACACACAAGGTCGCCCTCCTCGACTTCGATACCGTCGGTGTCCAAGATGTGCATCAGTGCGTCATAACCGACCGGCTTGTGCGCTTGCCCGAAATGAGCCTGCAGGTCGATCATCACACCGCGCCCCTGCATGCACGCCTTTGCCATGTGCTCCACACCGAGATTATGCGCACCGACGGAACCAAAACGGGGCTTACCGGTATCCGCATTTACAACGTGGTGACCGTTGTAATACACAGGCTCGGGTTTCCCATCGGCATCGGCGTCGAACAAGGCGCCCATATGTGCAAAGCTGTCCCATTGCGTTGAGTGCTGCATGTGAAGCGTCACTGCTTCGTCGCAGTTGACTTCGGTGCGCCGGGGGTCGATCTTGGAAAGCGGCAGGTTGAAGGCGACATGGCCCTCGCGAATCACCGCCTTGAACTCGGGCGGTTGCCGCCTTGCGTTCAGGGCATTGGTGCTAGGGATGTCGAGCGGCAAACTCAGACAGAAGCGCAGGCCCTGCCTGACTTCCTTGACCGCTCTTAACGTATTCTCCCGTGTAAGCAGGTTGACCCGGCCCAGTTGATCATCCGGGCCATAGTCACCCCAAGTGGAGCCCGTGGGCCGTTGTTTCCATTTCTGTGGCATGGCCGTCTCCCCGATAATGGTGTCGCTGTTGCCCGTTGATCGCCCGTTACCGGTCGCAAATATGCCTTATCTATCACAATGACGCCCGCGTTTCTCGGCTGCGGACAACTGTGTCACTTCGAGGCAATCGCGCGGCGAAATGTGCCATCAAGCGCTGGCGACCTGGAATTGAACAGGTGCTCGAGCGACGCGTCTGCTAGGACAGGTCACATTGGCGGAAGCGCCATCCAAGTGTGAGGGTGCTGCGCGTTAGTGAAAAGGTTCCGCGCGCTTGATTAGCTCGTCTAGATTCGGCTCGTTGGGGTCTCGCGGTTTGCCGGGGTGGATGATCGCCACCTGGCAGCTCTCAGCCGCTTCTACGAGCTCGCGGTAAGTGCCAGCAGTCAGGTCCGCGATATAGGCCTGCTTGTTCTCGTCATAGGCAAACATCCTCCCGTTTATCTGGATACACTCGTCGCAGGTCGTACATCGGGGCGTCTCGATGTACGCCTCATCGGACGGCGCTTCGGCCGCGGCCTCAGGTAGCGTTTGCGCAAGCTCTGCGGGCGCGTCCGCCGTCTGCTCAACGGTCGGGGCCTTAGCCTGCTGCGCGGATCGCGCCTCGAGCTCCGCTAGCTCGTGTTCCTTCTGCTGCTGCCAGAGCTCCTTCTCCTTAACCAGCAATCTTTGCGCATGCGAGTTGTGAATCCCTCCCAGCTCCTGCAAGCTGCGCCATAGCTCAGCGCAACGGCGCGCGGCCCGGATCAACTCGTCATCGACCGCGAGCTTTTGCAGCACGTCGTTGCCGCCGACGACTGGGACGTAGGGGATTTTATCGGTACTCGCATCGTTTTCGGTCAACAACCCGGCCAATGGAACCGCAGCCTCAGTCCATTGACTCCGTGGCAGTGTCGCGAAGTGCGCGGTATAGCGTCTGTCACAGGCGACGAAATCGGCGAAAGTGAAACTGAGTTGTTCCGAAATCTTCTGATGCTCTTCGTCTTCGTACTCAAGCTGATAAGCCGGCCAATCCCGCTCGGCCTGCGGATTGGCGTCAATACAGAACCGCGATGCCAAATCAGGTCCTGCGGCCGGATCGTAGGTAAACGCCGGGAAGGCACGCGATTCCATAGCGGCAGCGGCCACAAGATAGGGCGGAATATGGTCCACGCTTGCGTCTGCACCCGTATACACGCTGAACAAGGCCGGTCCTTCATACAGCAGACCGCGCACCACCCGGTCCCTGATCGCGTACAGATGCGAGTTGCTCGCCTGGAGCACGTAGGCGCCATGCAGACCGACGGCCATGCTGGCGAGTTGCGAGCCTCGCCTGCCAAGAGAGAACTTGCCACGACTCACCGATAAGTCTGCCAGAAGGTCGTCGCTCTGGAGCAGGACCTTTATTGGCAGACCCGAAACCAAGGCCTCGACGAGCAGCGCTTGCTCGCCGGCGTCACAGTCACCGTCGCGCATGCAAACCAGATAAGAAGGAAAAAAGGCCAAATCTTCTGGTCTCAACGAGCTGTGGTCGAAGCGCTCAAAAAATGACTCATGCGCAGCGTCGCGATAGCGGTTGTCGAGCTCGAGCCCGGCGATGGCAATGGCTTTCACGAGCTCGACCATCTCCGGCAGCCGGCCCTCGAAGGCATCAAGCGCTTGCGTACAGCTGTCAAAGATAAAGCCATACGGCTTCGCAGCGCCCTCGTGTTTCGCGTCTGTGCGCGGCGACGGGAAAAAGCGCTGCGACTTCAGTACTGCGAGTACCGATTCGATGCGTTCACGCCGCTTTCTTGGCAGCGCGTCTTTGCGGGAAACGCCTCCCAACACCCGCGACATCGCTTCGAAGTCGAAAGCGCTTTCAAACGCGCTGCCGACCGTATGTTTCAGCCTTTCCGGTGCGCGCGCCTCGTCGGACTTGATGAAATCGACCTTCAGTATGTCTGAAAGTCCTAGAATGATTTTGTCGATGTTGCGGTGAAACTGTTGTGCCTTGTCGTATTCAACCGCTTTCCAAAGATGCTTCAGAACGGCAACGGGCGTCTTCTCGTTGCAGTCGATTAGTTCGCCTCCAGACGCAAGCGCTGCCTGGGCGCGCGTCAAGCTGTCTTCCAATTCCGCTCGCTCTGCGGCACCGGCCCGCGACAACAGTCTGGTCTGCGCCATTTCGCAGACCCGCGCCAGCGAACCCGCGTTTCCTGCCGCCACGAGCGCGCGTATCTCTCGCTCGAGCCTGAGCACATGCTGCCTGGTCCGCTCACCCTCGATCCCGCGTGGAGCGATCTGCTGCAACAGGCCATCGACAATGCCCGAAAGGGATCGCAGCATGTCCGCGCCACCCCCGCCCACGCTTAAGACCAGCGGATAGTCGTAGCGCAGGCTTGAAAGATCTTTGTATCGGGCAAGTACGGCAGCACGAAGATCTGACGGCGCGAGCTCATCGAGATCTTGGGGCGCGCGTTTCAGGGCCTGATCGGCGAGCGCGGGTTCCGCATCCAATAGGTTTGCGCTCATGGCGTCGTCATTCATGCTCTTGGTCGTCTGCCTTGACGAGGTGGCATTTGCGCCCCCTTGCTGCGACCTCACGACAGAACCGCTGACTTGGTAGGGCAATCTTCAATCCGCCGGCCATATCGTGAACTTGTCAAATTCCTTCTCCAATACGGCCCTCGTCGTTTCAGTCGTGTACAGCTGCTCGCTCTTCCGAACGTCCTCGTAGCGCGTCACATCGGGGTTTCTGTAGAGAATTCCTACGGGTATCGGATCAGTGGTCGACGCGATCTCCCGCGCACGATGGATATTCAGCGGATCGTGCTCCTCTTGGTTGCGGTACACTTTGGCAAGACTCGGACGTAGCTCGATGCCGTCCTTGTGCACCAGCAACAGCGTTCTGCTTGGGTCCCTCACCCAAGGGTCGAATTTACCATCCAGGTACTCCGGACACCGTTGCAACACACGAACAAAGGAGAAGCCCTTGTGGCGATAGGCCAGGGCGATGATGTCGTGCAGCAGCTCCGGAATCCAGTCCACGGCTTGTGCAACGAACGACACATTAGACACGCCGAGGGTCACTGTCAGTGGGTTCAGCGGCTCGAGGCGCGCGCCGCGCGGCGTGGTCTTGGTCCTCAAGCCGTGCGGTGAGGTGGGCGATACTTGCATTTTGGTCAACCCGTAAATCTGGTTGTCATGCATCACCACGGTGATATCCATGTTGTAGCGGATGGCGTGGAGCCAGTGCGCAGCGCCGATGCTGCAGCAGTCGCCATCGCCGGTGCTGACAAAAACATGGAGATCCGGTCGCGTCATCTTTATGCCTTCGGCAACGGGAAGCGCTCGGCCGTGAATCCCGTGGAAGCCGTAGACATTCATATAATGGGGAAACCGGCTGGAGCAGCCGATGCCCGATACGAACACGGTCTTCTCGGGAGGCAGCTGTTCATCGCGACACAGCCGTTGTACGGCCGCCAAGATCGCATTGTCGCCGCAGCCCGTGCACCACCGGGGCACGCTACGCTGATAGCCCTCCAGGGTATAAGTCTCATCCTCTGACCGTAACAGACACACAGGAAAAGGAGCGCTCATTTTCGTTACCTTTGCTATTGCAGTTTCTCGCGGATGACGC
>JABAOD010008424.1_pt1 | contig 24568 bp, 24 predicted proteins | sample 7062151 | NCBI WGS metagenome assembly JABAOD01 (sample SAMN14538626, study PRJNA623070) | marine sediment metagenome | biome: marine biome [ENVO:00000428]; feature: marine pelagic biome [ENVO:01000023]; material: deep marine sediment [ENVO:00002113] | place: India: Gulf of Khambhat ... | reverse complement strand
GTTGCTCTGAGGCATTACCGCACACAGGAAATGGACACAGGCGACCTAGGAGGCACCAAACGGAAACAGGAGCGCGTTCTCTGTAGCGAATTCCATATCCCACGGCGAAGCCGAGGGCGCCGGAAAGCTCTGCGATGGCGAAGTTGAGTAGAGGGAGTATTCTCAACGCTCTTCCAGCCCTTTTGTCGTGGTCGCAGTCTGAATGGTGTCTAGCGCAGTTGAAGCCTTCTGCCCCGTTGGCACTTGCGTCAACGGGTCCTAGACCAAAATCGATGCATTTCCATGTAAGATGTGTGTAAACCGCGCTGAACTGCTCATATGCGCGGCGAGGATTCGAATCTAAGAACCCTTACGGGACTAGACCCCCGACCCCGAAACCTTGAAGAACGCGCATACCCTCCCCCCGCGCAACGATGAGGGCCCTCACGGTCTTCGGGGCTACAGGGAAGACGGGGCGGCTGGTCGTTGACCGGGCGCTGGCGAGCGGGTGGGCGGTGCGCGCGTTCTGCAGGCCCGGGAGTCAATTACCCGCCATGCATCTGAGCCTCACCCGCATCGACGGGTCTCTGGACTCCCCGGAGCAGGTACGCGAGGCGCTCCGGGGTTCCGAGGCGGTCGTCGTTGTTTTCGGCCCGCGTCGAGGCGCTGGCGCAACGGACATTTTCTGTGCACAAGGGACGAAGGCGATTCTGGAGGAGATGGCAGGCCTAGGCATATCCCGCCTCATCTGCCAGACGGGGGCGATGATTGGCGCGAACTACTCGAACCGTGGGTCCTTCTACGAGCGTATGCGACGGAGGTTCGTCGCACGCTCGCCTGACCTCGCCAAAGACCGCGACGAGCAGGAACAGCTCGTCCGGGGGAGCGCCCTCGATTGGACGGTTGTGAAGCCGCCGCGGATCGTTGATCGAGCAGGGAAGGGTAAGTGGAAAGCGAGCCCCGACCTTTCACTGGGGATGATGTCCGCAATCACTTTCGAAGATCTCGCGTCGTTCATTATCCATGAGGTGTCTGCGCGGGAACACCTGCGGCAGTGTGTTTTCGTGAGCGCCTAAGCGGAAAGCCTAGGTCAGATGTGTGTGAAACGCCAACAATGAGTTTGGATACGAGTGCGGCGGCCAGGATTCGAACCTGGGAACCCCTACGGGACTAGACCCTGAATCTAGCGCCGTTGACCTGGCTTGGCTACCGCCGCTCGGTTCAAGTATGGAGATGGCCTATTTAACTTTGGCAATCTGAGCGGAACCCTTTCTTGCGCCTATAAGAATCTTGGCGCCCATTTCGCGTGCATGGTTAATAGGCTGAATCGATGCGACTGGGCCAGTGTGAGCCCGCATTTGCTGGAGTACCACGACAATGAGTGGGGCGTTCCAGTGCACGATGATACGAGGCTCCTCGAGCTGCTTGTATTAGAGGGCCAGCAGGCAGGCTTGAGCTGGGAGACTATACTCAAGAAACGGGAGAATCTTCGGAGGGCCTACAGCGACTTTGACGCTGCAAAGCTCTCCCAGTATGGCGAGGAAGACGTGACTCGCCTCCTATCTGATTCGGGCATTATCCGCAATCGCTCCAAGATCAATGCCGCTACCATCAATGCCCAGAAGGTCGTGGAGATTCAGGCAGCCTTCGGTTCTTTCGACGCGTACATCTGGTCGTTCGTCGGCGGAAAGCCAATCATGAACCAATTCACCGATCTCTCCCAGCTGCCATCAGAGACCGCGGAGTCGAAGGCAATGAGCAGGGACCTGAAGGGAAGGGGGTTCCGCTTTGTGGGGCCCACCATCTGTTACGCCTTCATGCAGGCGACGGGAATGGTCAACGACCACATTGTGGACTGCTTCCGCTACGAGCCGATTTGCCAGATGAGTCGGTGATCCGGACCCCTAAGGCCTGCGGAGCCTCGGGAGGAACCTCCCGGTCCGCGCCATGTAGCCCCGATATCCACTGCCGAAGACCTCCTCGGAGGCGAGCAGCCCCTCTTCCAGGCGGGCGCGGTAGTTGGCGATGGCCAGGACGATGAGGAAGTTGACGAACAGCAGGGCGTGGAGGAAGACGAAGGCGGCGGCCAGGTTGAACAGAAGGATGGCCGTGTAGGCCGGATGGCGGATCCAAGCGTAGGGCCCACTGGTGACGAGCCTGTGGTCCGCCTCCACAGCGATTTCCACAACCATATAGCGACCCAGGTGCCTCTCGCTAGAGAGGGCCAGGTAAACCGCGGGCACGATGAGGACGATCCCCACAATCTGCGTGTATGTGTCCCCCGGAAAGGCGACGTTAGCTTCGGTCCCATAGATCCACGCAGGAACAAGGAGCCCCAGGATAAGGGCGAAGATCGGCACGAGGGAGTTAGTTGAGACCCAGAGGACCTGCAACGCTCTCGGCACTGGCCTGCTACGCGCCTCGACGTAGGGGCGGGACCGCCGGAGGGCCGCAGTTTGAGCGCCGGCGCGCACGATGAGGAAGACCACGACCAAACCCAGCGCGGCCACCCCACGAATCACGATGGCATCGAGCATCCGGCCAGAGTAGCCCCTCATTAGTGATATCCGTTTGGATTACTTCATCGTGAGATTCCACTCTCGCTCCCAAGACCTTAATACGAGCCCACCCTAGTTTCTGCATGCCCCGTTGTCCTGTCTGCAGAGGGGAGGAGAGCCGGTCCGTCCACGCGAAGGACGTGGAGATACGGGGCAGCAGATACCGCTACGACGTCCGCTACTGCCCAAGCTGCGCCGTCAAGTTCACGTCCTTCACCTCCACGGAGGAGCAGGAGGCCGTTCAGGACGCCTAAAATCACTTTCGATAGCAGTGCCGCTACCTATAAACCCTCTCCGCCGCTCCTCATATGGTGGTGGAGCTGGATTCGAAGAAGAGGAGTGGAGCCCTCGCTGGACTGAGGCAAGCTTTTCGTCGGATGCTCAGCGCTCTCCGACGCTCCCGACAGCCGCCTGAGGCCCTCGGAATAGAGGTTCAGGCCGACATAGGGGACCGGATAGCGGCAATCAAGTTCCTGGCCGACAGCCAGGGCCCCTGGAAGGCTCTCCTGGAGCAGGTAGAGAACGCCATCGATGAGTATCCCCCAGGGTACGAGAACAGGGGTCCCATCGAGGTCAGGGTAGTGAGGCGGGGTCAGGGCTCGTATATCACCATCAAGGACCACGGGAGAGGCTTCGTTCCCGACAAGAGGGGAGTGCCCGACCTGAAGGGCGTGGTCACCCGCGTTGCCAACTCCTTCAAGGGAAAGATCGAGGACTATAAGGGGGCTCAAGGGGAGTTCGCCGTTGGCCTCTTCGGCTTCAGAACCATCGGCAAGGAGATGGTCATCGAAACAAGGACGGATTACGGTGGCTATCCGCATCTCTCCGAGAGGTACCGCCTCTCCAGAAGGGGCGTCTCCGACACCTACGTCATGAGGATTGATGCGGACAGCCTGAAGGCCCACATCGAGAGGTCTGAGGCCAACCGGCAGAATCCGGGGACCACCATCACCATCAGGAAACTTCGTAACCCGAGGCTCTGGACAGGCGCCAAGGTCAAGAAGGCCATCGAGGAGGAGCTCTGGGGCAGGCTGCTGGAGAAGGGCCTCACCGTGCGGGTGGAGGATAGGAAGAAGCTCTTGGAGGTCGTTCCGAAGGAGAGGGCTTTCGAGGGGGCTCTCTTCCCCAGGTCTAAAGTGTCTACAGATTTTGGCCCCGTCCGCCTGGAACTCTACGTGCTGGAGAAGGAGGACCGCAGCGCTGCCGTCCCAGTCCTAAGGGCCAAGGAGAAGGGGTCCGGGGCCACTCGGGTGTACCGGGACCTGACAGAGATCGATGAATTTCAGTGCGCTCCATGGAGCCTAAGGCGTATACAGGGGTGGGTCCGGTTTGACGGTGCCACCCTCTCAGGCCCCCACAGGGGACAGTTCCTCCAAGATGAGAGGTACCACGCCTTCGTGGCGGCCTTGAAGGGGGTGGAGGATGAACTCAGCTCTGTGGTCCGAGTTCAGGATGCCCAGAGGGAGAAGATTGGCCTCAGAAGGGTCCTACGACAGCTCAGGGGGGACCTGGAGAGGGTTTGCCGGGAGCTGCCCCACCTGGACATATTCAGGATAGCCAGGAACAGGCCCGATTCTCTCTTCATCACAGGGCCACCCGTTCGCAGGCCTCCGCAGGCAGCCCGAAAGAAACAGGTTCGCAAGGCAAAAGGCGACAATGGCGGCCCGAAGAGGAGACGTCTGGTGGGCCTGCCCTTGCCGGAGTTCATCACGGACGGAATGTCCTGGCGCTCGAGGTATGCTTCCGAACTGCATGTGGTATACATCAACAAGGGTCACCCGGACTACGAGAGGGAGAGCGTCACTCACAAGAGGTGGTACCGCTACATGCTGAAGCTGTACACGAAGGAGCTGGTCCTCCAGTGCTACAACGGCACTGACGAGGAATCTAGACTGCTGGAAGCCGCGATCGAGGCCCAGATCAGGGCTGAAGAGGACCTATAGGACGGGGAGGCAGGCTCCTACTTCTTCTTCATTATCTTCATCCAGCCGCCGCTCTCGAAGACCTGGAGGCCACGGCTCTCTAGGAGCCTCTTGAACTCATCCCAGGAGATGACCTCCAGGCGCGCGTTGCGGCCCTTCGTGAACTGAATGCCGTTGGTGCCCTTCACCTTACCAGGTACGAGTCCCTTCCGCCGCGCAATCTCAATAGCCCTCTCAGCGCTTATTGGCTCCATTACCACTTTACACCCTCCTTACACCAGGCCAGTATGAGGCCAGTGGCGAATGCTGGTGTCGCTTATTAAAGCTTTTGGCAAGTGGCTGACTTGGACCCCCCCTAGACCATCACCTTAGCCCCACAAACGCCCGACCCTTCGCCAATAACCTTTATCCCCCAAGCTTATACAACGGTGTGAAGCTCTTTGGGACCTCCGGAATTCGAGGCCGATATCCAGACTATGTTGATGAGGTCCTCTTTCTCAGAGTGGGTCAGGCCCTTGCCACCTTCCTCGAGGACGTTGTGGTGGGCAGGGACGTGCGCGAGAGCGGCGTACCCCTGCAGTCGGCGCTGATGGCTGGACTGACCTCCGGAGGTGCCGCTGTCCACGACTGCGGGGTGGTAACCACTCCTACGGTGGCCCATCTGGCCTCAAAGTTTGATGGAGGCGCCATCGTAACGGCCTCCCACAATCCTCCCGAGTACAATGGGTTGAAACTGTGGAGCCCCTCAGGGATGGCCTTCGATGAGGAACTGAGGCGTCGCCTGGAGGAAGCCATGGAATCGACTCCATCCCATGAGGGGTGGGAGGAAGTTGGGCAGGTCTATGGCTACCAAGGCGCCTTGGAGGAGCACAAGGACAGGATTCTGGCCGCTGTCCAACCCTCAGATATCAAGGTGGCTCTGGACTGTGGAAACGGTACCACGAGCCTTCTGACGCCCTTCGTTCTAAGGGAGATGGGGTGTGATCTGGTGACAATACATTGTCATCCCGACGGAACATTTCCGGGGAGGGGGGCAGAGCCGACGGAGGAGGCCCTGGAAGGCCTCCGGCGGACCGCCTCCCGGTCCAGATGCGACGTAGGGGTCGCCCACGACGGTGACGGCGACAGGATGGTCGCTGTGGACGAGAAGGGGGTCGTCATCAAGCCGGAAAAGCTCCTGATACTTTTTGCCCGGGCCATCAAAGCCAGGAAGGTGGCGGTCCCAGTGGATGCGTCCATGGTTTTGGAAGACACCCTGGGGAGAGACAGGGTGATAAGGACCAGGGTAGGCGACGTATTTGTCGCCGAAGCTGTCCTCAAGGAGGAGGCGGATTTAGGAGGGGAGGCCTCCGGCACGTGGATCTTTCCGGAGTATGCCCTGTGCCCCGACGGCATATACGCTGCCGCCTATCTCTGTTCCATCCTCCAGCAGGGGACTTTGGGAAGCCTCTTGGAGGATGTCCCGGAGTATCCCCTCCTCCGGGGTTCCGTCGTCTATCAGCCAACTCAACGTAGGGATGAAAAGCTAGAAGAGGAGCTAGCATCGTTGGATGTTGAAGCGGTCTCCCGTCTCGATGGATGGCGACTGGAGTTTGAAGACGGCTGGGCTCTCGTGAGGCCCTCAGGGACGGAGCCAAAGATAAGAATTACAGCGGAGGCGCGAAAGGAGGGTAGGGCAAGGGAGATATACGCAAGTCTACATTCGAAGGTCTCCAAGGCGATTCTATGAAGGCTTTCCTGCTGGCCGCAGGTGAGGGGACAAGGATGCGTCCCCTTACTGCCAACTGTCCGAAGCCCCTCCTGCCCGTGGCCGGAAGGCCCTTCTTGGAGCACGTTCTCGATAGCCTCAGGCTAGCCGGAATCACTTCGTCCACGATCCTCATCGGCTGGAGGGGGAGGAGGCTCAAGGAGCACTTCGGTCATGGCGAATCCCTGGGCATGACTCTTAACTACGTGGAGCAGGAGGCCCTGGAGGGCACTGCGGCCGCCGTCGCCCTGGCTCAGGGTGAGGTTGGTGCGCGATTCCTCTGCGTCAACGGCGACATCGTATTCGATGGTAAGGACCTGAAGGGAATGATCCGGAAGTACGGGAAGGGGGACGCGGTTGTGATGGCGGCGGCCAAGGCCGAGAGACCCGAGCTCTTCGGTTCCGTTCAGGTACAGAAGAATCGCCTGGTCGGCATCGAGGAGAAACCTTCGAAGGCTCCGAGTCCGTGGGTGAACGCCGGAATATACCTCTTCAACGACACCATCTTCGACCTCATCAGGAAGACGCCTAGGTCGCCCAGGGGTGAGTATGAGATCACGGACACCCTCAAGCTTCTCCTCAAGAAGGAGGACGTGATGGTATACCAGCTGGAGCGACCATGGCTCGATGTCGGCTATCCCTGGGACCTTCTGAAGGCCAACGAAGTCCTCTTGGCCGGTCTGAAGGAAGAGATGGAGGGGGAAGTGGAGGATGGCGTCGTCCTCAAGGGTCCCGTCAGGGTGGCAGACGGGGCCCTCGTAAGGACCGGAACCTACGTGGAAGGCCCCGTTTATCTGGATAAGGGGAGCGTCGTGGGGCCCAACTGCTACATCCGATCCTCCACGTACGTCGGGGAGGGTTGCAAGGTGGGGAACGCCTGCGAGGTCAAGAACTCCATCATCATGAAGAACAGCCATGTTCCCCACCACAACTACGTGGGCGACAGCATCATAGGGGAGGGATGCAACCTGGGCTCGGGAACGAAGGTGGCCAATCTTCGGTTGGACGGTAGGACGATCTCCGTCGTGATCAAAGGTAGGAGAGTGGACACGGGTCTGAGGAAGCTCGGCGTCATCATGGGGGATGGTGTGAAGACCGGGATCAACGTCTCCATAGATGTGGGCACGATCATCGGGGAGGATACATCCATCGGCCCGGGGGCCGTCGTCCGAGGAAGCGTGTCCCCCGGGAGCAGGATTTACTGAACATGAGGGTCGCTCAGGTCTGCCCCTACTTCCACCCCCACGTCGGTGGGGTAGAATCCCACGTGCTGGACATATCCGTGGAGCTGGTGACAAGGGGTCACGAGGTGACCGTCGTGACCAGCCGCCACGCCCAGCTGCCCGTGAGGGACCATCTGGAGGGCGTGGAGATCCATAGGTCCAGGGTGCTGGTGACCCTCTTCAGGTCGCCCGTCACTCCAAGCCTGGATGAAGACTTGATGGAGGTCCCGGCAGACGTATACCACGCCCATTCACCCCCGCCTGTTACGTCTTACTTCGCAGCCAAAGCCTCTGCCAGGACAGAGATCCCGCTGGTCGTCACCTACCACTGCGATCCAGAGGTGCCGGGTCCCTTCGGTTCCCTGGTCACGGGCCTCTACAGAAGAACCCTGGAGAGCTACACCATCAACAAGGCGGCAGGGGTAATCGCCACCACCAAGACCTATGCAGCCACCTCCAGAAGCCTGTGGAGGCTGGACCCCGCAGTCATCCCTAATGCAGTGGACACAAAGAGGTTCCATCCCGCTGTCTCCGGGACCGCTGTTAGGGAGAAACACGGCATCGGGGAGGAGCAGCCCTTGGTACTCTTCGTGGGTAGGCTGGTCCGTCACAAGGGGATAGAGTACCTCTTCCAGGCCCTGGTGAATTTGGACGCACGCCTTCTCATAGTCGGCAGCGGTGACCATGCATCCTTCTTGCAGAAGATGGCCTCCGCTCTCGGCCTTGGGGAGAAGGTGATCTTTGCCGGAAAGGTCTCCCCTGAGGTCCTACCTAGCTACTACGCCGCCTGCGATGTCTTCGTCCTTCCGTCAATCTCCAGGCTGGAAGCCTTTGGCATTGCCGCCCTGGAGGCGATGGCTAGCGGGAGGCCTGTAGTCGTGTCCGATGTGCCCGGCGTGAGGGAGGTCATAAGCGACGGTGTTGAGGGGGTCCTGGCGGAGCCCATGAACCCGGAGGACATCGCGTACAAGATAGGCACGCTCCTACGAGACCCCGCCCAGGGGCACAAGATGGGCTCTCGAGGCAGACGCAAGGTGGAGCAGGATTTCGCCCTAAATAGGGTGGTTGACCGCTTGGAGGACTGTTACGCGCGGCTTCAATCCACCACTTTTAGCGAATAGGGATCGCCGTTGCGGCCCCAGGCCCTCCAGGACCTCTCGTCATAGGGATAGGCGGTGATGATATGGACGTACCCGAGCCTCTGAAAGAAATCCAGGTCCTGTGGCGAAGGCCTAGCATCTGGCCCAGGATGGGAGTGCACGGTCCCCACGACACTGAAGTCGATGGGCAGCATGTGCAGATGGAAGATGGCATGGGATTCCCCTCCGACGGTCCCTGGGACGAGCATGATCTCGGATACCACCCCGCCCTCCGCCCTCAGGATGGCGCCAAACTCCATGGGGTAGCTCTCCCGGGAGGCCTCGAGAATCATTTCCAGGGTCTCCCGCTGGATGGAGTCCGCCCGCTTCCTCAAAGGTCCAGGCCCTCCATCAGCTTCTCGTTCACCCGGGAGTAGAAGGCCTTGGTGAAGCGCACGAAGCGGGCCCTTCTCTCGGAGATAGTGAAGCTGACCTTCTCTCCCCCCTTAAGCTTCTCCTCCTGCTGTCCGTCCAAGACTAGATAGCAGGCCCCGGGTTTCATCAGCTCCACCTCGATTCTGCTCTCCGCAGGAACGACGGTGGGGCGCAAGGTCTGCCGGAAGGGTGCTAGGGCCGTGATGACGAAGGCCCTGACCCTGGGATCCACCACTGGCCCTCCAGCCGACATGGAGTAGGCCGTTGATCCCGTGGGCGTCGCCACGATTACGCCGTCTCCTTCGACCCGGGACACTGGCTCCCCATCCACTGATATCTTGAATCGCCTCACCTTAGCAAGATTGGCGGTGTGGATCACCGCCTCGTTGGTGCAGTCAGCCAACCGCCTTCCGGCTATGTCCACCCTGAGCTTTATCCTCTCATCAATGACGAACTTCCCCCGGGAGAGGTTCTGAAGGGCCCTCTCGAGGTCGCCGACGCTCACCTCTGTCAGGAAGCCGACCCGGCTGATGTTGACGCCCATAACCTGAAAGTCCCCCATCTGCAAGGCCCTCAGGATTGTGCCATCACCTCCCACGGTCACCAGAAAGTCGATGGCCATTACATCCAGGGCCGCACCCTCCTCGCCGAGCACCGACGCTAGGTCCTCCTCTATGAGGACCTTGTGCTCTCTTCTCAATATATCAACCACGGACTTCGTCGCCTTGATCGCCTTCGAGGACTTCGGGTTGGCGGTAACTCCGAACCTCAAAGGACCACCTCCAAGAGGGTCCTGTCTCCCAGGGCGAACAGGTTGGAACGGTAGGCCGGGTCCAAAGGCATGTTCAATGGATTGCCTTCTAGACCATAAACCTCTCCTCCTGCCTCTCGAACGATAAGGGTGCTGGCAGCCACATCGGTAATCCTCAGCTCGAGGTCCTTGGCGGTGCTGTTCATGTAGTAGAGGTCGGCCGCTCCCAAGGCCACCATGCACATGTCCAGGCAGGCGGCCCCCAGGCTCCTTACCCTCCTGCACATTCGGGCCAGCTCGAAGGCCTTTCTGTGGGCCCGGCTCCCCAGGTATATGAGGAAGAGGGACTCCTCATGCGCATAGGGGGCAACCCTGGCCCTCTGCCCATTCACCCATGCCCCCTTCCCCCTCTCAGCCTCATAGGTCCACCCCGTTACCATATCCTTGACGACTGCCCACTGAGCGCCCTGCAGGTCCTCCCGGCAGATGGCCAGCGACACGGCGTACATGGGAATGCCCCTCAGGGCATTGTACGTCCCGTCCACTGGGTCCGCCACCACCGTCCAGTCGCTTCCCACATCCTCGAATTCCGACTCCTCACTCAGAAAGTTCAGCTCGACATCCGCCTCTTGGATAACGCTCTTCAGGGCGGCCTCGGAGATCCTATCCACCATGGCCGTCGGAGATCCGTCAGCCCCTATCCCTACCTCCACGTGCCACTCGTCTCGACGGAGGGATTGAACAGCCTTCCGGGCAGCGTCGGCTGCCTTGATGAGCAGCTCTCTCACGCTGCGTCTAACCCTCTTCCTTGTATTAAGGTTGGGGACGTTTCGACTTCAGACATGGAGCGGGCTCAGGTGTCGAGCAGGGCGGCCATGGTGGGCCCATGCCTACTCGATATACTTATATAGAAGGTCTAACATACATGCCTGTTAACCCAGTACTATCTGGAGGAAACATATATGATATCTGGCGGAACACCGATACTGGTCCTGAAGGAAGGAACCAGGAGGGAAAGGGGCAAAGGAGCTCAATTCAACAACATCGCCGCGGCTAAGGCGGTTGCCGATTCTGTAAGGTCCACCCTCGGTCCCCGAGGAATGGACAAGATGCTCGTGGACAGCCTCGGGGATGTCGTGATCACCAACGATGGCGTGACCATTCTGAAGGAGATAGACATAGAGCACCCCGCGGCCAAGATGCTCGTGGAGGTCGCGAAGACCCAGGACGAGGAGTGCGGTGATGGCACGACCACCGCCGTGATCCTTGCCGGCGAGCTGCTGAAGCGAGCGGAGGAACTCATCGAGCAGAACGTTCATCCCACCGTCATCGCCCAAGGCTACAGGATGGCGGCCGACAAAGCTCGGGAGGCCCTGCAGAAGGTCTCCCAGAAGGTTTCCTACGAGGACACCGACAAGCTGAAGGAGATAGCCAAGACGGCCATGATAAGCAAGAGTGCGTCCGCGCATCGAGCACAGCTTGCGGATGTCGCCGTCAAGGCCGTTCAGTCGGTTGCCGAGAAGATGGGCAACCGTTGGACCGTGGATGAGGACAACATCCAGATCACGAAGAAGCAGGGGGGCAGCATCTCCGACACCGAGATCGTGGAAGGCATCATCGTGGACAAAGAGAGGGTCCACACCGGCATGCCTGCCCAGGTGAAGGACGCCAAGATCGCCTTGGTAGACGCGGCCCTGGAGGTCAAGAAGACAGAGTTTGATGCCCGCATCGAAATCTCCGATCCATCCCAGCTCCAGGCCTTCCTGCAAGAGGAGGAGAACATTCTCCGGAAGATGGTCGATACCGTCAAGAAGTCCGGGGCCAACATCCTCTTCTGTCAGAAGGGCATCGACGACCTGGCCCAGCACTTCCTGGCCAAGGAGGGCATCTACGCAGTCCGCCGGGTCAAGAAGTCAGACATGGAGAAGCTGGCAAAGGCCACGGGCGGCAGAGTTGTGACGAAGCTAGACGAGCTTTCCAAGGATGACCTCGGGAAGGCTAAGGAGGTCTACGAGAAGAAGATCGGCGAGGACAAGATGACCTTCGTCACTGGCTGCAAGAACCCCAAGGCAGTCTCCCTCCTCATCCGCGGGGGAACTGAGCACGTGGTGGATGAGCTGGAGCGGTCCATCGTGGACGCCAACTCCGTTGTGGCAGTAGCCATCGAGGATGGCAAGCTGATCACGGGCGGTGGCTCCTCCGCCATGGAGATAGCTATAGCCCTGAGAGGCTACGCCCCCAGTGTGGGTGGCAGGGAGCAGATAGCCATCGAGGCCTTCGCCGACGCAGTGGAGGTCGTCCCCAGGACCCTTGCAGAGAACGCGGGGCTTGACCCCATTGACACCCTCATCGACCTTCGGAAGCAGCACAAGAAGGGCAAGAAGAACGCAGGCATCAACGTCTTCACCGGAAAGATCACGGACATGCTGACGGAGAAGGTCTTGGAGCCCATCAGGGTGGGCACTCAGGCCATCGACTCCGCCACTGACGCAGCCGTCATGATCCTGCGAATCGACGACGTGATCGCCGCCAAGACGAAGGCACCCGAGATGCCAGCAGGCGGACCTGGCGGGATGCCCGGCGGCGACATGGGCGAAGGGGAGTTCTGAGACCCCGAAGCACCGCATTCCGTCCCTCCGCCCCCTTGGGAGGCGGTCGCTTGACGAAGGAAGGCCCGAAGAGGGAAGAGACCAGGCGGCTCACCAAGAAGGAGCTAGAAGCGAAGCTTGCGGAATCTCAGCAGCAGCTCGGCGATAAGGAGAAGAGGATAGGGGAGCTCCTCAACAAGCTGGCCTATCAGCAGGCCGAGCTGGAGAACCTCAGGAAGAGGGTTGAGAAGGAGAGGCAGCAGCTACTCCGCTATGCCTCAGAGGCCGTCGTGCGGAACCTTCTTCCCATAGTGGACGAGTTCGAGCTCGCCTTAAACTCTATGAAGGACAGGGACGATGACTTCTCCAGCGGCATCAGGATGATCTACGACAACCTCATGAAGCTCCTCCGGACCGAAGGTGTCAAGGAGATAGAAGCTGATGGAATGATGTTCGACCCCTACCTCCACGAGGCCGTGAGCTACGTGGAGGGGGCCGAGGGCGATGGAAAGGTGGTGCGGGTCCTTCAGAAGGGCTACAGGCTGGAGGACCGGATTCTCAGGCCCTCTCAGGTAGTGGTCAGCAGAAAGGGAGGTGAGCCCGTTGGGTAGAATAATCGGAATCGACCTGGGGACGACGAACTCTGAGGCGGCAGTTATGCAGGGCGGGAGGCCCGTTATAGTCCCTAGTGCTGAGGGGAGCACCTACGGCGGCAAGATGTTCCCCTCTGTGGTGGCCTTCACGAAGGACGGTCAGATCCTCGTTGGGGAGCCGGCCAAGAGGCAGGCCGTCCTCAATCCGGAGGGAACCATCATTCAGATCAAGCGGAAGATGGGGACCGACCACAAGGTGGAGGTGAAGAAGAAGAAATACACCCCCCAGGAGATCTCGGCGATGATCCTGCGCAAGATCAAGACCGACGCCGAGGCCTTCCTGGGAGAGGAGGTCAAGCAGGCCGTCATAACGGTCCCCGCCTACTTCAACGACAACCAGAGGCAGGCAACCAAGGACGCAGGGGCTATAGCCGGTCTCGAAGTTCTCCGCCTCATAAACGAACCGACGGCAGCCGCCTTTGCCTATGGCTTGGAGAAGAAGGAGGAGGCGAAGGTCGTTGTCTTGGACCTGGGCGGCGGAACCTTCGACGTCACCCTTATGGAGATGGGGGACGGAGTCTTCGAAGTGGTGAGCACCAACGGCAACACCCGCCTCGGCGGCCTGGACATGGACAACGCCGTCATCGACTACATATTGGAGGAGTTCGAGGAGAAACAGGGAATCGATCTCAGAGACGACAGGAACGCCATGCAGCGCGTGAGGGACGCTGCCGAGAGGGCGAAGATCGAGCTGTCAGGGACGACCACGACCACCATGAACCTACCCTTCATCGCAGAAAAGGAGGGCAAGCCCGTCCACTTGGAGATGGAGCTGACGCGAGCCAAGTTGGAGCAGCTGGTAGAGCCGGTTCTGGAAAGGACGGTACCGCCCATAAAACAGGCCTTCAAGGACGCCAAGTGGAAGTACGAGGAGGTACAGCACGTCATCCTTGTCGGCGGCCCCACCAGAATGCCTGTGGTCCGGGCCCACTTTGAGAAAGTCATCGGTAGGAAGGCAGAGCGCGGGGTGGACCCCATGCAGTGTGTCGCCATGGGTGCCGCCATCCAGGGTGGCGTCCTGGCGGGGGAGGTCAAGGACATCCTTCTATTGGACGTAACGCCCCTAAGCCTCGGGGTTGAGACCCTGGGAGGCGTTTTCACGAGGCTGATAGACAGGAACACCACGATTCCGGTGAAGAAGAACCAGGTCTTCACCACCGCCCAGGATGGTCAGACGACGGTGGAAATCCACGTCCTCCAGGGAGAGAGGCCGATGGCGGCAGACAACGTCTCCCTGGGCAGGTTCCACTTGACGGGTATCCTGACCGCTCCTAGGGGCGTTCCCCAGATCGACGTCACCTTCGACATAGATGCCAGCGGAATCCTCCACGTGTCGGCCAAAGACCTGGGCACCGGGAAGGAAGAGAAGCTGACCATCACCGCCCCCCAGCGTCTCTCCGAGGATGAGATAGACAGCATGGTCAAGGATGCGGAGAAGTTCGCTGAACAGGACCGCCGGCGGAAGGAGCTGGCGGATACGAAGAACCAGGCGGACGCCCTCGTCTACAGCACGGAGAAGATGCTCAAGGAGATGGGCGACAAGGTCAGCGAAACCACGAAGAAGGCCGTGGAGGAGAAAGTGGGGGCTCTGAAGGAGGTCATGGACACCGACGACATCGGGAAGCTGAAGAAGGCCATCGAGGAGCTCAGCGCCGAGGCCCAGAAGGTGGGGATGGAGGTCTATCAGAAGGCCCAGGCTGAGAGGGCCAAGGAAGAGAAGGGCGAGAAGAAGTCCTCCTCGGACGAGAAGGTGGTGGACGCCGACTACGAGGACGTGAGCGACGAGAAGGAGTAAGGAAAGTTTATTGATTCGTTTCTCGATTTCATCTGCACTTCATGGCCAAAAGGGACTACTACGAAGTTCTCGGAATATCCAGGGACGCCTCGAAGGATGAGATCAAGAAGGCCTATCGCCGGCTGGCCAAGAAGTACCACCCCGACCTGAACAAGGACAACCCTAAGGAAGCTGAGGAGAAGTTCAAGGAGCTCTCGGAGGCCTACGAGGTCCTCGCGGAGGATGAGAAGAGGGCCCTCTACGACAGGTTTGGGCATGAAGGGGTTCAGAGGACCTTCGTTGACGGTGGTTTCGACTGGTCCGACTTCACTCACTTTCGTGACATAGAGGACATCTTCGCCAACTCCTTCTTCCGAGACTTCTTCAGCGACTTCGGCAGACCCTCGGGAGGCAGCCTTTTCGAGGAGTTCTTCCGAAGGAGTGCGGGGGAGATGTTCAGGGGGCCCGTGAAAGGCCGGGACCTGAGGATGGACATCACATGCACCCTGGAGGAGGTTGCCAAGGGCACCAGGCGGGACGTTCAGGTGCCCCGAAGGGTGACCTGCGAGGACTGCGACGGAACAGGGGCCGAGAATGGGGTGATGACCACCTGCCCCCAATGCGGCGGCGCCGGTCAGGTGAGAGATGTTCAGCGCAGAGGCTTCAGTCAGATGATCACCATAACCCCCTGTCCCAGGTGCAGAGGCCGAGGGAAGTGGCCTGAGAGTACGTGCAGAACCTGCGAAGGTCAGGGGGCCCTACAGAAGACCTCTCGAGTGGCCGTCGCCATACCGGAAGGAGCCTACGATGGCCTCAGCCTCAGGATTCCGGGAAAGGGAGAAGCGGGGGAGCGAGGAGGCCCTCCCGGGGACCTCTATATCGTCCTCCACTTGGAGGAGCACGAGGTCTTTCAGAGAGATGGCAGGGACCTCATTGTGGAAGTACCCATAAGCTTCGTTCAGGCAACCCTCGGAGCCGAGGTTGCTGTTCCCACCCTGTCAGGCAAGACGACACTGAAGGTTCCTCCAGGGACCCAGAGCCACACCGTCTTCCGTCTCAAGGGGAAGGGGCTTCCGGACCTGGACCGGAGGGGTAAAGGGGACCAGCTCGTCAGGGTTGTGGTGGCCATCCCGAAGGATCTGTCGGGAGAGGACAAGAAGCTCCTCAGGAAGCTGGGGGATTCCCTCGGGGACTACGCGAGAGAAGGAGGCAAGGAAAGATAGACTCTTCAAATCTATATGGGAGCTCACCCTTCTCCCACAAGATGGGGAAGATACTGGGTGTCATGACCACGGATTTTCGCCTCTATCACGACCTCGTCTCCAGGCTCAAGGAGCGGGACATCCCCTTCATGAGTCTATCCTACAACGAACCGATTCCTCCAGAGGTGTGCGTCATCCTCACATCAGAAGAGGAGCTGCAACGGGTCGACTTCGAGCCAAAGGTCCCGTGCGACAACGTGGAAGACGGCATCGCCAGAGCCGTGCAGTTCGTCAGGGGGAAGACCGCCTTCAAGCAGGTCGTGGTGGGAATCGATCCAGGGCCTCGGCCGGGGGTGGCCATCCTGGGAGATGGAGAAGTGGTTGACACCAGGACTGCTCCCTCCCCAGAGGCGGTCCTTGATGTGTATCTGAGCGTGTTGAGGAACTACGATTTCGAGGGGCTACAGGTAAGGATCGGCCACGGAGATCCGACCAACAGAAACAGGATCATAAACGCCCTCTCTCGGGCCAGGGTACAGGTGGAGATCGTCGACGAGCGGGGAACCACAAGGAGATACAAGAGGAGGGACGATGCCAGGAACATTGAGTCCGCCATCGACATCGCCGTCGGTCGAGGGGTGCTGGCCGAGAGCTGGTACGACATCTTCCCCACCCGCGGGGAGCTGAGGGAGATTCAGAGGCGGAGCAGGATACGGTCGGGGGGCCGCCTGACCATATCCAAGGAGCTGGCGGAGAAGGTGGCCCGAGGCGAGATGACGCTGTCGGAGGCCATCGAGAAACAGGCCTCAAGCTCCCAGGCTGCAGGTTGATGGTCATCTCGTTGGAGAGACCCTAACCCAAATAATCAAATATGGCCTATTGGCTTAATCAGAAACGATGCCAGAGAGGGTCATTCTCAAAGTAGCAGAGGCCCCACAATCGGACGTCGGCCTCGGGAGGGCTCGCGTGGACACGAGGACAAGGATGGCTCTGGGCGTCGATGTGGGGGAGATAATCGAGATTGTGGGGAAGAAGAGCACCGCCGCGAAGCTCTTCCGCACGATGCAGGAGGACGAGGGGAAGGGCATTGTCAGGGTCGACGGCCTTGTCCGCCGGAACCTGGGTGTCTCCATCGGAGACAAGGTAGAGGTGAAGAAGGGCGACGTACAGGCCGCCCAACGGGTCACCATCGCACCCATCATCAGCGAGGGACACAAGGTCAGCTTCGGACAGGGCATAGAGAACTTCGTGAAGAGAGGCCTCCTCAAGAGGCCCGTGGTAAAAGGAGACGTGGTAATAGTCCCGGGGATAGCCCTCATGGGAGGGGCCCTCCCCTTCATGGTCATCAGGACTGTCCCAAGGGGCATCGTCCAGATTGCAGAAGAATCTCTCATTGAGATGAAGGAGGAGCCCATCAAGGAGGGTGAGATTCTAACGCCCACCATCACCTACGAGGACATCGGGGGCCTCCATGAAGAGCTCATGAGGGTGAGGGAGATGATCGAGCTTCCTCTGAAGCACCCTGAGCTCTTCGAGCGGCTGGGCATCGACCCTCCGAAGGGCGTTCTTCTCTTCGGTCCCCCGGGGACGGGGAAGACCCTGATTGCGAAGGCCGTGGCCAACGAGGCAGGGGCCAATTTCTACTCCATTCAGGGTCCCGAGATCATGTCCAAGTACTACGGCCAGAGCGAGGAGAGGCTCCGGGAGAAGTTCGAGGAGGCCCAGAAGAACTCCCCCTCCGTCCTGTTCATCGACGAGTTGGACTCCATAGCCCCGAAGCGGGAGGAGGTCACGGGGGAGGTAGAGAGAAGGGTGGTAGCTCAGCTGCTGACCCTCATGGACGGCCTCAGCGGAAGGGGTCAGGTTATCGTCATTGGAGCCACCAACCGAGAGGACGCCATCGATCCCGCCCTGAGGAGGCCCGGCCGCTTCGACAGGGAGATAGAGATTGGCGTTCCTGACAGGGATGGCAGGAAGGAGATCCTACAGATTCACACTCGAGGCATGCCCATTGAAGGGACAGATGAGGACAGAGACATGATCCTCACGAAGCTAGCCAATATCACCCACGGCTTCGTTGGAGCCGATCTGGCCGCCCTGGCAAGGGAGGCGGCCATGAAGGCTCTCAGGAGGTATTTGCCCGAGATTGACCTGGATCAACCCATTCCCGCCCAGATCCTCGAGAAGATGAGGGTCATCAAGGAGGACTTCAAGGAGGCCCTCAAAGAGGTGGAGCCCAGCGCCCTCAGAGAGGTGCTGGTGGAGATCCCGAGGGTGGGATGGGAGGACGTTGGCGGCCTTGAGGACGTCAAGCGACACCTCGTCGAGGCCGTGGAAATGCCCATCAAGAACCCCGAGTCCTTCAGGCGCATGGGCATTCGACCCCCTAGGGGAATCCTCCTCTATGGCCCGCCAGGTACGGGCAAAACCCTCCTGGCAAAGGCTGTGGCCACGGAGTCTGAGGCTAACTTCATCTCCATCAAGGGTCCGGAGGTCATGTCCAAGTGGGTGGGGGAGAGCGAGAAGGCCATACGGCAGATTTTCAAGAAGGCGAAGCAGGTGGCCCCATGCGTTGTCTTCCTGGACGAGATAGATGCCCTGACTCCCAGGAGGGGTGCCGTCACGGGTGACTCCGGCGTCAGTGAGCGCCTGGTGAACCAGCTCCTCACCTCTTTGGACGGCCTGGAGACCATGGAGGGGGTGGTGACCATCGGTGCCACCAACCGCCCCGACATGCTGGACCCAGCCCTCCTAAGGCCTGGCCGTTTCGACCGCCTCTTAATGATACCTGTTCCCGACGAAAAGGCCCGCCTGGAGATATTCAAGGTACACACGAGGCACATGCCCCTGGACACGGATGTGAACCTGGAGAAGCTGGCAGAGGATCTAGAGGGCTATGTAGGAGCCGACATCGAAGCCTTCTGTCGAGAGGCCGCCATGCACGCCCTCCGGGAGAACCGAGACGCCGTCCTGGTCCAGGGAGAGGACTTCGAGGCCGCGAAGAAGGTGGTCTTCCCCTCCGTTGACGAGGATACCATCAAGCTCTACGAGCAGATTGGCCAGGAGATCCAGAAGCGGGTTGTGAAGAAGCGCAGAGAAGAGGTACTGGGCTACTACCGCTGATCTTCCCGCTCCCTTCTCGGGCCATCCGAGGCAAACTAATATAAATGTAAGTAGATACGGGGCCGTCAGAAGGTGATGGGATGAAGAGGTTCGTTACGGAACTCACTGGCAAGACCGTCATGACCAATGACGGCCGAATCCTTGGCGTGATAGAGAACTTCGTGGTGGACACCAGGAGTGGACACGTGCAGGACGTCCTGGTTGCCCCCTCTGAAGAGATAGACGTCAGGGCCTTCCGGGTGGACCCGCAGGGGAGGCTGCTTCTTCCCTTCCAGGGCATGAAGGCCATCCGGGACGTGGTGGTGATGGAACTAGGTTAGCTTCGCGCCGTCGATTTCTCATGGGAAGCGCAAGATAAAGATGAACAAAACTGATATAGGGAATTGCCTTTAAGTTACTGAATGGTTTCTTTCGACTTCGCCCTGGGGCTCAGTTTTGTCATCATAGGCATCGTCCTGCTCCTCATAGAGGCCTCCTCCCCTGGGTTCTTCATAGCGGTCCCCGCCACCGTCCTCATAGTCCTAGGCCTTCTCGGGATGTACATTCCCAACTTCTACTTCTCCCCCTGGGCCCCCATAACCGCCATTGTGGTTGGTGCGCCACTGACCTACGTTACCCTCCTCCTATATCAGAAGCTGGCACCGCCTTCCCCTCCCACCACGACGGTGGGGGAGTCCCTCATCGGCAGGACAGGTGTTGTCGAGCGGGAGGTCGTTCCCGACTCCATCAAGGGAAAGGTCAACATCGACAACCAGACGTGGAGTGCCACCTCCGTTGACCCTATTCCGGCGGGTGCGAAGGTGAGGGTCGTGGCCAGCCGTGGGGTCCACGTGACCGTGGAGCCGGTCAAAGTCAAGAAGGAGGAGCCCAAGGAGACGAAGAAGGAGGAGTGATAATATGCGATCGGAATTGAAAGGATTGGGAGCGTGGACAGTGGCTCTGCCCGGAGCCCTTGTGCTGGGCATCACGGCGCAGCTACCCGCAGAGCTGATAATCGCGCTGGCTCTACTGGTTCTGTTCACCGTCATAATCCTGTTTATGACGGCGGTGAAGATCATCCAGCCCTACGAGCAGGGCCTAGTCATCGTGCTGGGGAAGTTCAGGCGGGTGTTGAATCCAGGTTTCAACCTGGTGCCTCCTCTCATCTCCCAGGTCGTCAAGCTGGACCTTAGGACCCAGGTTCTGGACGTCCCGAGACAAGAGGTCATCACCAAAGACAACTCACCGACCAACGTGGATGCCATCATCTACATCAAGGTCGTCGACCCCGCCAAGTCCTATTTCGAAGTCACCAACTACAGGATGGCCACCATCGCCCTGGCCCAGACCACACTGAGGTCCACCATCGGCGACATGGAGCTGGACGAGATTCTCTACAACAGGGAGAGGATCAACCTTAGGCTGAGGGATGTGCTGGACACCGCCACGGACGCCTGGGGTGTCCGGGTGGAGGCCGTGGAGATTCGGGAGGTGGACCCCGTCGGTCCAGTGAAGTCCGCCATGGAGGAGCAGACGGCGGCGGAGAGGCAGAGGAGGGCCGCCATCTTGAGGGCCGATGGTGAGAAGCGGTCCGCCATCCTGGTGGCGGAGGGTGACAAGAGGGCCCGAATCCTCCAGGCCGAGGGCGTCCGTCAGGCTAAGATCGTCGAAGCGGAGGGGGAGAGGCTAGCGACAATCCTCGAGTGGCAGGGAGAGGCCCAGAAGCTCCGCATCCTCTCCATGGGTGCCTCTGCCCTGGACACGAAGTCCATCGCCGTCCTGAGCATGGATACCCTGAAGAAGGTGGGCGAGGGCCAGGCCACGAAGATAATCTTCCCCTTCGAGATATCGCGAATGGTGGAGGGCATCGCCGGCTATCTTGGTGTTACCAAGGAGCTCCCAGAGAGGGAGATTGCTGGCTTCAAGGACCTAGAGAAGATGCTGGGCAAGGCCGACGACGTGCTGGGACCCATCCCTCGGCGGGAGGACCTGACAAAGATGCTGAAGGCCGCTGAGGAGGAGGTATCCGTGGCCGGGACCACCACCCACAAGCAGGCCGAGGCCGTACTGAAGCGGGAAGAGAAAGAGGAGCCTAAATCATAACCCTCTTATCGTCCTTGACGGTGTTGAGGACGACCTGGGTGTATGTCCTTTCCACGTAGGGCTGGGCCAGGACGCCCTTGATGAAGGTGTCCAGCTCTGCCGTGTTCTGGAACCGGGCCATGACGATGGAGTCCCACTCCCCGGTAACGTCGTACACCCCATAGACCCGGGGGTTCTCGGCCACCTTCCTCTGGACCTCCAGCAGCTTGCCCTTAGATATCCTCAGGCCTACAACCACGGGGAGGTCGAATCCCACCTTCCGCTGGTCAACGACAGCTACGTATCCCTCGATGACTCCCTCCCTCTCAAGGCGTTTCACCCTTGCGGATATCGTGCCTGTGGAGACCCCCAGCTACCTCGCCATGTCCCTGTAGCTCTTCCGGGCGTCCTGGTTGAGGTGCCTGACAATTTGTAGATCCAGCTCGTCTAAGGGAACCTCTCCTTCCCTCACGGCCATGGGGCCGCCAGTGAGCCCGTAACCTTAACCTTTCTGGGCGTGAGTTCAGTACTGACCCAACTCCCGGGCCATCTTCCTGAGACGCTCCACCCGCTTCTCGATGGGGGGATGGGTGGAGAAGAGCCCCGTCAGCACCGAGGCCCTGAAGGGATTCACGATGAAGAGGGAGGAACTGGCAGGATTCCCCGCCTCTATGGGTCTCCGCCTGTTGGACCTTTCGAGCTTCTCCAAGGCCCCTGCCAGGGCCAGAGGCCGACCTACTGTCCTGGCACCGATGGAGTCAGCCTTGTACTCGCGGCTCCTCGATACGGCCAGCTGGACGAGGAGGGCTGCGAGGGGAGCCGTGATGGCCACGATGAGTAGGATGATGAAGTTGCCCTGTCCACGGCGGCCAAAGAGGGCGCCGTATAGCCCGAATCGAGCCATGAAGGCAATGGCCCCGGCCAGAGTGGCGGCCACCGACATCACAAGGATGTCCCTGTTCTTTATGTGGGCCATCTCGTGAGCGATGACTCCTTCCAGCTCTTGCTCGGAGAGGATGTTCATGATGCCCTGGGTCACGGCGACAACGGCCCTGGACTTGTTCCGTCCCGTAGCGAAGGCGTTGGGTGTCATGGACGGAATCAGGGCTACCTTGGGCATGGGGAGATCCGCCAGGGAGGCCACTCTTCGAACGATTCGAAAGAGCCCGGGGGCGTCCTTCTCATCGACGACCTTCGCCCGGTAGGACCACAGGACAATGCGATCACTCATGAAGTAGCTGATGACGTTCATCGCCGCCGCCAACGCGAGGAAGACCACTGCTCCCAGGAACCAATCCTGGAAGAAGTATCCGCCAACCGCCCAACCCACGGCGGTGAAGAGCACGATCATCAGGACGAAGAGTCCCGCGGTCCGAATAGCAGCACCCATTGCCTCAAACTACTCAACCCCTTGATATGAATCTTACCCTGTCCCCCCGGAAAGGCAACCGGCAGGCCTGACTACCCAGCCATCTCCTCCAAGGCGATCCCTTTGACCTTGACCACCTCGAAGCTTCCCGAGGGGAGAAGCCTCTGAATCTCATCCGGAGGGACTCGAAAGGAATCGGATAGTCGCTGGACAAGCTGGCGGTGTCCTATTCTGCCGCCCGGATGCAGGATCACATACACCTCAGAGTGAGCCTCCAGAGCACCCGGGTCGGAGGCGATTATCCGTTTCGTTCCCTCATATTCGACCTCTCCGATGCCGAGTTCCAGCCCAAGTCTGTGGATGTAGTTCCGCTTCCCTCGGACGACAAAAGAGCCAGTCCGTAGATACTCGCCGCTCTCGGCCGTCTTGCTCACTTGCTCAGGCGTCACCCAGTAGGCGCTGCTGGAGCCCAGGCCCAATTGCCAGGCTTTAGAGAAGACTAATGCGAAACGGCAAGCTTCCTCGAGGTCTACGTCTCCCGCCTCCGATCCTCTCTTGAGAATGACGCTGGAAGCTCCGGGCAGGTCAGCGTGGATGTACCGGTCTCCCGCTTCCAGATGCTTCTTCACCAGCTTCTCGTTGGATCGAGCGTCGCGACCTCCTAGGATGAGGAACCCGTTTCGAGAGAGGCTCCAGCGGTAAGCATCAAACCAGAATTTCTTGGAGGGCTTGTAGGAAGGTCTAACCTCTTTCTCCCTCTTGCCGGCCGACTGGACTCTCTTGAGTTCCCGCCTGCTCTCCTCCAGGGCCCGCTCTACCTTCTTCATCCGGTCGAGCAAGGTCTTCTTCTTCTCGTAGAAGTGCCTGGCATTCTCGTCCACTCCCAGGTCATACTCCAGATTCTCCTCCCAGTCCCCCACAGCGAGCCGCAGGACGCCGCTCTCAGGGTCGACCCCTTCCCGAAGCCCCCCCTCCCTGGCCATCCTGAGGAGCTTGTCCACCTCCTGGTAGTGGGCATACAGGTAGTCGGCCACCCTCCCCGCGGTCATAACCTCTTCGTTGAGTTCTTTGAGGACTTCCTCCTGTTTCCTTATCCTCCTCTCCACCCTCTCCACGTCCTCATCCCTTGGTGGTTCCTCACGGGCGGACTTCACGTACTCCTCGAGGGCCGCACTCATTCTCTCGAACTCCTTCGTTTGAAGGCCTTCGTAACTCCTCAAGGGAAAGGGTATCACGTCGATCGGGCCTTCTTCGAAAACGACCACCGGAGCAGGTTCCTTCATGGCATCAAAGAGCCCTTGGAGTTCCTCGTAGATGGCCACGATTTGCTCTTCCCCTAGGTGCCCTACCGTCACATCCTTCTGGATCCCGGCCCTGAGGCAAAGCTCCTCGGCGTAGATTCCTCCCAGGTTAAGGCCAGAGGCTAGTGTCCTCACTACCGCCCCCTTCCTGCTCTGTAGGACCTCTCTGAAGCCCTCGAGGTCCAGCTGGAGGGGGTTCACACCTTCAGGCGGGAAGATGTATGGCTGCCCCCGCTTGATCTCCCTAGCCTTCCACTTACCTGGTCGAAGGACGTGAATGATCTCGTCTTCGCGGAGCAGGATAAGGTTACCCTTCCCGAACATCTCTAGAATTAGGGTGTACTGGGCCTCTTTTTCGAATTCTAGGAGGAGGATTCGATCGAAACCCCTCTGGCGAACCTCCTTGAGGACGGCATTGCCAAGGGCCTTTCGAAGGGTCTGAACGAAGGCGGGGGGCTCGCTGGGCTTGTCGAAACCCTCACCCAGAAATATCCACTTCCCCGGTTCGATGAAGACCTCCCGCTTGCCCTCCCTGGGGATGTTTAGCCTAAGAATGAAGGAGGAGTCTGTCTGATAGACCTTGTCTAGGTAAGCCCCTTGAAGCTCGGAGAGCTCTCCGAGGAGGACTCGAAGGTCAAAGCTGGTGACACCTTCCTTCATGAGTTCTAGAAGGCGAAGGGGGTTACTTAAGGATGCTCAGTCACCCTCGTCTCGACAAAGATATAAGCGGCGACCCTGATTGCTGAAGGAGCAGAGGCCGTTGTGGCTCAGCAGGTAGAGCGACGCCTTGGTAAGGCGAGAGG
>JABAOD010017049.1_pt2 | contig 24578 bp, 25 predicted proteins | sample 7062151 | NCBI WGS metagenome assembly JABAOD01 (sample SAMN14538626, study PRJNA623070) | marine sediment metagenome | biome: marine biome [ENVO:00000428]; feature: marine pelagic biome [ENVO:01000023]; material: deep marine sediment [ENVO:00002113] | place: India: Gulf of Khambhat ... | reverse complement strand
AAAATGAAAAATAAAAAGTGCCTGCATCCGAAACAGAAATCTTGGCTGAGGTAAAAAGATGGATGAGGCAAGTAAGAGGGCTCGTGGACGCCCTAGGGCGTTCCACGACAAGACGGAACAGAACACCATCAAATCGCTGGATCGGGCACTCGGAATCCTCGCCGAATTGTCGACATCCGATAATTTATCTCTGTCAGAACTCGCAGACCGCTCTGACCAACCGGTATCAACGGTCTATCGCGCCCTCACCACATTCGCTCAGCATGACATGGTCAGCCTGAACCCGCAGACACAACTTTGGCGCATCGGACCGGGGGCGTTTCGCATTGGAAGCAGATTCCTTAGGCAGAATAACCTGTTGGAACAAAGTCGCCCGATCATGCAAAAACTTATGCAGGCGACGAACGAAACTGCCAATCTCGGGATTGAAAATCACGATCAGGTACTGTTCGTCTCACAGGTTGAAACTCACCAAACCATTCGGGCCTTTTTTCCACCTGGCACCCGCAACCCGATGCATTCATCCGGAATCGGCAAGGCTCTGCTGGCAGAGTATTCCCTGGAACATGTGGCCGGTATCGTCGAGAGAGTGGGGTTGCAGAGGTTCACCGCTAACACAATCACGGACCCGAAGGAGTTGACCGAAGAACTTTCCCGGACGCGGGAACGCGGTTTCTCATTTGACGATGAAGAACGAACCGACGGAATGCGCTGCGTGGCGGCCGCGATCTACGATCCGTTTCAAGTTCCAATTGCGGGACTTTCGGTTTCCGCTCCGACCTTCCGCGTTCCAAAGAACGCAATTCATGAACTCGGTGGACTCGTCGCGAATGCGGCGAAGAACTTAACGGAGGCGATCGGAGGACATCCCCCTTGACCCTTTGCATGAGGGCCTCTCCGCCTTACTGTGACAGTTAAAGGACCACCTTTCCACCAAACCAGCCAATCTCCCAGCTGGGTAAAATCGCCAATCCTGCAGGGGGCATTTTGTACTTCCCTCTATGTGTTCCCTCCAACCCGATTGACATGGTGGACATTAATGGCCATTCATTTGGTATACCAAATTGATGAGGCGCAAATGTTTTCCGCGAATCTAGGGTTTCTGTTCACCGAGCGACAGTTGACAGAGCGCATTCACGCCGCCGCCAGGAACGGGTTCGACGCAGTGGAATGTCATTTCCCTTACGATACCCCAGCAACTGAAGTTAAGGCCGCTCTCAAAGAATCTGGCTTGCCTATGCTGGGATTAAATACGGTTCCCGGCGACGTCGAGGCTGGAGACTTCGGCCTGAGCGCCCTGCCCGGCAGAGAGGCTGAAGCCCGCGCTGCGATAGACCAAGCGGTGTCCTACGGCGCCGAAATTGGCGCCGCCAAGGTGCACGTCATGGCAGGTAGGACCGGCGGCGGCGCACAGGCCGAGGCCACCTATCGCGATAACTTGGCCTATGCCTGTGACGTGGCCGCCGCTCGGGGCATGTCGGTTCTGATCGAGCCGATCAACCACCGCGACGTGCCCGGCTATCATCTGTCTAAAGTCGAAACGGCGGCGGAACTGATCGCAACACTCGGGAAAGACAATCTAGAATTGATGTTTGACTGCTACCACACACAAATCATGCAGGGCGACCTGACTGAACGACTGCGACGCCACATCGACGTGGTCGGCCACATCCAAATCGCCGCGGTCCCTGACCGGGGCGAGCCTGACGGAGGCGAGGTACATTATCGCAACCTGATTGCCGCCATCCGCGACATGGGATTCTCTGGACCGATCGGTGCCGAATACAAACCCCGCGGAGCCAGCACCGAAGAAGGACTGGGCTGGCTAGCCACCTACAAAGAGCAATCAACCTTATGACTTCAAAATTGCAGTTCGCTCAATCCATCCATCGACTCGGCACCGAGTCCGCCTTCGAGGTACTGGCCCGCGCGCAAGCCCTTGCTACTGAAGGGCGTGACATCATAAACCTTGGCATCGGCCAACCCGACTTTCGCACGCCTGAGCATATCGTCGAGGCAGGGATCAAGGCGCTGAGGGATGGCGCGCATGGTTACACACCGGCCAACGGCCTGCCGCAACTGCGCGAAGCTGTCGCCGCAGACCTTCACCGCCGGCATGGAACCGAGGTAAACCCCGACAACGTGATAGTCGTACCCGGCGGCAAGCCGACGATGTTTTTCGCGGTTCTGCTCTTCGGCGAGCCAGGTGCCGAGATCATGTATCCAAACCCCGGATTCCCGATCTATGAATCAGTGATCCGCTATTCTGGCGCGACCCCTGTGCCTATTGCACTCGAAGAGGCAAACGGCTTTGCCTTTGACGCTGAGAAAGTTCTGGAGCAGATCACAGCCAACACGCGTCTGATCATTATCAACAGCCCGGCCAACCCTACTGGCGGCGTCACCCCGCGTGAGGAAATTACCAAGCTGGTTAAGGGGCTTGAGGCCCATCCACATGTGGCAATCATGTCCGACGAGATCTATTCGCGGCTGCTCTACGGCGGACGTCGCCATGTTAGCCTGCTGCAGTTCCCCGAAATCCGCGACCGGCTGATCATGCTGGATGGCTGGTCCAAAACTTATGCCATGACCGGTTGGCGGTTGGGCTATGCGGTTTGGCCCGATGCAATGGTCGACCATGTCACGCGACTTTGTATCAACGATCATTCCTGTGTGAACGCGGCTACTCAGTTCGCAGGTATTGCCGCACTGGAAGGTCCGCAGGATGCAGTCGATACAATGCTGGCCGAATTCGACGAGCGACGCCAATTTATCGTGCAAGCGCTGAACGAACTTCCGGGCTTCCGATGTGCCGATCCCGGTGGGGCCTTTTACGCCTTCCCGAACATCGAAGACACCGGGCTGAGCTCGCGCGCAGCACAGGACCTCTTCCTGAACGAGGCTGGTGTGGCTACCATTGCCGGCACTTCATTCGGCGCATGGGGCGAAGGGTACCTACGCTTTTCTTATGCTAACAGCCTAGAGAACATTGAAGCAGCCATTGAACGGATAAGCGACATTCTCTGACCCGAAAGGCAATCCACATGACATCAGTTCTGGCCATCGGAAATTTTTCGGTCTCCGACCAGGCAGCGCGGCTCGACCCATTGGAAAATGGCACGATCTCGGGAGCTGGTCTGGATGTCTCTATGAATGAGCCCGACATCGACCCGCGATTTCTGAAGCCCAACAACGTTGTGCCTCAACCACATGAAGGATCAGCCACAGAGGAAACCCGCGCGGCCATGGAGCATAGTACCACGCGACACGCCCGAGCCCGGAAAGGCAAATAATGGAACTTCCCAAAAACCGTTTCAAATCCGCAATCGCTGAGGGTCGTATACAAATCGGCCTGTGGAACTCGATCCGTGATGCGGCCGTCAATGAGATGTTGGCGGGCTGCGGACTCGACTGGATCGTGCTTGATTGTGAGCATTCGGCGCGCGATGTCCCAGAGGTGCTTACGGGGCTTCAGTCCATGGCGCCCTACCCGGTACAACCGGTCGTGCGCGTGCGCAGTCTTGACGTGGCCGAAATCAAAAAGATGCTGGACGTCGGCGCACAGACCATTCTGGTACCCTACGTCCAGAATGCCGAAGAAGCGCGTCTTGCCGCTGCGGCCGTCACCTATCCACCCACCGGCCTGCGCGGTGTCGCGGGCGCGGTGCGTGCCAACCGTTTCAATGCGATCCCCGATTATTTCTCTCGCGCTCGGGACGAGATTTGCCTGATCGTTCAGGTCGAAACGCGCGAAGCGATGGACAATATCGAAGAGATCGCCGCAACCCCGGGCGTCGACGGTATCTTCATTGGCCCTGCCGACCTTGCCGCCAGTCTGGGGCACCCCGGCGAGCCCAATCATCCGAATGTGCGAGCAGCAATTGCCGAGTCCATTTCGCGTGTCCGCGCTGCTGGCAAACCTGCAGGTTTCTTGTCGGCGGACCGCGGGCTGATGGATTTGGCGCTGGAGGCAGGGTGCGTCTTTGCAGCAATAGATATAGATATCGTAGCGCTGCGTCGTATTGTCATAGGAAGCTTGGACGAGTATCGACAGAAAACCTTGGTGCCGTCGACTGGCTAGCACCAACCTGAGGAGAGCGGAACACCAACGGTATGGCAGATCAAGTCCTAGCAGAACAAGTCGCGGCTCAGTTGCGCAGAGACATCCTACGTGGAAAATTTGCGCCCGGTGCCTCGATCAAGGAACGCGACAACGCCGCTGTACTGGGAGTGAGCCGCACTCCGATGCGCGAAGCCATCCGTATCCTGGCGAAAGAGGGCCTGCTCATTCTGCGCCACTCACGCAGTCCCATTGTGGCTCAACCGACCTTCAAGGAAGTATCCGACGCCGTCGAGGTCCTGCTATCGCTGGAATTCCTGTCCGCCGAACTGGCCTGTCGAAACGCCACCGATGCCGATATCGAAGAGATCCACGGGATTCACGATCAGATTGCTGAACAATACGATCACCTCGACCCTTTGGACCTGTTCGAAATCGATATGGCTTTTCACACGGCTATCGCGCGGGCCACTCACAACGACGCACTTCTGACAACGTATCGCTCCTACCTCGAGCGGCTCTGGCGCGCCCGCTTCCTGTCAGCCAAACAGAAACGCAACCGTGATCGGGTAGTGAACCAGCACTCCGCCATCTTGGCCGCGCTCGAAGCACGCGACGCCCAAAAAGCCAAAGCCAGAATCGGCGAGCATCTTGGCAATCTTGCCGAAAGTATCCGGCCAGTGATCGAACAGGAACAGCCATAAGCCAAAGGCTGATCTTGTTGCGGGCAGACGGCTGGCACCCTACTCGACGGCGATCCAGATATGAGACAATGATCGGCCTCTATCGCAGGTCTTCGGGTAACAGCGCGTCCGGCATATTCTGATAGCTGACCGGGCGCAGAAAGCGGCGGATCGACATGGTGCCGACCGAGGTATGGCCGAAATTGGTCGAGGCCGGATACGGCCCGCCATGCACCATGGAGTCGCAAACTTCGACACCGGTAGGATAGCCATTGGCCAGCACCCGACCTGCCTTTCGCTCAAGCACCGGCATGAGTTTCTGGCCCATGACTGTGTCTCCATCGTCGAGATGCAAAGTGCATGTCAACTGCCCCTGCAGGCTGTGAGCAACCCGCAGCATCTCGTCGAAATCTGAAACCCGCACGATCAAACCAAGCGGACCGAAGACTTCTTCGCCCAGTGCCTCGTTGTCCAGCCATTCCTTGCCGGTGGTAGCAAAAAGGTATGGCGTGGCCTTGCGGAGATCACAGACCGAGGTCAGCACCTCCTGAACGCCAACAGTACCGGCCACGCGGTCACGGCCCGCGCGGTAGGCTGCGGCGATGCCGTCCGTCAGCATGGTCTGCCCGCCAATAGGCTCCAGTGCCTTGGTCGTGGCATCGATAAAGGTGTCGGCTTCCGCGCTGTCGACCACCACCGAGATGCCTGGGTTGGTGCAGAACTGCCCCGCCCCCAAAGTCAACGAACCGGCCCAGCCGATCGCTATGTCTCCACCGCGGGCCTTCATCGCCTCGGGCAGCAGGAACATCGGATTAACCGAACCCAGTTCGCCGAAGAACGGGATCGGCACTGGACGCTGCGCACAAAGATCGAAGAGCGCGCGGCCGCCGCCCAACGAGCCGGTAAAGCCTACAGCGTTGATCAGCGGGTGCTGAACAAGTGCCTGTCCGACATCGCGCTTGCCGCCTTGGATGAGCGAGAATACACCCGGATGCACGTCGCATTTGGCTATGGCCGCTTTGATGGCCTCGGCCACGATCTCACCGGTGCCCGGATGCGCAGTATGGCCTTTCACGACCACGGGACAGCCTGCAGCGAGCGCCGATGCCGTATCTCCCCCAGCGGTCGAGAACGCGAGAGGGAAGTTCGACGCGCCGAAGACTGCGACCGGCCCCAGCGGGCGCTGCACCATTTTCAAATCAGGGCGCGGCAAAGGTTGGCGATCGGGCAGTGCGGCATCATGTCGCTGATCCAGATGATCCCCCTTTAGGATGTGCTCCGCGAAGAGCCGTAGCTGGCCCGTGGTCCGGCCGCGTTCACCTTCCAGCCGGGCCTCCGGCAGACCGGTTTCCGATGTGCCAATCTCGGTGATTTGAGAACCCCGCGCCTCGATCTCGTCGGCGATGGCATTCAGGAAGGCCGCACGTTCGGCCCTTGTCGTGTAACCATAGGACCAGAAGGCCTCTTCTGCCGCCGTGCAGGCCGCTTCGACCAGCGCCGGTGTGCCTACCGAGAAGGTAAATGAGGGCCCATGTGCGGGGTCCGAGACGAAGGTCGCCTCACCCGCCACCCACTGGCCCGAAATCAGGTGTTTACCATGCGGTTCAAATGTCATGTTTCGCCCTTCAATTCTGTCGCCGGAACATCCCCGGATTCGGTTTCAACATATGTCCGTTAACACATTTAGCTTGACTCGACTCAATTTGGTATACCATTTTTTGTCAATAATGTAGGAGCATTCTTGACTGTCACCTGAACACTGGGCGGCACCAGCCGAATGCAAGCAACCAAGGCGACAAATCTGAAAAATGGTCCGTCATTTCGAGAACGATACCGCGACCGGATTGGTTGCCGTTACGGAAGCTTCGGCACCTGCCGGATACCTGCAACCCAAAACGCCATCTGGCGGAACGGCAAAATTGAAGAGGACTGTTTACGTCCGGCCGACCGACACGTGGCGTGCCGTACCCAATTTACCCCGATCGACGGGGGGCGGTGCGCGTAACTGACAGACTTCAATTCAACACTAGAGGAGGAGAAGATGTTGAATAAGACTTTGCTGGGAGCGACAATTCTAGCGTCCGCTTTAACCGCGGGCGCAGCCGTCGCGGACACTTCGACCAAGCGCATTGCGCTGTCTAACAACTATGCAGGAAACTCCTGGCGTCAGGCCATGTTGGCCAGCTGGGACAAGGTTACCTCGGCAGCCGTTGCTGACGGAGTTGTGGCAGAGGCCCCGGCCTTCACCACCGCCGAGAACCAGGTGACCGAGCAGGCCGCGCAAATCCAGAACATGATCCTCGAAGGCTACGACGCCATCGTAATCAATGCCGCCTCGCCTGACGCGCTGAACGGTGCGGTCAAGCAGGCCTGCGATGCTGGCATCGTTGTCGTTTCCTTCGACGGAATCGTAACCGAACCCTGCGCCTACCGCATCGCGGTCGACTTTAAGGCAATGGGTAAGGTCGAGGTCGAGTATCTCGCAACCCGAATCGATGGTGGCAATTTGCTGGAAATCCGCGGCCTTGCCGGGGTTTTCGTCGATGACGAGATCAGCGCAGGTATCCATGAAGGCACCGCCGAAAATTCGCAGTTCAAGATTGTTGGCTCTGTGCACGGCGACTGGGCTCAGGACGTCGCGCAGAAGGCCGTTGCCGGCATCCTGCCCTCGCTGCCCGAGATTGCAGGCGTCGTGACCCAAGGCGGTGACGGCTATGGTGCGGCTCAGGCCTTTGCGGCCGCCGGGCGCCCCACGCCGCTGATCGTCATGGGCAACCGCTATGATGAAATGCTGTGGTGGAAAGAGCAGAAGGACGCAAACGGCTACGAGACCATGTCGGTTTCGATCGCCCCTGGTGTCGGCACTCTGGCTTTCTGGGTGGCGCAAATGATTCTGGATGGGAAAGAGGTTCCCCAAGATCTGACGGTACCGTTCCTAACCATTACCCAGGACACGCTTGAGGAAAGCCTGGCCAACACCCAGCCTGGCGGCGTTGCGAACGTGGAATACTCGCTTGAAGATGCAATGGCTGTTGTTGCCGGCAAATAATCACGGCAACCTGAAAATTCGACAGGGGCAAGGCACATGACTACGTCCGACGGCAGCATCGTCAAACTAGAGAACGTCGCCAAGCATTTTGGTGCGGTGCGTGCTCTGGATGGCGTAAATCTGACCGTAGATGTAGGTGAATGCCTTGGCCTTGTTGGCCACAACGGCGCCGGCAAGTCGACATTGATGAATGTGCTTGCCGGTACGCTGACACCTGACCGCGGCGTGATGGGCATCCGCGGACAGGATTTGACGCGCGACTATGGTGTGGCGACTGCGGGCAGAAACGGCATTCGCTGCGTATTTCAAGAGCTGTCACTTTGCCCCAACCTAACGGTGGCCGAAAACGCGCGAATATTTCACCCCTCGCTCACTGGCTGGGGCTGGAAACGCCGCGCCGGAGCCATGATCCAAGAAAAATTGGACGAGATATTCCCAAACCACGGCATTCAGCCCGAAGACGTGGTTGGTGACCTGTCGATCGGTAAGCGGCAGATGGTCGAGATTGCCCGCGCTTTCACCACCACCGATGCGGCGCTGCACTTGGTGATCCTCGACGAACCCACATCGTCGCTTGACGCTGTGACAGCCAAACAGCTTCTGGATTTCGTACGCAAAGTGGTCGGACAGGGGCTTAGTTGCATCCTGATCACCCATGTTCTGGGAGAGGTTCTGGATTACTCCGACCGCATCGTAGTCATGAAGGACGGGTTAGTCGTTGCGGCTCAGCAAGCCGACGCATTCACCCGCGACACGCTGGTTGCCGCGATGGGCAACGTCGTTGAGATGGATGAGATCCGAGAACACGAGGCTTTCGAGATCAAACGGGGCCATACACCTGTCGTGGTCGAGGCCCGAACCGACGCGGGCGGCGACAGCACCGATTTCGTCGCCCACCAAGGAGAGATCGTGGGTCTTGCGGGGCTCGCCAGCCACGGCCAGACAGACATGCTTCTAAAGGTCTACGATGCCGCAATGCGCGGCAAGAAAGCCACCACGGTGGTCGGCCCGGTTGCCCTCGTGGCCGGTGACCGCCAGACAGACGGCGTGTTCCACCTTTGGTCGATCTCTCGCAACATCGGCGTCCGCAGTCTGCGTGGCATGGTCAGACGGGGGCTGATCGACCCGGTGGCCGAGGCTGCGATGGGTAGCGAATGGCAAGAACGCATCAAGATCAAGACGCCGGACATGAACGACAACATCCTGTCGCTGTCGGGAGGCAACCAGCAAAAGGCGCTGTTTGCCCGGGCACTGGCCTCGGACGCCGAGATCATCCTGATGGACGACCCCATGCGCGGCGTCGATGTCGGCACAAAGCTGGAAGTCTACGACCTGATCCGAGACGAGGCCGAAAAGGGCCGTACCTTCCTTTGGTACACGACCGAGATGGACGAGTTGTACAACTGCGACCATACCTATGTGTTCCGCGACGGGGCGATCGTGGCAGACCTGTCGCGTGACGAACTGTCGGAAGAGAAGATCCTGCACTCTTCGTTCAAGGAGAGCGCCTGACCATGCTGGACACACTGACCGCTCCGCGTTTCCTGCGAGCAGCCCTTCCGGCGGCGTCTTTCACAATACTGCTCGCCGCGATCTTCTACGTCCAGCCGCGCGCGATGAGCTATTTCGGCATGAATCTCATGCTGCAGTACACCGTGCCGATCGCACTGGCGACGATCGCGCAGATGTTCATTATCACCGTCAACGACCTTGACCTGTCGATCGGTCCCTTCGTGGGCCTGACCGCCTGCATCGGGGCCACTTGGCTAGCCGACACGCCGCTTCTGGGCCTGCTGGCGCTGGCCGGCTGTATCGCCGCCTACGCGGCCTTGGGAGCGTTGATTCATTGGCGCAACCTGCCCTCGCTGGTGGTAACTCTGGGCATGTCCTTTGTCTGGCTGGGCGTCGCCGTGATGGTCCTGCCCACGCCGGGCGGCACAGCGCCAGGCTGGGTCAAGGCCATCATCGGCGTCAAAACGCCATTTGTCCCTTTCCCAATCATTGCGGCGGTCGTGATCGGCCTGGTGGTACACATGGCATTGATGAGGTCTAGCTACGGCGCGGTGCTGCGCGGCGCTGGCGGCAACCCCAAGGCTATCGGACGGGCTGGCTGGTCACTTCTGAAAATCAAGATGGTGATGTATGCGTCGGCAGGCTTTTTTGGTGTGCTTTCTGGGCTGTCTCTGATCGGGTTGACCTCGGCGGCGGACGCCCACATTGCCGACCGCTATACGCTTTATGCCATTGCCGGTGTGATTCTAGGTGGGGGCGAATTCGTCGGCGGCCGGGTGTCGCCCGTCGGAGCGGTCATCGGGGCGATGACGCTGACACTGACCGGCTCGTTCCTGACCTTCCTGAAGATCTCTCCAGACTGGCAGATCGGGGCTCAGGGCGGGATCCTGATCATCGTGCTGGCGCTGCGTGCACTCATCAATCGGCGGGAGGGCTGAGCCATGACCTTAGTCAAGCAGCTTTCCGGCAAGGCTTGGATCTGGTCCTTCCTCGGTATGTTCCTGGTTTGGGCGGTGACGGCGTTCTATACCGGCGGCAAGGGCAGCGCCGATGTTATCAGTGCCGCCCTATCTTTTGCCACTTTCACCGTGATTGTCGGCATAGGACAGATGTTCGTCATCACCACTGGTCCCGGCAACGTCGATCTTTCGATCCCCTCGACCATCGCGCTGTCGGGTGCGGTGGCGATGAAGATCATGAACGGGTCCGACGCAATGCTGCTGATCGGGATAGCTGCATCGCTGGGCTGCGGACTGGCGGTGGGGCTGTTCAACTACATGTTGATACGAGTGCTGCGCATTCCGCCAATCATCGCCACCTTAAGTTCCAGCTTCCTGATCCTTTCTACCGCCATCGCCTATGGACGCGGTCTCAAGATTAAGCCGCCGCCAATGCTAGCCGAGTTCACCACCGCGCAGGTTCTGGGCGTGCCAGTGCTGGCGGTGGTTATCATCTTGTTCGCCATCGTCATGAGCGTAGTGCTGAACCGTACACTCTATGGCCGTTCAGTGCTGGCCATTGGTCAGAACATGCGGGCCGCTTGGCTGGCCGGCATCAACGTCGAGCGCATCCGCTTCGCCACCTATGTCCTGAGCGCTATACTTGCAGCCATCTGCGGCTTCCTGCTGTCAGGCTTCTCGGGCGGGGCTTCTCTGAATATGGGGCAGGAATACCTGCTTGCTTCGATCGCCGTGGTAGTGATCGGCGGCACCTCGGTGGCTGGCGGCAAGGCCAATGTGCCTGGTATTTGGGGCGCAGCGATGTTCATGTTCCTTTTGGTAACAATGCTGAACACGCTGGGCGCAAGTGCCGGTATCCGGCTGGTCATGACGGGACTGATTATCGTGGCAGTCATCACCATCGCCGGCGGCGACGAACCGCAGAGATAGGAGGGCAAAATGGCTCTGGTGGGCGATTCCTACGAATACTTTGACAAGCGGTTCTATGACCTGACCGTTCCTATCGCCGAGGTCGAGCAACTGTTCGACGGCTGCCGGTGGGCCGAGGGTCCGGTGTGGTTCAACGAACATGCCTCTCTGATATGGAGCGACATCCCAAACCAGCGCCTGCTACGCTGGATCGAGGGTCAGGGCGTGTCGGTGTTCCGTGACCGTTCGAACTTTGCCAACGGGAACACCCGCGACCGGCAGGGTCGGTTGGTTAGCTGTGAACACGGTACGCGCCGGGTGACGCGGACGGAACCGGACGGCTCGATCACCGTTATCGCCGACAGCTATCAAGGAAAGCGATTGAATTCACCCAACGACGTTGTCGTGAAATCCGATGGCACCGTCTGGTTCACCGATCCTAACTACGGGATCATGTCCGATTACGAGGGGTACAAAGCCGACATGGAGCAGGAGGGTTGCTATGTCTTCTGCGCCAACCCCGAGACCGGCGAACTGAAGGTCGTGGCGGACGATTTCACGAAACCCAACGGGCTGTGTTTCAATGCTGACGAAAGCCGGCTTTATATCGCCGATAGTGGGCGCAGCCATGATCCGGACGGCCCGCATCATATCCGTGTATTCGACGTTGGCGCGGGCGGAAGACTGAGCAACGGGCGGGTGTTCTGCGAGGTCGATCCCGGCGTGCCGGATGGTTTCCGGCTGGACATCCATGAAAACGTTTGGACCTCGTGCCAGGACGGAGTGATCTGCTTCGACCGCGAGGGCACCGCATTGGGTAAGATCAAGATTCCGGCGATGGTGGCGAACCTGACTTTCGGCGGGCCGCGGCGCAACCGGTTATTCATCGCCGCGACGAATGCAGTTTACGCGGTCTATGTCGCCACGACAGGCATCCAGACACCCTGATAGTCGCCCCGAACCCCTAGGGATTATCATCTGCTCGGAGTCGATGCCGGCGATGGTTCTATAGGTGCGACGTCTGTTTCGCCTGGCCCAGCAGCCTTGAACTCTCTGCCGCAGTGGAAGGTGCAAGGAATGCTGCGTTGGGCTGTAGCGCCACCCAGCGCAACTCGATAAATCGAGGGTAAAAAAGCGCTCTAAAGCGTACCTCCGACAAGGCCGATGCGACAGTTGCCGCTGCCGGCCGACAGTTCGGCCGGTTTCGAAAGAACCTAGGGAACCGGACCAAATACCTTAAAGCAAACCGCGTGCAGAGAGGTTACGCATAGTTGCTGCGATGCCGATGTTCCATTCCGGGCATTCGGTCGACAGACGTACGGTATTCTGCAACATGCCCAGCGCAGGCTCAGAGATCGAGACCACGTCTCCTACCTTATGGGTGAACCCCTGCCCCGGCTCGTCGCGGTCCTGAATCGGTGCAAAGAGCGTGCCCAGAAACAGCATGAAGCCATCGGGATACTGGTGATGTCGCCCAATGGTCTGGGCCACGATGCTCTCGGGATCGCGGCTGATCTGGGTCATCGACGACCGCCCATTGAGCACAAAGCCGTCCTCGCCCTCGACCCGCAGAGTTAGTTCCGCCTTGCGCACATCATCCATCGAGTAACCATCGTCAAACACGCGGATGAAGGGGCCGATCGAGCAGGAGGCGTTGTTGTCCTTGGCCTTTCCCAGCAGCAGGGCTGAACGTCCCTCGACATCGCGCAGGTTCACGTCATTCCCCAAAGTGGCGCCGCGAACCAGACCCCGGCTATTGACGCTCAGCACAATTTCGGGCTCCGGGTTATTCCAACTGGAAATCGGATGAAGGCCGACCGAGGCCCCCCATCCCACGGACGACGTGGGCTGGGCCTTGGTAAAGACCTCGGCATCCGGACCGATGCCAACTTCCAGGTATTGCGACCACAGCCCTTCGGCGATCAGCACCTCCTTGACCTGCATCGCCTTCTTCGAACCGGGCACGATCCCTCTCAATGAGTCGCCAATGATACCCGCGACCTTGGTGCGGATTTCCTGTGCCAGTTCGGCATTGCCGGCGGCCTGTTCCTCGATCACCCGCTCGACCATCGACTCGGCGAAGGTTACACCGCTGGCCTTGATCACCTGCAGATCGGCGGGTGACAGCAGCCGCAGGGCATCACCCGGAACGTCCTCGTTGGAATTTGAGGTGATTTCGGACAGCGACCCGAGGTCCACACCGTCCATGCTGTTCAGATAACTNNGGGCACATCGCGGCTGGTGATGTCGATCACGCGGTCGCCGCGCAGCGTAACGAGCGCTGCGCCCTGCACGTCGGGGCGCCAAACCCGACCCACGAGGGTGGCGCCGGCAAGAGTGTTTTCATGGGGGAGCATATTCTGGTCTTCCTCTCGTTTGTCGCGGCTCAAAGCCCCCAGCGCAGGACCACCGGGTCCAGCGGGCGCATCAGTTCCAGCAACGTTTCGCGGGTTTGTGGGTGTAAGGGGGGGATCGGGTGGCGACAGAAGTCCGAGGCGATCACCCCGCCTGCCGCCATTGCCGCCTTGGCCGCGCGGAATCCGCATTGGCGGTTTTCGTGATTCACCACCGGCAGCACCTGACCGTATTGCGCCAATGCCCCCTCGCGGTCGCCGGCAAGGTGCATGGTCACCACAGGCTTGATCAGATCCGGGATCAGGGCCGAAGTCATCGTGCCGCTGGCGCCTGCATCCAGATCAGCCATCAGCGTGATCGCCTCCTCACCGTCGAAGGGCCCTTCGATCACCGCCCCTCCCGCTTCGACCAACGCCCTCAGTTTGGCTGCCGCCTGCGGGCATTCGATCTTGAACAGTTTCAGCATCTCGATCTCGCGCGCCATTTGTACCAGCAGCGAAACCGGCAGGTCGACACCCGATAGCGGCGCATCCTGCAGCATGATCGGGATGCCTACCTCGCCCACTCGGCGGAACTGCTCGAAGGTCTGCTCGGGCGTGCCCTTGAGCAGCGCGCCGTGATAGGGGGGCATCATCATCACCATCGCTGCGCCCAGATCCTTGGCCTCGCGCGCACGGGCCACCACGATGTCGGTGGCGAAATGGCTGATCGTGACGATCACCGGCACGCGGTCGGCGACATGCTCCAGAGACAGCCGGGTCAGCGCCGCGCGCTCGGCGTCCGAGATCAGGAACTGTTCCGAAAAATTGGCGAGAATGCAGATGCCATCCACACCCTGATCCACCATGCAGTCCAGCACCCGCTTCATACCCTCGAGGTCGACCTGCCCGTCAGGATGGAAGGGCGTCGGTGCCACAGGCCAGATGCCGGAATAGGTGTAATGTGTCATGGTCGGCCTCCTCTCAGCGGGTCAGTCTGCGGGTTGTGGTAAAGGCGCGATCCAGATCAGGAGACAACTCCAGCCCAAGCCCCGCCCCCTCGGGCACGGTGATCATGCCGTTTTCGACCGTGGGCAGGGCCGTGACGAGGTCGCGGTACCAGGTGCGATAGAAGGCCCGCACGCTTTCCTGAATCAGCGCGTTAGGTGCCGCAAGCGACAAGTGGGTCGAGGCCGCAAGCACCACCGGCCCGGTACAGTCGTGCGGCGCGATCGGCAGCTTGTGCGCCTCGGCCATGGCCGCGATTTTGCGTGCCGCGGTCAGCCCGCCGCACCAGCTGAGATCCAGCATCACGATGCCTGCTACCCCGGTGTCCAACAGATCTTTGAACGCCCCGATCCCGCCCAGCGTTTCCGAAGCGCAGATCGGCGCGGGGGAGGCCTCGGCATAGCGTTTAAGAAGATCGAGACTGTCCATGCGGATCGGATCCTCGTGCCAGTAGGTGCCATAGGGCGCCAGCGCCTTCGCGATCTCCATTGCGGGCAAGAGCTGCCACATCGAGTGGAACTCGACCATGATGTCCATCCTGTCGCCCACGGCGGCGCGGATCTTCTCGAACGGCTCAAGCGCGCGTTTCAGCTGGTCCTTGGAAATCGAGGTGCCGTTGCTGGCTTCGGCAGCCTCGTCGAAGGGCCAAATCTTCATCGCGGTGATGCCTTCGTCAAGAAGCGACAGCGCTAGCTCGTCGGCGTAGTGAAGGAACCCATTCAGGTCATCGTAGTTTGCATCGGCGTTGGCACCGAGACCATAGTTCACCATCTTCTGCCCCTCGACATTCTTGACGTACTCGGTGCCCGCGCAGGTGTTGTAGGTTCGTATCTTGTCGCGGGTGAACCCGCCCAGAAGCTGTGCCACCGGTTGGCCCGTCACTTTGCCCAAAAGGTCCCACAGCGCGATGTCGAAGGCGGAATTGCCGCGGGTTTCGGCACCTGACGACCGCCAGCCCAGATATCCTTCGGCAGCGCGGGCCAAATGCTCGATCCGGCGAGGATCTTCGCCTAGCACACGCGGAGCCAGTTCTGTGTGGATGTAGGTCTCAACTGTTTCGGCGCCGAAAAACGCCTCGCCTAGTCCGGTTATGCCCTCGTCGGTCAGCACCTCAACCCAGAGCAGGTTGGGGCGTTCGGCAATACGGATGGTTTCGATCCCGGTAATCTTCATGGCATTCCTCCGAAATTCGACCACAACGCCAACCCGACGACGACGAGCATCGAGATCGCCATCAGGATGTTGATGTGGAACTGGTGCCGCGCGCCCAGATTCAGCCGCTCCAGCGCGTGCCCGGCATAGAGCCAGACCAGATGGATCGGTATCCAGATCGCGGCGATGATAATCAGTTTCCAGACGGTTTCAGCAGCGAAACTTTGGGGTAAGAAGGCGAAGCCGGTGAACAAAGTAGTGTTCACGGCGTATGCCTTGGGGTTGATGATCTGCAAAAAGACGCCGGCTGCTATTCCGGGTGGGTGTTTCGCCTCGATAAAGGCGATATTGCTTCCCGCCAGTGCGATCCGCGCCGCTAGATAGATCAGGTATCCAGCCGAAACCACCAACAACACAGTGCGGATCACCGGCACTCCTAATAGTAGCACCGCCAGCCCCGAAATCACCGCCAGCGCCACTAGGTTTGTGCCGATGAACAACCCGATCACGTATCGCAGCCCGGACCGGAAACCATAACCCGCACCCATACCGGCGGCCGAGAGCACACCCGGCCCAGGCGTTATGATCAGGAAAAAGACAGCAGCCGCGAAACTCAGCATAGACTGCCGCCTTTGGTCTGTTTGCGCTGGTGCGGTTCAGGCAAAATCAAGCTGCACCTTCATGGATTGATCTTTGTCGGCGGCCACGGCGAAGGCCTCTTCGTGTTCGGTAAACGGGTAGGTATGGGTCAGCAGCGGAATCACGTCGATTAGCTGCTTCTGCATCAGTTCGACGGCAGTGGCGAATTCGGGATGGAAACGGAAAGACCCCTTCAGAGACAGCTCTTTCACCGTAACCTGTTGCAAGGGCAAGGTCACATCTCCGCCCATGCCCATCTGCACCACGGTACCGCGCGGACGGGTGGCCTTGATTCCATCGGCCAATGCCCGTTGGGCGCCGGAACATTCGAAGTGCACGTCGAAATACCCCTTGCATTGCTGATAGCCCATAAGCACGTCGGGCTCGGCCAGGGCGTTGATTGTCCGGTCCGCCCCTGCAGCAAGAGCAAAGTCCAGTGGTTTGTCCTGAAGGTCGGTGACCACGATCTCAACCGCGCCAGCGAACCGGGCAACCTGAGCGGTCAATACGCCAATTGGTCCGCTGCCGGTGATGAGAACGCGTTTGCCCACCATGTCCCCAGCCTGCCGAGCCCCGTGCAGGCAAACCGCAAGCGGTTCGGTCATGGCCGCTTCTCCAGCGGTCAGCCCGGTGGCGCGCACGCACTGCCCGACGTCGACAACCAGTTCTTGCCGGAAAGCCCCCTGAATGTGCGGCATCGGCATGGCCGAGCCATAAAATCGCATGTTCAGGCAGTGGTTCGGCAAACCCTCGTGGCAATAGGCGCACTGCCCACAGGGCCGCGATGGTGACACCGCGACCAGATCCCCAACTTTGATTCCGTCGGTATTGGGTCCGGTTTCGGTGACTTCTCCGGCTACTTCGTGGCCAAGGATTACGGGCTCGCGTATCCGAATCATTTCGCCGATTCCGCCGTGCTGGTAGTAGTGCAAATCCGAACCGCAGATACCGCCACGTAGAATGCGAACACAGACTTCTCCGGGACCAACCGGTCGCGTTGCGATCTCGCCGATCCTTAGATCGCGCTTTCCGTGGATGATCAGTGCCCTCATAGCACAACCGCCTCCCCCTCGTTCCGGACGTGTCCGTGTCGGATTGATACTTGCAGCTCGCGAAAAATGGTATACCATTTTATCAGGACTTCAAGCAGAGTACCGGGAAAATCCGAAATGAAAGGCCATAAATGAAGGGACTGTTCGATCTGGGTGGGAAAACCGCACTCGTGACTGGCTCAACGATGGGCATTGGCAAAGGGCTGGCACAGGGGCTGGCCGACGCTGGGGCCACAATCGTGCTGAACGGGCGGAATACTGACCGCCTCGCTCAAACCGCCGAAGAGTTCACCGCCGCTGGGCACCGGGTACATTTGTTGGCCTTCGACGCCACCGACGCACAGGGAGTGAAAACATCCATCGACGGGTTCGAGGCGAACACCGGCCCGATCGACATCCTCGTGAACAACGCCGGGATGCAGCACCGCGGACCGCTGGAAGACTTCGACCCCGCCGATTTCGATCACCTGATGAGGACAAACGTCAACTCAGTTTTCTATGTCGGGCAAGCGGCGGCACGACATATGATTGCCCGTGGCCATGGAAAGATTGTAAATATCGCATCAGTACAAACCGCGCTGGCACGACCGGGCATCGCTCCCTATACAGCGTCCAAAGGCGCGGTAGCCAATCTGACCAAAGGCATGGCCACCGACTGGGCCAAATTTGGGCTACAGATTAATGCCATTGCGCCGGGCTATTTCGACACACCATTGAACAAGGCGCTGGTCGAAGACCCTGAATTCTGCGTCTGGCTGGAAAAACGCACTCCTGCCGGTCGCTGGGGCCGGATCGAAGAACTCGTTGGCGCCTGCATTTTTCTGGCCTCGGAAGCATCAAGCTTCATCAATGGACAAACACTATTCGTGGATGGCGGCATCACCGCCAGCCTTTGAACCCTATCCAACCATCAGGAGACATCATGTCAAACAGCAGCAAACCCGTGATCGGCTTTATCGGAGTGGGCTACATGGGCCACGGCATGGCCAAGAACATCCGCCTGGGTGGCTATGACCTTTGGGTCAAAGGGCACCGCAATCGCACGCCGATCGACAACCTTGTGTCGATGGGGGCCACGGAGGCTAAAACCGCCAAGGAAATCGCAGCGAACTGCGACATCGTCCACATCTGCCTGCCAAACAGCGATTACGTCGAGGAAGTGATCCTAGGCAAAGACGGTATCATGGAAGGTGCACGCGAAGGGCTGATCGTCATCGACACAACCACCGCCGATCCCAGCTCGACCATTGCGCTGGCCGAGGATTTGGCTGCAAAAGGTGTGACCATGGTCGATGCACCGCTTGGCCGCACCCCCAAGGAGGCCGAGGAAGGAACCCTTGACGCAATGGTCGGCTGCGACGACACCACCTTCGCGGTGGTACAGCCAGTGATCGACTGCTGGGCCGGCACCATCAGCCATATGGGACCGGTTGGCAGCGCCCACAAGATGAAGCTGCTGATGAACTTCATCGCCATGAGCTATGGCGCAATCTATGCAGAGGCACTGGTGTTGGGCGCCAAGGTCGGTATCTCACCGCAGAAGCTGCGCGACGTGATCGCACCCAGCCGGATGGGCAGCGGCTTCTTCGACACCTTCATGAATTACGCCGTGGACCGCAACCGCGAGGCCCACAAATTCACCATCGAGAACGCCTCCAAGGACGTACGCTACGCCAACAACATGGCCAGCGCCGCAGGCGTCGTGGGCATCATGGCCGCCGCAACCAAGCACTACTACACCCATATCGAGGCGATCGGAGCCGGTTCGGACTTTGTACCGATGGTGGCCGATCACGTCGCTCGCCTAAACGGCATGGATCTGGAGGAAGAAGTGAAGAAGGGCGCCTAAGGGCCCCCTTCCCTGTCTTCGGGAGGAGGCAATGAATATGCTGAATACAGAGCAGAAATCCTTCTACGCCGACAACGGATTTCTCAAGATCGAACAAGCGGTGACAACCGAGCAACTGGCCGAGTTGCGACGCATCACCTACGACTTGATAGAGCAGTCGCGGGAGATCACGGAGACCAACGAAGTCTTCGAGCTGGACAAGGGCCACAGCCGCGACACTCCGCGCCTGACCCGGATCAAGCTGCCGCACAAGCTGCACCCGTATTTCTGGGAAATCCTGCGTGATTCTGCTGTAACGCAGGTTCTGACCGACCTGCTCGGCACCGACACGATGCTACAAACCTCGAAACTGAACACCAAGGCGCCGGGCGGTGGCGCGGCGGTGGAATGGCATCAGGACTGGGCCTTTTATCCTCATACGAACGACAGCATGCTGGCCTTCGGGCTAATGCTCGAGGATGTGGACGAAGCCAACGGCCCATTACAGGTTATCCCCGGCACCCATAAAGGTCCGATCCTTAGCCACCACACCAACGGCGTTTTCTGTGGAGCGGTAAACCCCGACGATCCTTTGTTCGAGGGCGAAAAGGCCATCACCCTGACCGGAAAGGCTGGCGACATGACCGTACACCATGCCCGCGTCCTGCATGGCTCCGCACCAAACCTCAGCGACCGCAACCGGATGATCCTGTTCTATGAATGCCACGCGGCGGACGCCTGGCCGCTGTTGGGTGCGGGTTCCTATATCCATTCGCTAGGTCAGCGGAAACTGTGGGACGACTTGAACGAGCGGCTGATCACGGGCCAGCTTTGCCTGACGCCGCGACTGGAGCAGGTGCCAGTCAGCATCCCATTGCCACCCGCACCGGATGCCAGTTCAATATTTCGCTCTCAGCAATCCGGTGGCGCGAAAAGCGCCTTTGCCTAACTTTTAGCTAAACAGGTAGCGGAGCAGGTAGAGCGATCCCATCCCCGCAACGATGGCGAAGACCGCATTGAAGCGCAGCCCGACAACGAAGACCGCCAGCGTGGCCACCAACCGCTTGGGGTCAATAACTCCGTCAGTGACCTCGGGCCACAAGACCAAGGGCGTGACCAACGCCGGAAAAATCGCCACCGCCGTATAGCGCAAATGGGCCATCACCCATTCCGGCATCTTCCGGTCCCCCAGGATGCCAAGAAAAGAAAACCGGATCAGAAAAGTTCCGATTCCCAAAAGGACAGTGACGGTCCAGAACATCTGCTGCGAGATCATCCTGTCGCCTTTCGCTTCAGATAGAACTCAGTCTGGGCGCCCGCCATCATCGCCAGCCCGGCCGCCGCCACCAGCCACAGGTTGTAGGGCATCCAATTCAGCGCCATGGCCGCCACCACTGAAACAAAGGCAGCCACCACATGCGGCAAGCTGCGCAACATCGGAGCTGTCATGGCGATGAAACAAACCGGCACCGCGAACTCCAGCGCAAAGACCGGCGGAATCGCCTTACCAATCACCGCTCCGGCGAAGGTGCACAGATACCATACAGGCGCCACTGCCAGCAGGGTGCCGAAGTAATAGGCCGCCTTGGCACGCGGCCCCATATCGGGTTCCAATTCATACTTGCGTACCGACAAGGCGAAGCATTGGTCTACCATCATGTATGCCACCAGCCCGCGCAGCCAGAAGCGCAGATGTCCCAAGTGCGGCGCGAGCGAGGCGGAATACATCGCCATACGCATGTTTACCGCCAGCGAGGCCAGAAGGATCACCACCACCGGCGCGTGATCCAGCATCAGCGCCACGGCAGTGAACTGCGACGCCCCGGCGATCACCAGAACTGACATCGCCATGACCTCGTAGACGGCCAGCCCCGCGTCGCGCGCCACGACGCCGAACAGCATCGCATAGGGAGCCACGATGATAATGAATGGGGCACAATCCCAAAACCCGCGCCAGAATGTGCTACGGATATCGGTTCGCATAGCTGCGGCCTATTTAATCGACTGCGACTGGAAATAGAGCTTGGCAAAGGCCAGCCCTACCGCTGTCGCTTCGCAGCGCATCCGCGTAAAGACCGTTTCCTCGCTAGGGTCGTTCTGTACCAGCGACAACTCTTCCATGCGGTCACATTGCATCAGGTTGCCTTTAAGGTCGTATTTCACCTCTATTCCGGCAATGGCCAGTACTTCGGGGTTGGCCTTGGCGCGGATCATATCCATGCGTTCCGCGATCAACTCGCCCCAATGGTCCTTGGCACGGCGATAGCAATCAGCTCCCGCAAGGCTGGGCGCATCATAGCTAAAACAGACGGATTGTGCTTGCTGCACGCACTCAGCGACCGGCGCATTTTCCGCGATATGGGTGTCGAGACACGCCTGTGCGCTGTCGAACTCCTGCGCATTTGCGGATGATACGGCCAAAAGAGCAAACCCTGCGACGAGATGGCTTAAGCGGAGAAAAACGTTTATGGTCAATTCTTTACCCTATCTTCTCAGATGATCTCCAAGGATTTCCCACAACCTTTGTGCGGGTTCTTCTTGAATTTGGTATACCAAATTGCAATCCTACATCAAGCACAAGAAAAGCCACTGCGGGAGAGAATCATGTCAGACACGCGCGCCCACAAGAAGTTCAGGTCGCAGGAATGGTTTGACAACCCGAACAACCCCGGCATGACCGCGCTTTACCTAGAGCGCTATCAGAATCAGGAGTACACCCGAGAGGAATTGCAGGGCGAACGCCCGGTCATTGGCATCGCCCAAACGGGAAGCGACATTGCTCCCTGTAACAAGATCCACGTTTTCCTGATGGACCGGATCAAGGCGGGCATCCGAGACGGCGGCGGTATCCCGATGGAATTCCCAGTCCACCCGATCCAGGAAACCGGCAAGCGCCCGACCGCCGCGCTGGACCGCAACCTCGCTTACCTGAGCCTGGTCGAAGTGCTGCACGGCTATCCGATCGACGGCGTGGTCCTGACCACCGGCTGCGACAAGACCACGCCTGCGATGTTGATGGGCGCGGCAACGGTGGACTTGCCCGCCATAGCGCTCAATGGCGGTCCGATGCTGGATGGCTGGTGGAAGGGCGAACGCGCAGGATCTGGAACCATCGTTTGGGAGAGCCGCCGACTGCTGGCCGAAGGAAAGATAGACTATGACGAGTTCATCAGCCGGGTTTGCGCCTCCGCACCCTCGTTGGGGCATTGCAATACGATGGGGACCGCAAGCACGATGAATGCCATGGCCGAAGCTTTGGGTATGAGTCTTACCGGCAATTCAGCAATCCCTGCCCCTTTCCGAGAGCGCATGGCCATGGCCTATGAAACCGGTAAGCGTATTGTGGAAATGGTCTACGAGGACCTGAAGCCCTCTGACATTCTAACTCGCGAAGCCTTTGAAAACGCCATCGTGGTCAATGCCGCGATCGGCGGCTCGACCAACGCGCCGCCGCACTTGCAGGCCGTTGCCCGCCACGCAGGCGTCGATCTGAAGGTTCGGGACTGGGAAACCATCGGCTTCAACGTGCCGCTTCTGGTGAATATGCAGCCGGCAGGCGAATACCTAGGCGAGAGTTTCTTCCGCGCCGGTGGCGTTCCCGCAGTTATGGCAGAACTGCAAAAGGCCGGGCGCATCCATGATGGGGCGATGACTGCAACCGGCAAAGCCATGGGCGCCAACCTGGAGGGTGTCGACAGCGAAGACACCAACGTCATCAAGACCTATGACAATCCGATGCGCGAAAACGCCGGCTTCGTCGTGCTGTCGGGCAACCTGTTCGACTCGGCGCTGATGAAGACCTCGGTGATCTCCGACGATTTCCAGAAACGCTTCCTGTCCGAACCGGGACGAGAAGGCATCTTCGAGGCCCGCGCTATCGTCTTCGAGGGCCCAGAAGACTACCATGACCGGATCAACGACCCGGCGTTGGAAATCGACGAGGCATCAATCCTCTTCATCCGCAACGTTGGCTGCGTCGGCTATCCTGGCTCGGCCGAGGTGGTGAACATGCAACCGCCCGACGCGCTGATTAAAAAGGGCATCAACCATCTGCCAACCGTGGGCGACGGACGCCAGTCTGGCACCTCGGAAAGCCCCTCGATCCTGAACGCCTCTCCCGAATCCGTGGTTGGAGGTGGGCTGGCCTATCTGCAGACCGGAGACCGTGTACGGCTGGACCTGAACTCCTCCAGCATGAACGCGCTGGTCGAAGAGGCCGAATGGCAGGCCCGGTTCGACGCCTGGCAGGCTCCGGAGATCCGCCACCAGACGCCTTGGCAGGAGATTTATCGGACCCATGTCGGACAATTGGCAGACGGTGGCTGCCTAGAGCTGGCCACCGCCTATCAGAAGGTCGCCCGCGACCTTCCCCGCGACAACCATTGAGAGCCTCATACGGGCCAGTGAATAGTATCGTAACCGGGTGTCGGCAGGCCGCAAAGGCGGTCAGATCATTCAGGGCGAGGCCGCTAGGAGCGTCAAACGCGTCGCTAGCTTAGTGTTGCATAGGACCGGGAGGTCGCGGGCCTCTCAAGATACGCGCACCTTTTCGCGCTGCCAGATGTAGACACCCGAGGTAATAATGATCGCCGTGCCAAGCGCGGTCCAAACCGTGGGCAAAGTGTCAAATACGACGTACCCCACAGCAGTTGCATAGATAACCTGCACGTACACCACCGGCGCGACCGTCGCCGCAGGTGCGAAGCGATAGGCCAACGTTGCCAGCATATGACTGATGCCACCCAGGAAGCCTATGAAAAGGAAGACAAAAATCGTCAGCCCATCTGCGGGCCAGACGGTCTCGTTCAGAGCTACCGGCGCAAGTGCCAGGGTTGCCACCCCGTTGGACCACAATTGGCTGGTTGAGTTGTTGTCGATACCTGCCAGAAGCCGTGTCAGCACGAAATAGATCGATGCCGATACCAGTGCTCCGAGAGACAGGAAAATTGCCCAATGGAACTGAGCGCCCCATGGCTGCACGATCACGAGCACTCCGACAAAGCCCACTACAACCGCCAAGAACCTCTTAAGCCCCACCTTCTCGCCTAGCACCGGTATGCTGAGCAATGTCGTGACGATCGGGATGGCAAAGAACATCGCGATCGTCAGCGTAATTGGGAGATAGGAGAGCGCGAGAAAATTGAATATGGTGCTGCCCAGCAGGGCGAAGGCCCGGGCAAGTTGGATACCAGGCCTGTTAGAGCGAAATTCGCCCAATCCTCCGCGCGGCAGAAAGAGAACAAACGCAGTCAGGAAGGCCCCCGCATAGCGCGAAAACACCACCTGAAGCGCCGGTAGCCCGGCCGTGATCAGCCACTTGGCCGATGTATCAATCAGCGTAAACAAGAATACCGCGCCGGCCATAACCAGAACAGCGGCAAGAGGGCGGTCCTC
>JABAOD010006314.1_pt4 | contig 24638 bp, 21 predicted proteins | sample 7062151 | NCBI WGS metagenome assembly JABAOD01 (sample SAMN14538626, study PRJNA623070) | marine sediment metagenome | biome: marine biome [ENVO:00000428]; feature: marine pelagic biome [ENVO:01000023]; material: deep marine sediment [ENVO:00002113] | place: India: Gulf of Khambhat ... | reverse complement strand
TTGCCCTCGGGCTGCATGCCGATGATCTCCGAGTGGGCGTGCTGGGCGATCTGGCGGATCAGCGTCTTGCGGTAGGCGTCCGGCATCCAGTCGGTCGACTCGATCTTCTCGTCGGCTGCGATCAGATCGTCGAAGTGTCGTTGTGGATCCACGCACGCATCCTAACGAACGATCGTTCGTCCGAGGTGGGGGATCTGTGCCGGCCCACAACGAAACATGGGCCCCGAAGGGCCCACATTTCGATGCACGTCGCCTCTGGCGACTCAGCCAGTATTCCCCCTACTTGCTGTGACCTTTTCCTTTGCCGTTGCCGCGGTTGCCGCGCTCCAGCGTGTTCGCGTCCGCCTCGGGCTCGCCTTCACCATCGTCATCCGACTTCTCGGCCTTGACCTTGGTGATGTCGCTCACTTTGGCGACCTCACGCATCACGTGACCCTTGGGGATGTCGAGATCATGCGGTGACAGGTTCTTGGCGACGCTCGACACGACGGTGCCCTTGTTCACCTTGCCGTCCTTGCCCTCGCCGTCGAAGACGAGGCATCCGTCCGGAAGTGGGTTGGTGTCGCTGACTTCCTCGTCGTTGACCTTCACCACGAGCTCGCCCTCGTCGTTGCGTTCGAACGTCACGTTCTCGCAGGCGTCGTCGTCGAGCGTGATCACGAGCACGTGATCGTCGTCGTTCCAGTCGGTCGTGACCTCGGTCTCGGTGTCCTCGGTCGGCGTCTCGTCGAACTCGTCGGCGACGGCGGCACCGATCGCGCTGAGTGCAAAGACTCCTGCGACCATGGCGATCGTCGTTCGTCTCCTGGTCATCATCGTGTCGGTATCCCCTTGTCGGCATCTGCCTGCTTGCCCCTACGGCTGGGTAACCGACGCGTCGCAGGGTTGTCGTATGGCCTGTTTTGTGTGAGTTTCGCGTTCTATGGCGTTCGAGCCCTCTTGACGGCGTGCCAGATCTGTCATATCATTCGATATATATCGAACGCAATGAGATAGACCGAACAGGGCGACGATCATGACCATCAAGGGAACCAATGTCCGAGACTTCACCGCCGGGGCACGGCGGCTCGAGGTCGAGGTGATGCACGGCGAGGTCTTCGAGACGCTGGCCGCGTTGTATGCCATCCCGGACTGCGCCGACGACGGAGTCGACTACGACGACGAAGGTCTGATCGCCCGCATCACGCAGCGACTCGACGAGGATCTCGCAGCTCGTGTCGTCGAGCTCGAAGACTCCTGGAGCCTCTACCTCGGACTCATGGGCATCGCCTACGACCGCGAGCTCGGGGACTCCATGGACCGTTTCATCGACTTGCTCAGGCGGCTCGATCCCATCGAGCTCCGGCGCAGCGTGCTCGCAGCCGCCCATCCCGTGACCGACGACGCCGATCTGCTCGAGGCGGCGGTCCGTGGAGAGGCCGAGGCGGTCGAGTCGGTGCTCGGTGATCATCACGCCGGGCTACGCGAGTTCCTTCTCGAAGAACCACACGTCTCCACCGATCGACTGATCGGCGTGATCGAGCGCTTTCACGACCAGGGCATGCGGCCGGAGCTCGTGACGATCGCGCCCCTCCTCGCCAGAGATGCCGATGAGAAGCGGGCCCTCGCCAAGACCCTGCCGGCCGAACTGTTCGTGGAGAAGGCGACGAAGGGCGTGACCTTCGAGCCCGGGCCTGGCGTTCGTGGCGTCGTTCTGGTGCCGAGCGTGGTGCTCCGGCCCTGGACCTTGATGGTCGAGCACCGGTCGATCCGGATCTTCGTCTACTCCGTCGACGAGCAGACCATCAACGCCGATCCGACTGCACCGCCTTCGTATCTCGTCGAGCTCTACAAGGCGCTCGGTGACGAACGGCGGTTGCGGCTCCTCGCCGAACTCTGGGTCGGCGAGCAGGACCTGAAGTCGCTCGCCATGAAGCTGGATCTGGCCAAATCCACCATCCATCACCATCTGCGGACGCTGCGCACTGCCGGGCTCGTCAGGGTGATCGTCCGTGACGAGGACAAGGTCTTCGGCATCCGCAAGGAGGCGCTCGTGGATGCCGGACCGCTCCTCGAAGGCTTCCTGAACCGTCTTCAAACGAAGGAATGAACCTCATGCTGCACAACTACGACCTCGCTCGAGTCATCGACGCCGAACGCGTGCTCGCCACCATCGACGGTGAGACCACTGCCACCCATCGCACCACACTGGAGTGGCTCGGCGTCGGTCTGATCCGGACCGGCATGCGAATGCTCGGCAGCCGGACCATCGCAACCGATCTCTGACGAGGCCCCTCGACAGCGTTCGGTGCCCCCGACCGAAGACCCCGTTCTCCCAGCCGGAACGGGGTCTTCGTCTGTGTGAGCGGCGTCCGCGATCGATTGCGCACTGGTCACATGCAGGGGCGTCTGCGTACTCTCCCCCGGGGGTATGTGAACCCGGAGTGGGGGAAACCGTGTCGCCGGACGACGCAACCAGCCCATCGGAGCACGACGGTCACGAGTCGACGGGACACCGAAGCGCGGCGGCCGTGCGGCGAGCGATTCCGCGACTGGCGCCGGCCGTCGCCGTGGTTGCCCTGCTGTCGAGCATGATGATCCCGGCGCTGTGGTATCTCGGCGCTGCGGCTCCGCTGCCGTTTCGAACACCCCTCTTCTGGCTGATGACGGGCTTCGTGGCCTGCTTCGGCCTGGCCATCGTGATCTTCTTACGACTCGTCGGTCGCGAATGGGCCTCTTCGCTCGTGCTGGCGGCGCTCGTCCTCCTCGTCACGTTCTCGTGGCCTGCGCTGACGTCGGTCGGCGCAGAGGTCGCAGGGAGCCTGGGCGTCGGGATCGTCGGTGACGTGCTGCCGGTTGCGCTCGCCGTGGTCGCGTTCTGGCTCGGCGGCCGTCTCGCCGGTGACGCGGCGTTCGGCATCGTCATCGGCGGAGCCGTCATTGCGTATGCCGTCGTGTTGGCGACGATCGCCGTGCCGCTCGTGACTCCTGGTCCCGGTGCATTTGCGGCGCGAGAGGCGGGCCCCGAGGCACCGGACGTGGTCCTGCTCGTCCTGGACGGCTACGCGCGCTCCGACGTCCTCGCCGAGAACTTCGAGGCCGACATCTCGGGTTTTCTCGGGGCGCTGGAGGGTCGTGGCTTCTTCGTGGCCACAGACGCTGCGACGAACTACCCGTTCACGTATGCGGCGGTGTCGACGATGCTCGCCGGCGAGTACACGCTCGACGACGGACCGATCGACGACGACGAGCTCGACAACATCCGCAGCGTGTTGACCGGGAACTCGGGCATGCTTCGCGACTTTGCGGCGGCCGGATACGAGACGCGCTATCTGTTGAATGCCTGGGCAGGCTCCCACTGCGGTGGTCTCGTCGACGTCTGCGTCTCCGGGGGAATCGTCGGGCGAAGCCTCTGGAACCTGGCTCGGATGACCATCCTGTCGCCTCTCGTCGACGAGATCTGGCGGAACCCGTTGAACAACCAGTCGGTCGACCAGCTCATTGCGCTCGACGAGATCCTGCTCGCTCCATCGGGCGACAACCGGCCCGTGTTCACCTTCGCCCACGTCATCCTGCCGCACGTTCCTCTCCGGCTCGCCGCGGACTGCACCCGCACCGACGGTGGCGCGGCCTCGGAATGGGGGTCGCAACCGGAGCTGCGCGCCGAGCGCTCCATGCGATATCGCGACCAGGTGACCTGCGTGAACACGCTCGTCATTGACGCACTCGACCGGTACCTGGACCAGCGACCGCATGCGATCGTGATGATCACCGCCGATCACGGTCCCGGTGCGTCGCTGAATCCGAATCACTCGGTGCAGACGGTCCCCGACGGTGCACTGGCCGAGCGCATGCCGATCCTCAGCGCGTATCGGATCCCGGGCTGCGAGGACCGCTACCGCTCGGATCTCACTCCGGTCAACGGGGCCCGGGCGCTGCTCGCGTGCGCGCTCGGGGCAGACATGCCTCCAATCGAGGACATCATGCGCTGGGTCGACTTCGATGCGGGCGGCGTCGCCACCGACATCACCGCACGCATCGGGTCCAGCCCCGGATGAGTCATGTGGACGCACCACTCCGTGGAGGCGCGGTGGACACGGAGAGTGGCGCGCCCATAGGATCCGAGACAGGGCATAGGGCTGCCGCCGGGCAGAGGGGACAACATGGTGAGGGCACTACTCGGGTACGTCGACCCAGGCGTCGGCGCGACATTGGCGCAGCTCGCGTTGGCAGGCACGGCCGGGATCGTCGCCGCGAGCAGGCTCCGTCTCAAGCGGCTTCGTCGCAAGACCGGATCCACCGAGCAGGCCGATGAGGGCCGCCAGGACGTCGACGAGGTGGCAGCGCCGCCCGGATGATCGACCCGGGCTCATTCCGTGATCCGGACTCACGCGTCTTCCATTTGGATGGTCGGGTGTTTCGCGGGCTGACGGCTCGAGCAGCACAGGTGTACGACGGCGCATCGGCGTTGCGAGGCGACCTCGAGGCCGCCGGGCTCTTCGTGGAGAGTTGGAAGGTGGAGGACGCCGCGCCGCCGGAGGGCGTCCCCGGCGATGTCGTCGTCGAGTCGAGGCGGCTCCCGGTCATCAGCTACCCGTCCGAGTGGTCGTTCGGCATGCTGCAGGACGCGGCATTGGCGACGGTCGATGCCAACCGCATGGCGATCGATCGCGGCTTCATCCTGAAGGACGCATCGGCCTTCAACGTCGCCTTCGACGGCGCGCGGCCCCTGATCCTGGACGTGGCATCGCTGGAGCCGTTCGGCGAGAAGGGGATGTGGGGTGCGTACGGCCAGTTCTGCGATCACTTCCTGTCGCCGCTCATGGCCGAGGCCTACGTCGGGCTCGCTGCCGGTGATCTCCTGCGTGGAAGGATCGCCGGCTTCCCGGTGGGTGAGCTCGACGTGCTGGCGACCGGTCGGACGGTGTTACGGAAGGGCGTGCCGTCCCATGTGAAGCTGCGCGCCGCTCTGGAGCGACGGGCCGATTCGATGAGTGCCGGGTCCCGTCGTACCGTCGGCAAGGCCGAGTTGCCGCGTGCCGCGGTGGCGAGGTCCCTCGACAAGATGCGAGAGCTCGTCGCCGGTCTGACGTCCCAGCGCCCCAGTCGCTGGAGCGGATACGAGGAGGCGACCCCGTACGCCACCGAGGAGGCCGAAGCGAAGTCGGCGTTCGTGGCGCGCGCAGCGGCCGAGTCGCGTGGTCACGACATGGCGCTGGACGTCGGAGCGAACGAGGGCAGATACACGAGAGCCCTCGCCGGCCATTTCGGAACGGTTGTCGCCATCGACAACGACGCCGGTGTCGTCGACGCGATGTATCGATCGGCCCGCGCCGATGGCTTCGATGTCGTCTCGCTCGTCGTCGACGTGACGAATCCGACGCCGGCGTTCGGGTGGCGGGGGCGAGAGCGTCCTGCCTTCGTCGATCGGGTGCGTCCCGACTTCGCGACCTGGTTGGCGGTCGTGCACCATCTGGCGCTCACGGGCGGGATTCCGCTGGACCAGCTCGCCGCGCTCGTCGTCGACCTCAGCGAGGAAGCCGTGGTGGAGTTCGTGAGCCCTGAGGATCCGATGGTCCGCCGCATCGCCGCGACCCGCACCAGCGATGCGCCCTACTCGCAAGAGGCGTTCGAGAGTGCCTTACGGACACGAGCGGCGATCCTGGCCACCGAGCCCGTCACGCCGCATCGAACTCTGTATCACGTGGCTCGGACAGCGAGCTGACGCCCGAGGTCGTCAGCTCTCGTCGCGGCGGGCAGGTATGCGCCCGAGCCGGCCCGCCTGGAAGTCCTCGAAGGCGGTGATGAGCTCGGCCCGCGTGTTCATCACGAATGGCCCGTGCCAGGCCACCGGCTCCCTGATCGGAGCACCACCGAGGATCAGCACGTCGAGCTCCGGCGCCCGTGTCTCCTGCTGTTCGTCCGCTGTGATGGTCATCACGTCACCTGGCCCGAACACGCCGAGCCGGCCCATGTGCACCGGCCGCCTCTCGGTGCCGAAGCTGCCCTTGCCGCCGAGCACGTAGGCGAGGGCATTGAAGTCCCGTCGCCAGGGCAGTCTCAACCGAGCACCCGCGCTGAGCGTGGCGTGGATCATCGTGATCGGGGTGTGNNGGCCGCGGCGGCTAGCCATCGCGGCGATGCTGCGCGCCGGAGGTGGCAGCACCCGAATCGCTCTCAGCCCACGAGGCCGCCCAGAATCGCGTTGACGAAGGGGATCATCCCGGCGGGACCCGACGTCCGGTCCTTCATGTGGACCGTCGTCGACTCGCTGAAGGTGAAGACATGCGGGACGATGTCGAGTCGCGTCGCCAGGTCGAGTCCGGCGCCCATGATCACGATGTCTACGGGCCCCTTCTCGAAGGCGGCGCGTACGTCATCGAGTGTGGTCCCTGCCCGCAGCTCCACGTCAGCATCGCCCGGAGCCCTGCCCACACGTCGTCCAGAACGATCTCGGTTCGACCGAGCAGCAGCACGGTCGTAGCCATCGAGTCCTCCATCCCGCAGGTAGGGGTCGATGATGAACGCTGCTCTGGCCTCAACAGGCGTGCGCTACCCAGCCGCGGCCGCCGCGACGCGGTCGGCCTCTTTCGTCACGCGGGTTCGGGGCCGCCTCGCCATTCAAGCCTGCGCCCGGTAGCTTGGCGGGCAGCGAGGCGGGAGGCGAGGTGGACCTGGGACGGGTGGGAGTGTGGACGCCGCAGCTGGGGACGATGCCGGCGGCGGCGACCCGGGAGTTCGTGCCCGAGATCGAGCGTCTCGGCTTGCGCACCGTTTGGTACCCGGAGGGCTTCGCCAAAGAAGCGTTTGCCCAGGCCGCCCTGCTGCTGGCGGCCGGTGGGGACATCGTGGTGGCCAGCGGCATCGCCAACATCTGGGCCCGGGATCCCGTCGCCATGTTCAACGGAGCACGCACCCTGGCGGACGCCTTCCCGGACCGCTTCGTCCTCGGCATCGGGGTCAGTCACGCTCCCCGCGTGGCCCGCCGCGGTCACGACTATCGCCGGCCGCTGGCGGTGATGCGGGCTTATCTCGACGCCATGGACGACGCTGAGTACGTTGGGCCGGAGCCGTCGCGAGAGCCGCGGGTGGTGCTCGCTGCGCTGGGTCCTCGCATGCTGCGGCTGGCGGCGGAGCGGACCTGGGGGGCGCATCCCTACTTCGTTCCCGTCGAGCACACTGCCTTCGCCCGCGCCGAGCTGGGGAGCGAGGCACTGCTCGCTCCTGAGCAGGCCGTCGTGCTGTCCACCGACCCGGCCGAAGCCCGAGCTATGGGGCGGGTGCATACCCGTCACTACCTGGCGCTCGACAACTACCGCAACAATCTGCTACGACTCGGCTGGGGTGACTCCGATGTCGCCGGCGACGGTTCCGACGGGCTCGTCGATGCGGTGGTGGGCTGGGGGGACGTGGACGCAATACAGGCCCGAGTGGCGGCTCACCTCGAAGCGGGCGCCGACCACGTCTGCGTGCAGGTGCTCAACGGTCTGCCCGACCGGTTCCCCCTCGAGGAGCTACGGCGCATTGCCCCGGCGCTGCTCGAGCTGTGATGGAGGAGTGGCCCCTGCGGGCGCGCTCACCCCGGCACGCGGGGTTGCCGAGTGGTAGGTGGTGGCGGACGCGTTCGCCTCGCTAGTGGCCCTGCGCCGGGACCGTTCCCAGCCGGCCGGCCTGGTAATCCTCGAACGCCGTCACCAGCTCGGCCTTGGTGTTCATCACGAAGGGGCCGTACCAGGCCACGGGCTCACCGATGGGACGCCCGCCCAAGATGAGCACGTCGAGATTGGGGCTGCGCGATTCCTGTGCGGTATCGGCGGTGATGGTGACGATGTCCCCGGGGCCGAACGCCACCAACTGCCCCATCCGGGCCGGGCGCCCCTCGGCGCCGAAGGAGCCGTCCCCGTTGAGCACGTAGCACAACGCGTTGAACTCCTTTCGCCAGGGCAGGCGTAGCCGTGCCCCGGGGGCGACGGTGGCGTGGATCATCGTGATCGGGGTGTGGGTCTGACCGGGGCCGCGGTGTGTTCCGAGGTCGCCCGCGATGAGGCGGAGGAGGCCACCACCGTCCGGGGTCGTCAGCAACTCGACCTCGGAGCCACGCAGATCCTGATACCGCGGATCGATGAACTTGTCCGCTGCAGGCAGATTCACCCAGAGCTGGAAGCCGTGGAACAACCCGCCCGACATCACGAGGTGCTCAGGTGGTGTCTCGATGTGGAGGAGGCCGGATCCCGCCGTCATCCACTGGGTGTCGCCGTTGGTGATCACACCGCCGCCGCCCTCGGAGTCCTGGTGCTCCATGATGCCGTCGATCATGTAGGTGACGGTCTCGAAGCCGCGGTGGGGATGCCACGGGGTGCCCTTGGGCTCGCCCGGGGCGTACTCCACCTCGCCCATCTGGTCGAGGTGGATGAACGGGTCGAGGTCGGCGAGGTCGACGCCGGCGAAGGCGCGGCGCACCGGGAAACCCTCACCCTCGTAGCCCTGCGGGGCCGTGGTGACCGACTTCACGGGGCGATCGATTGCCGTCGGAGCGGGAGGGTCGATGCGAGGGAGGACGAGCGGGTCGTCCACGGTCACGGCAGGCATGGTGCTGATCTCCGGGTTCGAAGTGGCGGTGTTGCTGATTACAACGGAATCATATCCGGGTCCATTCCGATAATTTCAATTGAAACCAGTTCTGGTACGATCCGGGCGTGGCTCGAGTTCCCGTGATCGAACCCGATGTGATGGCTGCCTGGCATGCCCTCCTCGTCGTCCACCATCGCCTGACGGGTGTCATGGATCAGGAGCTGCGTGACGCCGACGGCCTGCGCCTCGACTGGTACGACGTCCTCGTTCAGCTGAGTGAGGCCGGGGGGCGGCTGCGCATGTCAGAGCTCGCAGACGCCACGCTGTTCTCGCGCACGGACTGCACGCGCATCGTGGACCGAATGCAGAACGCCGGGTACGTCGAACGCCGCCCCGCCGAGGAGGATGGCCGGGGCGTCTATGCGGTGCTGACTCCGAGCGGTCGCTCGATGTTGCGCAGGGCATCTGCCACTCACATGGCGAGCATTCGGCGTCGCTTTGCAGAGCACCTCGACCGTCGCGAGGCGGAGTCGATGGCCGCAGCGCTCGAGCGGGTGATCCTCGCCAATCCGAACTGACCGCAACCCTGGTCAGCAAGCCCTACCCGCGTCGAAGTAGGGGGTTTCCCCCATGGTCGCATGACCCCGTTCAACCGATCCTGAGCGTATGGTTGAACGAGGAGCCCTCCATGACCGGTCGCAACGGACCGTCGGACCGTGGCGCAGCTGCATCGTTCGCTGGCTGCAGGCTCCTCCTCTGCGCCCGGACCTGCCCATGAGGCTGCGCGTCCCGACCACCTGGTGGATCTCGTGGAGGTGATGCTCGCTCTGATCGCTGTGGGCGTCTACGGGTATGCGCTCTATGTGTGCTTTCTGAAGGGTAAGCACGGCTTCTTCTGGCTCGGCATCGTGGGTCTCTTCCCCCTCCTCACGGTCTTCCTGGGGTGGTTCCCCGTCGTCGGTGCGCTGCGGCCCGCCAAGGAGGGGTCTCCGTGGACGAGGAGGCAAGGGTCTCCGTCGGCGAAGGGGGAGGCTGCCGATCCGGACTTCGAGCCGCCGTGGAAGCCGCCGCCTCCGCCACCCACTCCCGATGAGCTGAGCCGAAGCCAGGAGATTGCGGTGATCGGCCGTTTCCTGGAGCGGGCGGCACGTGCCTGGATCATCTCGGCGGACGTGAAGTCTCGACTCCTGTTGTTCCGCGACGATCCCGAGCGTGCGGTCGCCGAGGCGACGCAGCGGCGCGCCGAAGCGACATGGGGTGACCTCGACTCGAGCACGACGAAGCCCGACACGACGAAGCCCGACATCGCGACGCCAGCGCCGGCACCTCCTCCCCTCGTCGAGCCTCAGCCTCCTGTTCCGTCACCGCGGCCTCCCGTGGCCCCACCCCAGCCCGCGGCGAAGCAGCCGCAACCTCCGTCGGTGCCTCCGCGTCCGGCGCCGTTCCGGACCGGACCCACACAGCCGGCGCGCACACCCGCCTCGTCACCGACACCCACCGCTCGCCCCAAGCCGGCGACACCCGTCTCCCCGATGGCTCGTCCCGCTGCGCCGCCGGTCGAGCCCCCCGCGCCACGCGAACCATCCGTGCTGGCACTTCGCATTCGCGAGATGCGCGAGGCGGTCTCCGCCGACGTCGCCCTCCACGGGTTCGCCTACCTCGGCGTGCTGCTCACCTTCGTCGGCGTGCTCGGGTTCCTGCTCTTCGCATTCGTCGATCTGCCCGATGCCGTGCAGCCTGTCGTCGAGCTCTTCATCGCCAGTGTCTTCTTCGGCTGGGCATTCGTGCTGCGCCGTCAGGAGGCGTACAACGTCGCCAAGGCGCTCGAGCTCCTCGGTGGGGCCATCCTCCCGCTGATTCTCTTCGCCGGTCTCGTGGACGGGGCTCCGATACCTCCCGACGTCACCGGCACGCCCCTCGTCATCGTCATGCCGCTCGTCGCACTCGCCGTCGCCTACGCCTATGCCCGTATCGCCCGGCGCCGCCCGGAGACCATGCTGCGTCACCTCGTGCTGCCTCTCGTGTGGTTGGCGGCGCTCGCAGCCGGGTTCGCCTTCAAGACCGATGAACCGCTGGTCTCCGATGCCATCACCCGGCTCGTCGCACCGCAGCCCGCCATGGCTGCGATTGCGATCGCAGTGACATTGCTGCCGGCCGTGCGATCCCGGTTCGAGGCTGCAGATCTGCCAGTGATGCTCCCGGCGGTCGTGGCTGCGCCCCTCGTCTACGCGCTGGCGCTCGGTCTGAGCGCAGGCGTGGCGGGCCCTCTGGCGCTGTCGGCGACGGTCGCCGGTGTCGCCACCCTCGTCTCCGTGCGGATCGTGTCGCTCCACCACGACCAGGAACGGCCCGCCCTCCTGGCCATCCCCGTCCTTCTCGCCATTTCGGTGATACCGGTCGTTCCTCGGGTGGGTCTCGCCGCAGCTGGCGCAGTCGGCGCCATCGCCTTTCTCGGGCTCGCAGCATGGTTCGTCCGCGAGGAGATCGACGATCGTGAGACGTGGCTGCTCGCAGCTCTCGGGCTCCTGGCGGGTCTCGGCATGTCGCTCGACCACCCGGCTGCGGCGCTCGTCGCCTTTGGAGCAGCCTCGTTGTGGATCGGCCGGCGGCGCATCGCCGGCGTACCGGTCGCCGATTCAGGGCCGGCGCTCACGGCGGCGGCTGCAGCGTTTCCGGTGGGCGTCGGATGGGGGCTGTGGCAGTTGGTCGATCCGGCCGGTGCGGCGCTGGCGCTGTCCGCCGTCCTAGCCGCCGTCGTCCTGTTGGCGAGGAGATCGGGCACAGACGACGAGTACTGGGCGTGGTGGCCGCCGGCGGCGTCGGTCATCGTCGCCGCGGCCGCGATCGCGCACGTGGGACTGGCTCCCGTGGCGAGCCTCACGGCTTCGGGCGCCGCCATCCTCGTCGCCCTGGCTCTGCTGGCGCTCGCCATCGGAGCCGGGCCCCGATACCTCGAGCTGCGTCTCGAAGCCGCCGTCGCCCTCGCCGTGTTCGCCATGATGCCGTACGTCGGGGTCGGATGGGCGGGGGCCATCGGAGTGGCGGGTGCCGTGGTCGTGCTCGAACGGCTGGTGCGGGTTGCCACCGCGGACCCGCTGTCATGGCTCGTCGGCATCCTGATCACGATCGCAGGTCTGTTGGCGACATTTGCCGATCCGCCGGCAGCGGTGGCCGCGTTCGGCGCTGCGAGCATCTGGATCCACTGGAAGCGAAGCACCGGCCTGCCACTCGAGGACGTCGACGAGCTCCTCGCCTTCGCCGCAGGTGTCTTGCCCTTCGGATTCGGATGGGGCGTCTGGTTCGTCCTTCCACCCGAAGCGGCGGTGATCGTCTTGTCGAGCCTCGTCACGGTCCTGGCAACGGTCGTGCGACTGCGCCGGGTGGAAGATCCGTTCTGGCAGTGGTGGCCCATCGCTCCAGCCGTGGCCCTCGTCCTTCTGGCGACGGCCCCGGTCGGGCTCGCCCGCTTCGAAACGATCACGGCTCCGATCGTCGTGTCCACCCTCTCGTCTGCTCTCGCTGCCATCACCGTCATGCTCGGCCGAGGCCTCGAGGAGCTGCGGCGGGCGATGGCCGCTGCACTCGTGGTGATCGCCACAGCTCCCTACGTCGGTGTCGGCTGGGCCGGAGCGTTCGGGACTTTCGTCTTCATAGCGCTCGTCGAGGTCATCATCAGGTCGCCGGAACGCGATGAGCTCGGATCGGTGGTGTCGAGCGTCGCGATCGTCGCTTCGCTGGTTCCGACTCTCGCCGATCCTGCCGCTGCGCTGGCGGCGTTTCTCGCCGCATCGATCTGGGTGCATTGGCACCGGAGCGCCGGCATTCCCGTCGAGGGGGTCGATGACCTCCTCCTGCTCGCGGCTGCAGCCTTCCCGGTTGGTCTCGGTTGGTCGCTCTGGCAGGTGCTCGATCCAGCCCTGGCGGCGCTCACGATGGCTGCGGTGCCGGCAGCCGCAGCCGGCGTCGCCCGATGGCGAGGTGACGACGACGTGTTCTGGCAGTGGTGGCCGGGTGCGGCTGCCGCCGTGGTGCTGGTGCTCTCCCTGGGTGTGATCGGTCTGCCGGCATCACCACCGCTCGATGCGGACACGTGGTACGTGGTTGCGAGCCTCGCCCTGATCGCTGCGACGGCGGCGCTGGGAACCGGCTTCCTCGTGGTTCGATCCTGGGCGTTCGCGGCGATCCTGCTGCTCGATCTCCAGCTGCTGCTCGACGCAGCGGCGACGACGCCGACGGCTCGGGCCGTCCTCTGGTCGCTCCTCGGGCTCGGGTTCGTGGCCGCGGCCACCGCCCGGACGACTCCCCAGGCTTCGATCACGTCGCCGCGATCGGTCACCTCCTGGCGGTCGGCGCCGTCGTTCTCGCCCTTGGCCCGGTGGGGAGGGCCGTGGCCATGGCCGCCTGGTCCGTCGGCCTGATGATTGCGCTGATCGCCGACCAGACCGGGCGAGGGTCGGCACCACGTCTCGTGGCCAGGCTCGTTGCGACGACACCGGCCCGGTCCGTCGTGGGCTGGGTCGTGCCCGTGCTGCTCGTCGTCAGCGTCCCCATCGCACTGCTCATGTCGCTCAACCTCTGGGACACGTTCGCGGACAATCGCTCATGGAGCGGTCTCATCACCGGCGGCACGGCAGTGTTCTTTGCAGTCGTGGCCCGCACTGCATCGTGGCCCCGCGAGGTGCGACGCCCGTTGACGATCTCGGCAGCGGTCTACGTGGTGGTCGGCGTCGCGGTGGCGGCACCGGTGCCGTGGCCCTCGATCATCGCTGCGGCGATGTCGATCGCAGTGGCCGTGTTGGTCGCCCCGAACATCCGGAGCACCGCCCTCTCCTGGTTCGCCTGGCTGATGTCCGGCGTCATGTTCGGTCTGCTCGGCGAGCGAGCCGGTCTCGACGCAGATGGACTGCGACTCCTCGTCCTCGCCATCTCCGTCGTGTACTTCGTCGGAGGTCTCACGGTCGACGATCGCATCGCCGGCCGGCGGGTCGCCGGTGACGGGCTTCGCGTGGCCTGGCTCCGCTTCCCCGTGTTGCTCGGTGCCCTCGCCGTTCCGGGCACGCTGGGGTCGATCATGGCGCTGGAGCCGGAGTTGGCTCCCTTTGCCGCGTTCGCAGCGGCTGCCGGTTACTTCGGTGTGGCCTGGCTGCTGAGGAGCTCGCTCATCACCGTTCCGGCATTCGCTCTGGCGGCGTTTGCGGTGGCGGCACTCGCTCCCGAGGGACCGGCCGATGCTCCGTTGCTGCTTCCCGGTGTCGCCGCGGCGCTGCTCGCCGTGTCGCTCGCCGTGTGGATGGCGGGCAGCCGGCGCGACCCGGTGTGGGATGCGTGGGACACACCGCCGCTGATCGTTGCGCATGGGGTGGCGCTGCTGGCGCTCGGCTTGTCGGCACTCGACACCGCGCCGCTGCCGTGGATCGTCATCGGTGGGTTGAGTGCCGCGGTCGGCGTCTGGCGGCGCGTCCGGTATTGGATCGATGCCGGACATTTGCTCGTGGTCGTCGGAGCAGCCTTCGTCGGCGTGGGCGCCGTGGCCGCCGTGCTCGGGCTGACCAGCCTCCGTGCCATGCACGAAGCGAGAGTTCTCGCCGGCTGGCGCAGGCTCGTCGCTCATGGCGTGGCGACGCTCTCGGCCGCAGTTGCATGGGTCCTGACCGTGGAGTGGGCGGGCTGGGCCGTCGATACGGCGACGGCATCGACCGCGCTCGTGTTCGGGCTCTCAGGGCTGGCCGTGGCCGTCGTCGCTTCTCGATCCTGGATCCGCCAGGACACGGTGGCATCGTGGATGTTCCTCACCGGGCTTGGTGTCGGGTACTCGACGCTGGCGGTGTTCATCACGGGTCCTGGTGAGGGGTCGGCACTGCTGCTCACCGCGCCGGCCGTCGGTGTCGCGCTGTTTGCTGTGGCCACGCAGGTGGCCAGGAGCGCCCTCGAGGAGATCCCCGGGTACGTCCCCGTCGTCATCGCGAGCGTGGGCTGGCCCGTGCTCGCCGTCTTTGCCGGCTTCGAACTCGGTGCAGCGGTTCTGGTGTCTGCCTGGCTCGGTGGTGGCCTCGCCCTCCTCGCCGCTGAAGCAGTGCGGCGTGGCACGCTGATCGAGCGGTCGACCGCGTATGTCTGGGGTCTCGTCGGCTTCTCCTACCTGGTGGGCGCAGTCGTCGCCCTCGCCGACACACCGCAGCGCTCGCTCTGGGCAACTGCCATTGCGGGCGGTACTGCGCTCGTGGCCGGGGCCTTGGCGCGAGTTGCGAACTCCGAGGACCAGGTCGTCCTGCGGGTGTCGGCGCTGGGCGCGCTCGAACTGGCCATCCTCGCTCTGCTGTACGGCGTCGGCGGGGGGCCAGGCGCCCTCGTTGTCGCCCACCTCATCGTCTCGACCGCCGGCTCGCTCGTTCTCCTCGTGCTCGGTCGGCGTCGCGAAGACGTGTCTCGATGGGCCCTGCCCATCGGGGGCCTCGTCGCCGTGTCGTCGGTCGCGGCTGCAACGGCGGCGCTGCAGCTGCTCGATGACCTGCGCCCCATCACTGCAGTGCTGCTGGTGGTGGGGATCCAGGCGGCGCTTATCGGCATCGTGTGGCGACGTGGCGAGATCCTCACGGTGGCGCCTGCCGCGGTCGGTGCTGCCACGCTCCTGCTCGTGGCCGAGAGCGCCACCGGCATAGTTCAGTGGTACACGTTGCCGGTTGCGCTCGTGTTGCTCGCCGAGATCGAGCTGATCGGTCGATATCCCATCGGTCGCCGCGAGGATGCGGCTGCCCCGGACCTCGTGTGGGCCGAATGGCTGGCCATCGGGCTCGGCGTGCTTCCCGGCGTCGTCGACATGTTCGTGAGGTCTCTCGCCTCGAGTTTCCTGGTGTTCGGCTTTGCGGCTCTGCTTCTCCTGTGGGCCGTGCTCACCCGGGTGCGGAGGAGGGCCGTGGCGGCGGCCGCGGTCGCCGTTGCCGCTGCCGTGCTGGTGATCACTGCGGCGCTGGCCGGCGCTGCGCCGGAGTCTTCGATCTTCTGGATCCTCGCCGTCGGTCTCGGCTTCACCGTCATGTCCGTGGCCGGCGTCGTGGAGGCGATGCGCTCCCATCGGGGCTTCGTGGTACGCCGGTTCGATGAGCTGATGGGAGATTGGCGATGAACATCTGGTATCGGTGGTCACTGATGTCGCTTGCACTCGCGGCGGCAACCGTCGCATGGATCATTGGCAGCCCGAGCACGGCCTTTCCTGTCGCCCTGCTGCTCGCCGCAGCCAGCGTTCCGGTTGCGGTGCTCTTCGCCGTGGCAGGCCGGGTGGACGAGACGCCCGCCCTCCGATCGGTCATCGGTGGTGGGGGCATCGGGGCTGCGGTGGCCATCGCCAGCCATGCCCTGGTGACGGCATTCGCCTACTTCTTCTTCCTCGGGTTCGCCGAGGCGGCCACCGAGGCGCTCGATGCGCTGCGGGTCGACCCCGAGTTCACGTCTGTCCTGTCCTCCCCCTGGACGTTGTTCTATCTCATCGAGGTCGCCCTCGTGGCACCGATCACCGAGGAGACGGGGAAAGCGATCGGAGCGTTCCAGGGCCGCCCGCAGACCCGTCGCGACGCGTTGCTGGCAGGGGTGGCTGCGGGGGTCGGCTTCGCCGTCATCGAGAACGTGCTCTACGGCCTGGGCGGTCTGTTCTATGCCTGGGAACCCGTGGTGCTCGGCCGGATGTTGGGCGCCGCCGTGCACCCGCTGGCCACCGGGCTGGTTGCCGTCGGGTGGTGGGAGCTGCGCAACGGGCACGATCGCTCTGCAGCGTTCCGACGCATCCTCGCCGGGGTGGGCACGCATGCCGCCTGGAACGGTTCGCTGGTCATCACGACGGTCGCCGGCATCGCCTATGACAACGGCGGCGGCTCGGGGGTGGCTGCGGCGCTCTCGCTCGTCTACATGGCGATGATGGGTGTGCTGGCCGCCGCCGGGTTGTGGCGGTTCACGACCCGGGTCGTCGCCGACGAGGATCTCCCGGATCTGACACCCACGAATGGCAGAGTGCTGACCGCGTGGGCGGTGCTCGCTTCGTCGCTGCTGGTGCCGGTCGCAGTTCTCGTCATCGCCTTCCCCGACTTCATGTGACGCCGCGACGTGCCTGCGTCGTCAGCTCGTACACACGGAGGAAGGGATATGTCGCAACGAGGGGGGCGAGCAGCCAGAGCGGCCGCGTCAGCCACCACTCGGCCGTCGGCTCGGCCGGCGGGAGGTACCCGACAGCGACGAAGAGCACGGCGACCACGATCGCCATGCCGGTACTGTGGAAGAGGTACAGCGGGAGCGAGTGCTCGGTCACCCAACGCGACGTCCATTGCCAACGGGCGTCGGTGGTGAGCTTGTCGAGCACCCAGGGCCTGATGAGGATCACGAGCCCCACCTGGAGCAGGATCAGGGCGACGATGGCCAGCGTCGGCGGCCCCATGTTTGAGAACCGTTCCCCCGGCACCCCGACGACCGACCGCGGGTAGAACCCCATGTTGGTCAGGGCGATGAGTGCGAAGAGGCCGCCCCAGAAGAACATCCAGCCCACTCGGGCCGGGGCGGCGATGAGCCGGTCGTAGAAGAACCCGAGCTGGTGGGCGAGACCCCAGATGACGAGGAAGTTCACCCACGCCGCCCAGCCCTGGCCGTTCGAGAAGCGCATGACGTCGAGCACGCCCGCCAACCCGACGAGCCACACGATGACGAGCTCACCCCAACGCCAGTGGGCACGAATGGCGAGCGGGGCGAGCAGCACCAGCACCAGGTAGACGACGATGAACCACAGGGGCGAGAGGATCAGGATGACCGCATCCCAGGTCCACGCCGCATCGATGATCGCCTGAATGATGAAACCGCCCACCACCCACACCGCGATGAGACCGAGCGACGGTCCGAGCAGCCGCCGTACCCGTCGCCGCAGGAAGCGTCGCGAGTCGCCCTTGCGATAGTTGTCGAAACTCAGTCGGTGGCCGTACCCACCGACGAAGAAGAAGACCGGCATGACCTGGAGGATCCATGTTGCCGCCCACAACCCCCTCGTGAACCCGATCGGGTTGCTCGGCTCCACGGTCTCGGGTGTGATGAGCAGGATCGTGAAGCCCCAGTGCCACACGACGACGACGACGAGCGACAGCGCACGAAGGAAGTCGACATAGACGTCGCGCTCTCGGGTCGGTGCCGTCGTCGCCATGTGCGTAGCAAGTCTCGCAGCGTCGCCCCTGACCCGGGCGGCAATACGATGCCGTGATGCGGCACCCCCTTCTCGACGAGCTCGAGGCGCTCGAGCTTCCGCCCCAAGACTGGGCGCTCTTCGGTAGCGGCCCACTGCTCGCCAGGGGATGGATCGAGGACGCCGGCGATCTGGACGTGATCGCACGCGGCACGGCCTGGGATGCCGCACTTCGACAGGTGAGCTGGTCCACCTCGACGAGCACGACGTGGACGTGGTCCGCATCGGTGACAGCATCACGGTGGGTCGGCGCTGGGCGATCGGCTCCGTCGATGTCGACGTGTTCATCGACACCGCCGAGATGATCGAAGGCATCCCGTGCGTCCGGCTCGAGCACGTGATCGCCTACAAGCGCATCGCCGGGCGACCCAAGGACGTCCGGCACCTGGAGATCATCGCGCGGCACGGGGGCTGACGGTTGCGCCCAGAGCGCAGATCATCTGGATCACGTCGACTTCCGGGGTCTCCCCACAGGAGTGATGAGCGGTCGCGCTCTTCGTCACGGAACGGCACTCTGCGGTGTCTTGACGAGTGAACCACACGGGAGATCCCCGAGCCGAGCCCGTCGATGCTCGGATGTGCGGATGACCTCGTGACGACCCCGGCCGCCCGGGTCGGGCAGAGAGGAAAGGACCATGAAACGAATCGTTGCGAGCCTGGGGCTGGCCGCATTGATGATCGCGGCGCTGGCACCGGCGGCTCTCGCCGACCGGCCGACGCTGTTCACGGATTCGGACACGTTCACCGATGTGAATCCGTGCACCGGGGAGGAGCACGAGATCACGATCAACTTCGAGTTCTACGACCACGACCACGAGAACGGGGCATTCGTGAGCCCAGCGGTCCGTTCAGGTACGACGGACGACGGGTACGTCATGCAGAACGGGCGCGACATCCTCGTGTTCACAGGGAACATCGTCGTGGCACCGTTCATGGATCAGTGGCGGCATCCGGATGGGTCGAAGTTCGTCGCTCGGGGCGTGTTCGTCGGTGACTTCCGAGATTTCCAGGTGCGCGTCGACAACTTCAGCCTCGAATGCATCGGCTGACGCTCGGGCGTGCGGTCGGTGAGTGACCGCCCCACGCCGCCAGCTGCCGTCCGATCGGCGCGTTCGGCACGGGACTCACGTTCCTGTGCCGGCGCGCCAGGCCGTCATGTCGACGGTCGTACCGGTGACCCGGGCGTGCTCTGCTGCAAAGGCGAGGCGGTGACTCTCCAGGCTCACCTGCGGTGATGTGGGCACCACCGAGCCCGTCCGCACCGCGTCGACGAAGGTGTGGACGAGCCCGGGGTCGCCCCCGCCATGACCGCCTGAAGCGACCGGAATCGGGATCTCCTCCGTGCTCGCAATGTGGTGGTCGATGACTTCGATGCGCTGCCTTCGTCCGAAGACGGCGCGCAGCGTCGCCCTGGTCCCGTCGTAGCGCATGGTGCGCTGTTCCTCGTGTGAATGGCCGTGGGAGACGAGGACGGCCGACGCTCCGGACTCGAGCTCCATGGTGACGACCTGGTGGTCGACGACATCGGAGCCGACCGTGTACACGCAGCGTCCGTACGGCCCGTCACGCAGCGCCCGTTCCCGACCCTCCATCGAATAGTCGTCGGTGATGACGTGGATGGGCCAGCCACCAACCTGATCGGTGAGATAGACCCGTCGCGCATCGAAGGCGCAGTCGCTCACCGGACAGCCGTCGGTGCACCGGTCGGTTGCGTCGATCGGTCGACGATCCGGGCGGAAGTTGAAGAGCGACCCGACGGAACCGAGCCGTGCGACCGGCGAGTCCAGGTTCCAAGCGAGGATGTCGAAGTCGTGGCTGCACTTCTGGACGATCATCGGGGTCGACGTCGCTGCGTTCGCCCAGTTGCCTCGCACGAAACTGTGCGCCATGTGCCATGCCGCCACGTTCTCACGGTGCTCCACGGTCACCAGATCGCCGATCCGCCCCGAGGCCAGCACCTCGTTGAGCGTGCGGAAGAAGGGCGTGTAGCGCAGCACGTGGGCGACCTGGACGACGCAATCGCTCTCCGTGGCGAGGCGAACCAGCTCTTCGGTCTCGTCGAGCGTCGCCGCCATCGGCTTCTCCAGGAGGACGTGGTACCCGGCGGCGAGGGCTCCAGAGGCTCCTGCGAAGTGTGCCCGGTCGGGTGAGGCGACGACGACCGCATCGGCGAGTCGCTCCATGGCGAACAGATCGTCGACGGTTGCGAGCCGCATCGCATCCGGGATTCCGTGTGGCCCCCCGAACCGGCTCCGTCGTGCCGGGTCCGGATCGACCACTGCCACGAATCGGAGCTCGTCGGGGTGGTCGAGCGCCCATCTCCCAAAGGTGTGATGGCCGCGCTCGCCGGCGCCGATGGCGATTGCGGTGACGGGTGCCATGTCGGCGAGGGTACCGCTCGGAACGCTCGATCTACGCTTCAGCCGTGTTCGTCGACATCGATGGGATCTCCGTCAACACCGCATCGCTCGGGTCCGGTGAGCCCGCAATCGTGTTCATCCCCGGCTCGATCGCCCCGTGGCAGATCTGGCAGCGTCCAATGGAGCTTCTGTCAGGACGCAACCGCGTGGTCTCGTTCGATCACCTCGGGGCCGGGCTCACGCACGCGCCGAGGGATCTCGTCACATTCGAAGGTCAGGTCGAGTTGACGAGGAAGCTGGTCGACCGGTGCGAGCTCGACCGGTTCGTGCTCGTCGGCGATTCCAGCAATGTCGCCGTCGCCGTCGCTGTCGCCCTCGACATCCCGGAGCGAATCCAGGCGCTCTGCCTCGTGGCCGGCGGCGTGAGGCACCACGGAGAAGACGGATCGGCCCGATTTGCGACGGGGCTCCGTCACGACTTCGAAGCAACGCTCGCATGGTTCGTCCGGTTCTGCCTGCCCGAAGCGACGACCGACGATCCACTCCGGGCGCTCGCCGACCTCATCAGGGTGACCGGGTCGGAGCGAGCCGCCACGTTGATCGAGTCGTACCACGGTGTCGATCTGTCTGGTCGGCTCGAAGAGCTGTCGATGCCGGTCGTCGTGGTGAGCGGAGAGCTCGACCGTACCCCGGGCGGCAACCCGGCAGCCGCGGCCGAGATGGTCGGAGCGATCCCCTCGGCTCGACATGTCGTTTTCGAGGGCATCGGGCACGTCCCGATGATCACGGCTCCGGAAGAGCTCGCGGACGTCATCGCCTCGGTGCTTGCTTAGCCGGAGGCGATGGCCCTCAGCTTCGCCTCGACCTGCTCGATCCTGCTCTGGCCGAGAGTGCCCCCGGCCTCGTCCCTGACCAGAAATGTGTCCACGGCCTCGTTGGCACGGGTGTCGATGCGGGCGAGATCGAGATCGAGACCGAGCTCATGAACGGCTCTGAGGAGGTCGTGCAACAGACCGATCCGATCGCGAGTCTTGATCTCGATCGCAGTCCGCCGGCCGTCGTCCGAGACCCGCACCCGAGCCCGACCCGCGCCGGCCGACACGGGCTCGTACCGCTGTGCCTTGGCCCGCAGCCGACTCTCCAGATCCAGGTCTCCGGAGAGGGCAGCCGAGAGCTCCTCGGAGACTCGGGTCCACCGCTCCTGGGTCACGCCCGGTGTTCGCAGGGCGTCGACGACGTCGAAGGTGTCGATGGCCACCCCGTCGTCGCGTGTGTTGAACCTGGCGTGCACGACCGAGAGATTGTTCAGGGCGAGCACACCCGTCACGACGGATGCGAACCCGGGTATGTCCCGTCCAACGATTGTCACGCGGTCGGCTGCTCCGCCGGTCACGTCGAGTCGCGTCTCTCCCCCCAGCGGCACCGGCGTAGCGAGCGATGCGTGCGCCACGATCTCGTCGTCGGTGTACGCGCCCAGGTAGTCGTCGGGCATCGCCGCCACGTGCTCCTTGAGGTCGATGTCGTCGAGCCCGTCCGGAGCGCCGGCGACGAGACCGGCGATCCTGGCCTCGTCGGACAGCGGATCGATCTCCGCGCCCAGCAGCGTGCTGACGCGAGCGAAGAGGCGCCGCAGCATGCCGACACGCCACGGTGTCGCCATCCCGGGCCCCGTTGCCCGGAGGTCTGCAACCGTCAGCAGATACAGCACCTGGAGCGACCGCAGGTCATCCATCCGCTGCGCGACCTCCTGCTGCACGCTCGGATCGTCGATGTCGCGGCGTGAGGCCACGTTGGCGAGGTAGAGATGGTCCCGCACTCCCTTTGTGAGCACGCCCGTCGTCGCGGGCCCGAACCCGACCCGGCGGCAGAACGCCTCGGTCAGCTCGGCGCCTGCGATCGAGTGGTCGGCGGCGCCGAGACCCTTTCCGACGTCGTGGAAGAAGGCGGTGAGCAGGAGCTGGTCGGTTCCGCCCAGTTCCTCGGCGATGGTCGCCGCCCACGGATCATCCGTCGCGCCACGGACGAGTCCGAGCATCTCGTCGGCGGCTCGCCACAGATGGGTGTCGGCGGGATGGGCGTGGAATGGCGCCGCCTGGGGGAGCGCCCGGAGGTGGCGCAGCTCCGGCAACGCCTCATCGACCCAGCCGAGGTGGGCCAGGGTCTCGAAGACATCGCGACCGCGCTGCCCCGCGCCCAGGATCTCGACGAGGACTTCTCGATCGTGCCGGGTCCAGGGTCGTGCCGGGGTGGTGAGAACCACCCGCCGCTCCTCCTCCGTGACGATCGGCCCTGCGTTGCGCCGCAGTGCCGAGGCCGCGATCTGGAGTGCGGGCTGCGCCTCCGACGTCAGCTGTGATGGCGGCCCGAAGCGGCGACGGATCGCCTGGAGCACCCTCCGTCCCGTTGCGCTCACCCGATCGCTCGGATCGTGTGCGATCTCGGGCCACTCCTCCAGTGCGAGCCGGTCGGCGATCCGGAGTGCTTGATACACCGAACGGGCCATTTCCTCCGCGTCTCGATCGAGCCATCTCGCCACCGGCGGCTGGAGCTCCCGATCGAGCACGTCGAGCTTCTTGCCGCGGACGGCGTGGAGACCGTTCCTGACACCCAGCAGCGTGCGCCGGGCGGTCAGTTCCTCTTCGGTGGGAGTCGGGAAGCGGCCGCCCGCGATGCGCTGCCAGTCGAGTGCCTGGAACGTGCGCAGCCCGCCCCGGCCGGTCTTGAGGTCGGGATCGAGCACGTGGTAGGGCTCGGCCGCCCGGCGCTCGCGGAGCTCGTCGATCAGGCCAGCGCGTATCGGACGGGAGCGGTGGAGATCGGCGAGAGACGCCCACGTCGACGAGTACAGCTCGTAGGGTCCGGCGACGAGCCGTCCCGACAGCAGCGCGCACCGGGTGACGAGGGCATCGCGGGCCGCGGCCACGGTCTGCGACGGGGTGCGTACCGAGTGTCCCACGACGAGCCCTGCATCCCAGAGGGGATAGAGCACGTCACGGGTCAGGGAGTCGGGGAGGGTGCCTTCGTGAATGAGCGTGAGATCGACGTCGGAGAAGAAGGCCTGCTCGCGGCGTCCGTAGCCACCGACTGCGACCACCGCAACGTCGTCGGCGTAGGGCGCTGCCAGCTCGATGATCGCCGTGTCCAGGGCGTCCGACAGTACGCGACAGAGCCCGGCGGCATCGCCGCCGGGCCCGTCCGTGATCAGCTCCTTGCGAAGCGCCAGAAAGCGCTCCAACGCCGTGGTCACACGGCGTCCTCTCCGCGTTCGCCGGTGCGGATGCGCACGACGTCGTCGATCGACACGACGATGATCTTGCCCGCTCCGATCTCCTCGGTGTGGGCGGTGGCGGCGATGGTGTCGACGACACCGGCTGCCTCGTCGTCGGCGACGATCACTTCGATGCGCACCTTCGGTACGAAGTCGACCGTGTACTCGGCGCCGCGATAGACCTCGGTCTGGCCCGACTGGCGACCGAACCCGGACACCTCGCCGATGGTCATGCCGGAGACGCCGGCGTCCTTCAGCGCCGACTTCACGTCGTCGAGTTTGAAGGGCTTGATGTAGGCAATGACGAGTTTCATCCGAACCCTCCTCAGCTCGCGTCCGTCAGAACGTAGCCGCGTTCTTCGTGCAGCGTGATGTCGAGACCCTCGAGCTCCTCACGCTCGTCGGCACGCAGCCCGATGGTGGCGTCGACCACCTTGGCGATGGCGTAGCTCACGATGCCCGAGAAGGCAATGGTCACGAGGATGGCGATGATCTGTGCGAAGAAGAAGTCGCCGCCTCCGTAGATCAGACCCTTCACACCTTCACCCAGGAAGAGCTCCTCGCCGAGGATGCCCAACAAGAGCGAACCCACGATGCCGCCGACCATGTGCACGCCGACCACGTCGAGCGAGTCGTCGTAGCCGTAGCGGTACTTCAAAGACACGGCGAGGTAGCACACGACCCCGGCCGCGAGCCCGAAGGCCATCGCGGCGAGCGGTCCGACATATCCGGCAGCGGGGGTGATGGCCACGAGCCCGGCCACTGCGCCCGACGCGGCACCGAGCGTCGTCGGCTGGCCCGTCTTGCGCCATTCGGCGGCGACCCAGCCGAGCGCTCCCAGCGAGGCGCCGATCTGGGTGGTCATCCACGCGTTGATGGCGAGACCGTCGGCGGCAAACGCCGATCCGGCGTTGAAGCCGAACCAGCCGAACCACAGGATCCCGGTCCCCAGGAGGGTCAGCGGCAGCGAGTGCGGCCGGATCGCTTCCTTGCCGAAACCCTTGCGGACCCCGAGCACCATCACGAGGACGAGGGCGGCGACACCGGCATTGATGTGCACGACGAGCCCGCCGGCGAAGTCGGCGGCTCCCACACCCATGAGGTTCTCGAACCAGCCGCCGTCGCCCCATGTCCAGTGACCGACGAACGGATAGACGAGCACGGCCCACAGCGCGGCGAACGCCACCCATGCCGAGAACTTCATCCGTTCGGCGACCGCGCCGGTGATGAGCGCCGGCGTGATGATCGC
>JABAOD010007972.1_pt2 | contig 24654 bp, 25 predicted proteins | sample 7062151 | NCBI WGS metagenome assembly JABAOD01 (sample SAMN14538626, study PRJNA623070) | marine sediment metagenome | biome: marine biome [ENVO:00000428]; feature: marine pelagic biome [ENVO:01000023]; material: deep marine sediment [ENVO:00002113] | place: India: Gulf of Khambhat ... | reverse complement strand
GAAGCGATCGTGCTCGCCATCGTCCGTGATGACAGGGCGAACCTGCTCCTTGGTGGACGTGTCGCTCATGTCCCCGATTGTCGCACATGGGACATCGATCGAGTCAGGAGCTACACGACAGCGTCGAGCACCCCGGACGGTGGCGCGCCCAGTCGGGACGCTTCGCCGCATACTGCTCGCGGCCGGGCTGCTCGTCGTATGGATGCCGCATCACGTCGAGCAGCTCGCTCACGAGGGAGAAATCGCCGTCCTCCTCGGCCGCGTCGATCGCGGTCTGGGCGAGGTAATTGCGGAGCACGTACTTCGGATTGACCGAATGCATGCGAGCCCGTCGCTCCTGTGGCGAGGCACCTTCGCGCCGGGCTCTGGCCGTGTAGCCACGCAGCCAGGCCAGGATCTGTGCTTCCACCTCCCCGGTCACCTGCTCTGGCGAGTAGTACGCCGCCACCAGCGGCTCGATCAGGTCCTCGTCGCCGGTGTCGGCGTCGAGGGGCACATCGGACAGGCAACGGAAGAAGATCGTCATGTCGGTCTCGGTGCGCTCCAGCATGGCGAACATGTCGCGGAGCAGACCGTCGTCGGAGCCGGACAGCTCGTCGACACCCAGCTTGGCCGCCATCATCGACCGCCACGCCGAATCGAAGGCTCTGGCGTAGCCGTCCAGCGCCGACTGCAGCCCAGCGGTGTCCTCGACGACCGGTACCAGCGCGTTGGCGAGCTGCATGAGGTTCCAGTGCGCCACACCGGGCTGGTTGCCGAACCGATACCTCCGGTGTTGGAAGTCGGTCGTGTTCGGTGTCCAATCCGGGTCGTAGTCGTCGAGCCACCCGTACGGCCCGTAGTCGATCGTGAGCCCGAGGATCGACATGTTGTCGGTGTTCATCACGCCGTGGACGAAGCCGACCCGCATCCAGTGGGCGATCATCACTGCGGTTCGCTCCACCACCTCCTCGTACCAGCGCAGGTAGGTGTCGCGAGACGGTTCGCCGAGGTGGGGAAAGTCGTTGCGGATCGTGAAGTCGATGAGCGAACGCAACAGCTCGACGTCGCCCCGCGCGGCGGGCAACTGAAACGTGCCGAATCGCACGAACGACGGTGCCACCCGGGTGACGACGGCCCCGATCTCCCAGGCCGGGTTTCCGTCGTAGAACATGTCGCGCAAGACCCGGTCGCCGGTGAGCACGAGGCTCAAGGCGCGTGTCGTCGGAACCCCGAGATGATGCATCGCCTCCGAGCACAGGAACTCGCGGATCGAGGAGCGCAGAACGGCGAGCCCGTCGGCGCGACGCGAATACGGTGTCTGGCCCGCACCTTTGAGTTGCAGTGTCTGGCGCGAACCGTCGACCGCCACGACTTCACCGAGCGCGATCGCTCTGCCGTCGCCCAGCTGACCCGCCCAATGACCGAACTGATGTCCGCCGTAGGCCATGGCGAAGGGCTCCATCCCCGAGACCAGGCGATTCCCGGCGAAGACTTCGGCGAAGGCATCGCTGGCGACGGTCGCGGGAGAGATCCCGAGGAGCGCTGCCATCTCTGCGGAGTGGGCGACGAGGCGGGGCGAGCTCGCCGGTGTCGGCTCGACACGTGAGTAGGCGGCGCCGCCGACCTGGCGCGGAACGATCTCGACGGACGGATCGGCAGGGAGCTCTGCCACGAACCGATTGTCGAATTCGAGCCGGTCGAGGTCGGTGCCCGTTGGAGTGCTGGTCGTCATCGGGTTCCCTTCAACGCCACCAACGCTACCGGGATTCCGGAACGAGCTTCACGATGGCGAACCGAGCGGGCACCCACGACGTATTCGAGGTGGAGTCCACCGAAAGGACCGGAAACGTGCACCGAATCCTCACCACGCTGATCCTCACGCTCGCCATCGTCGCCGCTGCCTGTGGCGGCGATGACGACGGCACGCTTCGTATCGAGTTGAGCGACAGCTCGCTCGGCGAGATCGTCACGACGAGCGAGGGTGACACTCTCTACCTGTTCGTTCCAGACGGCCAGGGCGACTCCGTGTGTTACGACCAGTGCGAGACGAATTGGCCGCCGCTCACGGTCGAGGTGGCGGCCGGCGACGGCGTCGACGACAGCCTCATCGGCTCCACCGAGCGCACGGACGGCACGACCCAGGTGACCTACAACGGCTGGCCGCTCTACTACTTCGCCGGGGACGACGCCGCAGGCGACACCAACGGTCAGGGCCTCAACGACGTGTGGTTCGTCGTGGATGCCTCCGGTGATGCCATCAACTGACCGGGCCGGAGAACGTACAGGAGCGCGATGACCACGGTGGCCGCCTTCGACTGGAGCGGATCCAATAGGCTGGGTGACAGACTGCGACCACGACCGGTCGCAACGGGGGACGACGCCGTGTCAGCCAGCCTCAACAGTCGATTCGTCGCCGGTGACCCGGAAGCGATCCGGGACCTGTACCGCGAGCTCGGTGGTCCGCTCTACGGCGCCGTCTACCGGATCGTCAACGACCACGGTCTCGCCGAGGAAGCCGTGCAACAGGCGTTCCTCAAGGCATGGAGAGCCTGCGACAGATTCGACGCCCGGCGCGACATCGCCCCGTGGCTCTTCACGATCGCGAAGAGGACGGCCCTCGACATCTACCGACGGGAGCGGCGAAGAACCGGCGAGGACCTGGAGAATCGTGACATCGGCGTCGACCCGATCGGGATGGAGACGACGTATGCGATCTTCGAGGTCCGTCGGGCGATGCGCGACCTGCCCGACGACGAGCGCGAAGTGCTCGCCCTCACGCACTTCGCCGGCCTGAGTCACTCCCAGGCCGCCGCAAAGCTCGACATCCCCCTCGGGACCGTGAAGTCCCGCGCCCATCGCGCCTATCGGAGACTCGAGCAACTGCTCGACCACATGAGAGACATCACGACATGACCGACGACCACGACACCAACGACATCGACTTGCAGCGGTCTCGGACCGAGGTCGCCGGTCTGATCGCACACGGCGGGCTGCATCTCGACGACGATGCGCTGTGGGTGGAACCGGACGCCGATCTGGAAGCGTCGATCATGGCGGCGATCGCCGACGACACCGGATCGCCGGACCTGCGACCACTCTCGTCGGTCCGTCGTCTCCGCTGGTTCGGGCCCCTCGTCGCCGCGGCCGCAGCCGCTGCCATCGTGTTCGTGACCCTGACCGGCGAATCCGAGCCCGACTGGACGGTGGCGCTCGGTGCCACCGAGGCCGCGCCCGGGGCCACGGCCCAGGTGTCGGGATGGAACGAGGCGAGCGGCACGCGCATCGAGCTCGACATCGACGGCCTCGGCCCGGCTCCCGACGGCTTCGTCTACGAGCTCTGGTTCTCTGCAGACGACGTGCATGTGTCCGCGGGCACGTTCCACGGCGACGGCGCCGACGCCGTCCTGTGGGCGGGGGTGACTCGCGCCGATTTCCCGAGGGTGTGGATCACGCTCGAACCGCTCGACGCCGATCCGAGCCCCGGTGTCAACATCCTCGACACCGCCGCCCTCGAGAGCTGAAACGCAGCCGGCTTCAGGAGTCGTCGCGACTGCTCGAGGCCGCGGCTCGCAGCTTCGGCATCGATTCCGTCGCAAACCGCTCGAGGATCGACTCGGCCGCGCTGTCGCCGCCCGGGTACATGACGACGAACTCGCCGATCCCGATCTCGAGCATCCTGCCCACCCAGGTCTCGAAGGCGTCGAGAGACTGATAGATGCCGGAACGGTACGCGAACACCGACCGCCGAATCGACGAAGGGTCACGCCCGAGCTCGACACACGCCGCATCGAGCTGCTCCATCTGCCGGCGCGTCTCGGCGACCGCGTCGTCGAGGGAGAGAGCATCGCCCGCGATCGGCTGGCCACCGAGGCTGTTCCAGATGTCTGCCCGCGCCGCTGCGACCCGGATGGCGCGCGGGCCCTGAGCGGCGACGAGGATCGGTGGTCGCGGGACCTGTACCGGCGGTTCGACGAACGCGTTCCGCATGGGGTGGTAGCCGTCGTCGCGGGTGACGGTCTCGCCACGGAGGAGGCGGTCGACAGAGTCGAGCTGTTCGTCGAGCCGTGCCACGAGTTCGCCGCCGTCGGTACCTCCGGCACCCAGGCCGTCCAGGTCCTCTGGCACGCCGCCGGCTCCCATACCGAGAATCGCCCGTCCATTGGAGATGTGATCGAGTGTCGAGACGTTCATCGCGTTGAGCAATGGGTGGCGGTAGATGGCCGCAGTGACCATCGACCCGAGAGTGGGGCCCGGTACGTCCCTGGCCATCGCCGCCATGAGGAGCCAGGCGTCGAGCGAGATGGCTCCGGGGTAGGCCATCGGCGTCTCATCTGCGAACCAGAGCCCGTCGAACCCCAGGTCCACCGCACGCCGCGACCGCTCCAACACCTCGACGTACGGTGCGGTGAGCGGCGCAGGCATCAGACCGAATCGCAGCTTCATTCCGACCTCCGCACTCCGGCCCTCCATCACTCGGGCGACACTAGACGGGAGCCACTGCGACGACCCTCAGGAGTCGTCCGCCAGCGCCCAGATGGCTCCTGCGACGGTCGCCAGCACGATGAGCAGAAGTGCTGTCTTCGGCATGGCGACCGCGGCCACCCACCTCGCCTCCCAATCCGCCGAATACCCGTCCGGCAGCGCCCACTGCGCCATGAGGGCGTTCTCGATCACGTCGAACAGACCGGCGACGGCAGGCAGCCAACGCAGCCGAGCGACGAAACGTCTGCCAGGACGACTCCTCATGCGTCGGCCACCACGGTCGATGAGCCAGGTGAAGATGGCGATGTATCCCAGGATGAAGACGAGATCCACCACGAGCGACGTACCGACGTCGCACCCGGGTCCGCCCACGTCCACGGCGTCGGCCCTGGCGACCGTTCCCGCCGTCTGCAACACCCAATGGGCATCACGGCACTCCGGGATCGGGACGAACACCCATGCGAGGAGGAGCCCGAGCGGGATGAGGACGGCGATGGCGATGGCGACGGCGCGGGCCACCTGCGCCCGCCGCCCCGTCAGCTCCGGCATGCCTGTCCTCTCACGGCGGCGAGGTTACCTCCGGCGGAACCCCGGTTCCCGGACCACAGGACGCTGCACCAGACGGGTGGCCACTAGCGTGACCGTCCGAAAGGGGACATCGTGAGCTTCCGGCTTCTCGGCATCCGGATACGGATCGGGGCGTCCTTCCTGGCGCTCCAGCTGGGCCTCGCAGTGTTCATCTCCACGACCCTCCCGACGACTCCGTGGCTGAAGACCGTCGCATTTGTCATCGTCAGCGCCATCGTTCTGGTGTCGGTGCTCGTCCACGAGATGGGTCACGCACTGGCCGCCCGCAGCGCCGGGCTCCGGCCCGAGGTGACGTTGACCTGGTTCGGTGGCTACACGAGGTTCGTCGCCAACGTGGGTCCGGGACGGCGCCTGTGGATCTCGGCGGCCGGCGTCGTCCTGCAGGCGGCCATGGCGGGTGTCGTCTGGTTGCTGATCCGCCAGGGTCTCTTCGGCGACAGAGAGATCGTCGTGACGATCGCCGAGGCGTTCGTCCTCTTCAACCTCGTGATGGCGGGCATCAACCTGATACCGGTCGGGGGCATGGACGGCGGCGCCATCCTCGGCAGTGTTCTCGAGCTGTTCAAGGTCCCCCGGCCACGCCTGGTTCTGCTGGTCATCTATGGCGTGGGTGGCGTCGCCATCACCGTCATCGCGCTCATCACGGTGAACTGGATCCTCGTGCTCGCGGGGCTGTATCTCACGTTCGTGGGGCTGCGCAGCCAGCTCCCGGCGGTGAAGTTCGAGCAGGACGCCGCCGCCCATCCCGATCTCGAGGCAACGGTCCGGCGGCTGCTCGTGACCCATCGCTTCGACGAGGCTGCAGACGTTGCCCGCCGCGCCCTCGAGGACGCCGACTCCCCGCCGTATCGGATCTTCGCCACGACCGTCCTCCTCGACGCACTGCGCCTGGCGTCGGCCCCCGAAGACCTGGCCGCGGTACTCGACTCGGTGGATCTGTCCGGTGTCGACAGGGTCACGGTGGCGCGGGCCCAGGAGGCCGCAGGACGACGGACGGACGCCGTCGCCACTCTGTCCGCCGCGCTCGAGACGGAACACGCCGCCAGGGCCTCGGCGGCATTGATCGCCGGCCACTTGGCCGCCGGCGACGCCTCCGCAGCGATCCGGGTGTTCGCCTGGCAACCTGCCCTCTCCTCGATCGTCGACGGACTCGATCTGCACGCCGACCTGGTGCAGCACGCACCCGCGGAGGCACGGCGTATTCGGGAGATCCTCAGTGCCCGCCGCGACATCCCACTTGGCGCGATCGCCACCATGCTCATCGAGGAAGGGGCTGTGGAGGAGGGCCTGGCGATGCTCCGTCGCGATCACGAGCTCTCCGCAAACCGCACCTCGGCAGCATGGCTGGCCCTCGGTCTGCGACTCTCCGGGCACGACGCAGGCGACCCGGTCCCTATCGACGATCTCCCGGGTCAGGTGGCACCGGAGAGAGCGGCCATCCTCATGCAGCTCCACGCACGGCGAGATCATCACGATGCCGTCGTGACCGTGGGCCTCCCGATCATTCAGGACGGTCGCTCGCCCGGCCCCGGATTCGACTACCGGGTCGCCGCCTCGCTCGATGCGCTCGGCCGGACCGACGAGGCGCTCGGACTGTTGCAGGACATACCGCCGGACCTACTGCTGGCCCTGCTCGCCGAGGGGAACGACTTCACCAGGGCGCGTGGAACCGAAGGATTCGGAGCACTCGTCGAGTCGGTGGCGACCGCCCGGATCTGATCGCGGCGACCAACTCCCCGATTGGGCCTGTCGCGGTGCGAACAACACGATCGACTGCCCAGGCCATCACCCCCGCCCGGCTCCGCCTGGCCAACCCCTCTGCGGGCGGAGGGGGAAGAGTCACCACCCGCACCCCGCGCACCGGGGCCCGGACAAACGCAGACTCCCCGTTGCCTTGCGGGGAGTCGTAGGGGGAGAGAGGGGAGAGGCACCGTGCCTCTCCCCTCGTGCGGTCTCAGGCCGGGTTGTTTCCACGCCCCGGATGGTGGGGGCTGAAGACGAAGGTCTCGATCGACTCGGAGGCGTTGGCGAGCATCTCGGCCTTCTGCTCCTCGCTGATCATGCCGTTGGCGACGGCCTCCGTCAGCTTCTCGTCGACCACGTCGACGAGCACACCGACCAGCTCGTCACCACTCGACCCCTGCTCGACGGCGAGATCGGCGAGCGTCTCACCCTTGGCGAACGTGGAGATGATGTCGCCACGGTTCACGTCGAGGAAGTCGACGGTCGTCTTCCACAGCAGCCGGCGGATGCCGTCGAAGTGGCGCCGCACCTTGTCACGGACCCGATCTCCGGGGTGATGGGGCTCGAACACGGCCTTGTCGATCTTGTCCGTGATGCGCTCCATGAAGGCCGCGGCCTGCTCCTCCGTGGCGTCGCCGTTGGCGACCGCCTCATCGGCGCGCTCTTGCGCAATGGCGACGAGGGCTGCAGCGAGGGCCTCACCGCTCGAACCCTGCTCGGTGGCGAGATCGGCGAGGGTGTCCCCCTTGGCGAGCGTGGACACGATCTGGCCACGGTTCACATCGAGGATCTCCATCGTGTTGGCGAGGACCCACTGCCCGAACCGTCCGACCGGACGATCCGTGGCGGCGTCTGTCTGGCGGTCCGTCGGAGCCTGGTCGGACTCTGCGGCAACGGCTGCCGTCGCCCCGATCATGAGGCTGCCGATGACCAGCAACACGACGAGGCTCTTACCGAAACGAGTGCGCTTGAACATGAGTGAACTCCTTAACGTTGGCGCTGTCTTCGTTCACGGGTTCAGGATCGGAGCGGTGTGTTCGGAGACTGTGAAGTCGGCGTACGGGTTCGGTTCGGATCACCGTGCGCACCGCCGCCGAGGCAAAAGGCCTGGTCCCGGCGCTGCAGCAATGGAGAAATGGTCCTTTTGGTGGTCACCGGAGCTGCCGATATGTCCTCACATGTCGTGGGAACCGGACATTGCGCGTGCGCTGAAAGACAACGCAGCCATTCGTCGCGTGATTCGTCGCACGAAGGCGTGGCTGGGCCACCCGATCGTCGAGCACCACAAGTGGTACTTCCTCGCGCTGGCGGTCGTCGTGCTCGTCGCCGTGCCCTGGGGGTTGCGAGCGGAGGAGCACGCCTTGGAGGATGCCAGCGTGCTCGCCCTCGCCGAGGCCGGAATCCCCGTCGCCGACATCTCCTTCAACGGCCGCAACGCCGTGGTCACCGCACCCGCCGACAGCGCCGACGCCATTGCCACCGTGTTGTCCGACGTGAGTGGTGTCCGCAAGGTCTCGGTGACGGACGGTGATCTGCCGCAGTACTCCACTGCAAGCGATCCGACACCGACCACCGCTCCGCCGACGACACCTCCCACGACCGCCGTGACGACGACGAGCAGCGCAGCTCCGCAAGAGGCAGGCCTCGTCATCGAGGTCGGTGGCGTACTGCGACTCTCCGGCACCCTTCCGGATGCCATCACCGTCGCCACTCTGGGTCGCTCCGCATCGTTCCTGTACGGCGGTCTCGTCGACAATCAGCTGCTCGTGGACGGCACGCTCGACGAGCCGGTGTGGCTCGAGGCGGCTGACGACGTCCTCCGGCTCGCTCCCTGGCTGTCCAGCGGCGCGATCACACTCGGCACCGACACGGTCGGCGTCACCGGCACGACGGCCGGAGACGACCTGGCCACCGAGCTGGCGATTGCGATGCAGGCCACCATCGGACCAGATGTGCCTCTGGAACACGATCTCACCGGGCCCACCGGTCCGTTGCCGACATTCGAGATCGTTGCCACAGCCGACTCGGTGGAGCTCCGGGGCACCGTGCCGAACCGAGCAACGCTCGAGCGCATCGGCACGGCCGTCGACGCCGTCCGCAACGAGGCCACCATCAGCAACGAGCTCGTCATCGGCCAGGGCACGCCTCCGACATATCTCACGATACGAACGCCTTACATGATCCGGCTGCTCGGCATGGCAGACGACTTCGCCTATCGCTACGAAGGCAACGACGTGCGGGGGGCGGTCGTCGGCGCGGCGTTCTTCCGACCCGGCAACGACGACGCCACCAGATCGATGAACCTGCTCGTCGATGCACTCGCGGCCGCGATGCTGGCCGATCCGGATCTGACCGCCTCCATCGAGATCCACTCGTCTTCCGCGGACGATGCCGCCGCCAACCTCGAGCTGAGCCGTCAGCGGGCACAGATGACGCTTCTCAAGTTCGTACGCGCCGGCATCGATCCGACCCGCATCCAGGTGGCCCCCGGCGACGGTGCTGGAGAACTCCTTCGGTTCACCCTGGCCTCGGCCGAGAACAAGTGAGGAATCATGTGGTACGCAGCTTCTGAAATCGTGTTCTTCCTCGTCCTCGCCGCGGTGATCGGCGGGTTGATCGGGTATGGCATCGCCCAGATCTATCAGATCGACTTCGCCGCCCTCCGGGCCGCGAGAGCCGATACCAAGGACCGCGGCGCCGAACTGGCTGCCGCGTACGAGGAAGTCGCCGACCTGCGCCGCAAGCTTCAGATCACCACGGAGGCGCTGCGTGGAGCGGACGCACCGACTCCGCATCTCGATCCTCCCATCATCGATCCGCTGGCCGCCGATGATCACGATGATTCCTCGGACGGGTTCTTCCCCCCGAGCCCCGACATCGACGCCGACATCGACATCGACATCGACGCGGGCGATGCGAACACGTCGGGACGTCGTCTGTCCGAGCGGGTGGCCGACGCCGAGCGCAGCTGAGCGGCTGCACCACCACCCTTCAGGGCCTCGGCGGCCGGCGAATCCCCCACCGGCGCTCTCGCTCCGCCCTCGAGAACTAACGTCGCGTTCGCATGACCGACGTCACCTTCGGACCGATGCGTCGCACCGACGCAGCGCGGCTCGCCGAACTCACCACCAGGGCGGGCACGGTCGACGACGTGCCGATCGGCATGACCGAGGTGGCGTTCGACGAGATGTGGGACGAGTCCTACCTCGACATGGAGGTCGACAGCCTCGCCGCCTATGTCGCCGGACGACCCGTCGGGTGGACCAGGGTGTGGCATCACCCATCCGAGGACCGGCTGGAGCGAGCCCACCTCTTCGGGCTGGTCGACCCCGAGTTCCGTCGTCGCGGTATCGGGACCCGGCTGCTGACGTGGACTGACGCCAGAGCCGAGGAACGCCTCCGGGCCCGTGACACCGACCTGCCCAAGTACATCCGGGCCGACGCCGGCGGCAAGGAGGACGACAAGCGGGCCATTCTCGGCAGGCTGGGCATGGCGGTCGTTCGCTACTTCGACAACATGACGAGATCACTGGCCGCCCCGATTCCCGAGACCATCGCCAACGGGTTCACGATCGAGCGGTGGCATCCAGAGCGATCCGAAGAGGCCCGCCTGGTGTGCGTCGAGGCGTTCCGCGATCACTGGGGATCTGCCGGCGTGACCCGGGAAGGGTGGGAGAAATGGCTCGGGTCGGAAGGAACGCGGCTCGACCTGAGTCTCATCGCGCTCGTCGACGACCGGATCGTCGCCTACGCCGTCAACGCCCACCACCGGGCCGACAACGAGATCCACGGACGCCACGAGGCCTGGGTCGACAGCCTCGGCACGCTGAAGGAGCATCGAGGGCAGGGCATCGCCACGGCGCTGCTGACCGAGTCGATGCGGGTCATCGCCGAGGCAGGCTTCGACTCCGTCGGTCTGGACGTGGACTCGGCGAATCCGACCGGCGCCCACGGTCTCTACACCCGGCTCGGGTTCGAGGTCTACTTCCAGTCGACCATGTACCAGCGCCAGGTCCCCTGATGGACCTGGCCGATCGGGCGCACAACTGCGTGGTCGAAGCAATGGGTGTCTTCGCCCTCCATACCGCATCCGGGTTCGTGGAGAGAGTCGGCGGCGCCACCGGAACCGTGACGGGCCTGAGCCATCCGGCGTTCAACCACGTGACGGTGACGGGCCGGGCCGACACGGACGACCTGCGTCTGGTGGCACTCGCCGTGGACGCCGCCGGGTTGCCATGGTGCGCCATGCTCCGCGACGGTGCCGACGACCGCCATGTCTCCTGGGCCGAGAGGCTCGGCCTGAAGCGCGTGAGGGAGACGGTGCCGGTGATGGCTGCCACCGATCCCACGCCCGTGCCCTGGCCCACGGGTCTCGAGCTGGTTCGAGGGGCATGGACGGCGCCGATGCATCGAGCCCTCATCTGTGACGCCTTCGAACTGCCCGAGACGATGGTCGAGCCTCTGATCACCGACGAGCTCGCCGCCGATCCCGCCATCGACATCGTCGTGGGACTCGATGACGGTCTCCCCGTGACGACCGCCATGGCCGTCCGGGTCGGCGACGCCATTGGCATCTTCGACGTCGGGACCTCTCCCCACGCTCGTGGGCGCGGCTACGGAGCCGCCGCCACCTGGGCGGTCATGGAGCCGGCGTTCGCAGCGGGGGTCCGCCTGGCGACGCTCCAGACGTCCCCCATCGGCAGGTCCGTCTACGAGCGGCTCGGCTACGTGGTCGTGACCGAGCACCGCCGGTGGGACGCACCCGGCTGAGGCCGGCTCAGCTCCTCACTCGGGCTGGGCGCAGTGTCTGCGCACGGCCTCTTGCCACTCCTTGACGGTCTCCACGGGAGTGAAACCTGGATGCCGGCCGTCGCGGGCCACGATCGACTTGGGGATACCGCCGTCGTCGACGGCGTGCATGGAGTTGACCAGACCGACGCAGTTCGGGAGCGTCGGGTCGATTCGTCCCGGTGGGTCGAAGTTCCCCCCGTGTCCCAGCGCCGCTCCTGCGGACGTGAGAACGAGGGCACCTGCGACTGCGGCCGAGACGATGAGCTTGCGGGTACGCATGGCGGGGCCTCCTTCTGGTGAAGCCCCCCTACCGTGCCGCCCCTTGACCACGCACTGTAGTCACAATTGACTACTTTGGGTAGAACGTTTCAAGGCGTGCCGGCAGAACCGGGCACGCACCGGGAGGCCGCGATTCGGCGCGCGTACCCTCGCCCTCATCGAGGAGGCCGTCTCGTGGCGCTGGGCGTTCACGGTGCTGGCACTCGGACCGGCCGCTGGGATCTGGGCGATGCAACGCCTCAGGAAATCGCCGGAGGCCGCCCGGATCGCAGGCGGCTTGGGTTGAGAGGACGGATCTGGGCGTGCGCCCCAGGTCGTCGACCGATCAGCCGGTGTGGGCGTCGTCGAGCCGCATGATGAGCAGCTTCAGCGTGACGCCGACCCGCTGGATGTCGCCGCGCAGTCGGGACGCGTCGTTGTGGAGCAGCGCCGCCGTCTTCTTGCGCTCGTCGGCCATCAAGCGGTCACGCCACTCGGCGATGTCTTCGGGGAGCGAGAAGAGGGGTCGGGGCAGATCGATGTCCGGCGGGACCGGTCGGGCATGCGCCTCCGCTGCCAGTCGGGTGAACTCCCCGAGCGCATCGGCGGACCGACGGCGTTGATCGGCTGCGATCTGCGGCGTGGCGGTGACGAGTTCTCTGGCGATCTTCTCGAGCCGCCACCGCAACATCTGCCAGCTCGATCCCTCGCGCGCGTCGAGCCCTCCGGCGGTGGCGATGAGCATGTCCTCGGCCACCTTGCCGGCTTCCGCCGCCTCGGCGAGGGCGACGGCGAGTTCGAGGAGTTCGGTTCGGCGTGGCATGGGGGCAGGGTACCGATCGCGGCAGCGGAGCCCGCAGACGCGGGCTCCGCTGCAGAGGGTCATCAGCCCTCAGATGTCGCTGCGAGGTACTCGGCGATCTTCTCCTGGTGCGACTTCCGGACCGTCTCGGTCTCCAACACCATCGTCTCGCCGAATACAAAGAGCTCGGCGTGGGCATCGGGATCGGTGCTCCTCAGCCACGCCTGGTACCCCTGGATGCCAAGGGCATCTGCGCCGACGAGGTTGCCTGCGCCCTCGGGATACTCGAACCCGACGATCTGGCCCTCCGAGATGACGAGAATCGCTGGCTCATCCAGCAGCACCGTCCCCGGAGTCAAACCGGACGTGATCACGGTGTCGCACTGCACCCGCTCGTCGGTCAGCTGGATACAGGTGGTGTCGACCGTCGCACCGGTGACGAGCACATGCCATGACGCCCGGGCGTAGAGGGGGGCGACGTCGGCACGCATGATGTCGATGTTGGCGCCGATGAAGTAGGCGTCTGGAGCTATCACCGCTTCGGATCCGGGCACATCGCCACGTTCCCAGCGCTCCATGTGCGCCAGGGCCACGTCGAGCGGCGGTGTGTCGGCCGGCAACGAGCCCGACTCGGCCGTCGCCGGACCTCCTCCCCCGGGCTGACGACGTGTGAAGTCGCCGCTTGCAGGGGCCACGGTGTCATCGCCGGCCAGCATGACGAAGCCGAAGACGCCGACGACCAGCAGGACGGCGGCGGCTGCGGCCATAGCCAGCAGCGGGCCGCGGTTCCGTTGTTGGGGTCCGGGCGGCTTCTCCAGTTCGAGGGGTGTCAGTGTGTCGGTCATGGTGCTCCTCTCATCGATGCGGGCGAGGAGGGCGTCGGATGTGAGCGCACCACTCGGGAACGCGTCCATCGACGGGACCGTGTCGGCGGACCTGATGCGTTCGAGTGCCGTGTGTCTGTTGTTCACAGCGCTGCTTCTCCTCTCTCTGACGAGAAGGGACTGCTCGGTGTCGCGGCCGGGTGGCCGCGCATGAGTTGCTTGGAGAGCTTCTTGATGGCCCGGTGGTATCGGCCTTCGACGGCTCGGCCGGAGATCCCGAGAATGGCACCGACCTCGTCGTCGGACAGGCCTTCCCACACCTTCATGCGAACGATCTCCTGACTCGTGTCACGCAACATGGCGAGAGCCTCGTGGACCTCGTGATGCTCCTCGTTGCGCACGACCAGCGTCTCGGGGCCATCGATGACCTCGGGCGCCAACGACCCCGCCTTGTTGACGAGCCGCAGCTGCCGGCGCTCCGACCGCCGCCAGTTGTGCACCGTGTTGCGAGCGACGCCATACAGCCAGAGTCGTGCCTGGTCGCCGGCAGGCACCTTGTCGGGCCTGCGCCACGCGACGAGGAACACCTCTGCGGCCGCGTCGTTGGCGTCGTCGATGGGAAGGCGTCGTAGGCAGTACGCGTGGAGCTCACGGTGATAGGCGTCGAACAGGGCCCGAAACCTGTCATCTGTGCTCGGCGACTTCGCCACGGACATCTCCACTCTGAGCAACTGCAACCTACATGTCCGCTCTCGCACCCCACCCATGGTCTTTCTCCTTCGTGGGTTGAGGGACCGAGCGGACATGGAGGGGTGTGCTGCGATCGGGCACGTGGGGAGGGACTGCCCCATGAGGAAGCCCTCGGAGGGATCCGGGGGGCTTCCTCGCGTCTCAGCCGGCGAGCTCCTCGAGGTACTGCGCTTTGTACCGACGGTGCGCGGCCCGAGCTTCGTCGGTGTCGAGGACCAGCGTTCCGCCTTCCGTGAAGAACTCGACGACGGCGAAGGGATCGGCGATGAACAGCCATGCCCGGTANNTCGGCAGTCACGACGCTCTCCACCGGGCCGAGCGCCTCGATGTCGACGATCCTGCCGTCGACGACGGTGTAGAGGAGGATGCGGCCTGTGAGCTCGGTACCCGGGGCGAGGCCCGAGTAGTAGGTGACGTCGCATCGGACCTGGATGGGCGAGAGGGTGTCACAGATCCGTCCGGCGGCGATCCCGGTGACGTCGTGGTACCACACCTCGTGATCCGTCGGCACGAGATCGACGGCATCCGCGGACACGACGGCGACCAGCTCGCGGGCACTCTCCAGATCCGCGGTGCGGAGATGGCCGTAATAGGTGTCGACGACCTTGATCGGCCTCGCCTCACGCAGCGGCCCCGTCGGCCCCGTCTCGGCCCGGTATCGCTCCATGAGGTCCGAGTGGGCGTCTCGCAGCTCGGGGGTGTGGAGGAGGATGCTCGTCCCGAAGGCGAACAGGTCGTCGAACCCCTCGGGCTGGTTGTCGAGCACCCAGTTGCGGTACCCGACGAACCCATCACGGTCGTACCCGACGTTGAAGAGACCCAGCTGCTCGAGCGGATCGATCTGCACGATCCTGCCATCCTCGACCGTGAACTCTGCCTCCTCCCGGAACAGCTCCTGGCCATGGGCGAGACCCGAGTAGTAGCTCGTGGCGCAATGCACGACACCGGGGGCTTCGGAGCTGCAGGTGCGGATGTCGACGACACCGCTGAGGAGCCGGTACCAGGCGGCATGATCGAACGAGGCCAGGTTGTATCCGGCCGTGGCGTCGTCGATGAGCGCCCGATAGCCGCCGATGTCGGCCCGGGACCAGCGGTCGTACATCGTCTCCACGACCTCGAGCGGCGGCGTGTCGGCGGTAAGCGCGAGCGGATCGAATGTCGGCAGCGGTGCGACCGTCGTGACTGCCGCGACCGTCGACGGTGGTGTGGTGGTCGTGGGTGCCCGCCGTTCCGGGGGTCCGACGAGACCCACCACGACGAACACGACGGCGACGACACCGACCGTGGCCACCAGGGCGGCCAGCAGCAGGCCCCTCCCGTTGCCCGCCGGGCGCTCGAGTTCGAGCGGAGCGAGAGGCCCTGCCGGTGCATGCCGATCGTCGACGAGTGCGAGCAGAGCGCCGGAAGACAGCGCACCAGGCGGGAACGACTCGGTGGAAGGAATCGGGTCGGCGGCGCGAACCCGTTCGGCGATCGTGAAGCCTTCGGTTGCCCGATCCGCCACGGTATCCCTGGCCACCACCCGGGACAACGCCCTGTGGAGCCGACGCTCGACCGCGCGGATGGGAACTCCGACGGTCCCGGCGATCTCGTCTTCCGTCAGCCCCTCCCACAGCGCGAGTTGCACCGTTTCTCGTTCGGCGTCCCGCAGCTCGGCCAATGCCCGGTGGATGCTCTCGACGGCGGGATGCCGGATGAGCTGGATGCCACCACCCCCGGACGTCGCCCGCACCGACACACCATCTCGAGCCACCACTCGCACCTGGTTCAGCCCTCGCCGTCGTGCCTCGACGGCGCGACGAGCGATGCGCAACAGCCAGGGCCGGACCGCTTCTCGTGGCACCTCGTCGAGGTGCCGCCAGGCAGCGAGCAGCACGTCGGCAGTCGCTTCGTTGGCGTCGTGCACCCCCAGCCGACGCAGGCAATAGGCATGGAGATCGCGATGATGCGCGTCGAAGACCGCCCTGAAGTCCGCATCTGCACTGGGCGCTGTCGTCACGGCTGCTCCGCTCCGCCGGTACCCCGAACCTATCGCGGTTCGAGGGGTGTGTGTGACGTCCGCGCCCGCAAGACGCTCCCAGGAACTCCCGTCGTCGCGTGTACGTTGATGGCCTGATGAGAACGATGCGGGCCGCCTCGATCCTCGTTGCGATCGCCTTGTTCCTCGCCGCCTGTTCCGGTTCGGGCGACACCGCTTCGTCGACAACCACCTCGACGACGGCGACGCCGACAACACAGCCGACGCCAACGACGCAGTCGACGCCGACAACACAGGCGTCCACCGTGCCACCGGCCACTTCGACCACCTCACCAACCTCGACTTCGTCGACGACGACCTCCGATCCGATCCCGTTCGTCATCCCCGAGCTGCTGATCGCCGGCGACGATGGCGTCCACCTCGTGGATCCCGACGGCGCGACGACACTCCTCGTGGAGGGACCGGCTGCGTTTGCGATCGACGATCTCGACGGAGGGATCCTGTTCCAGCAGGAACGCGACACGCGGCAGCGGCGCAGCACCGTCTATCGGGTCCGAGCGGACGGTGACCGGGCGGTGGCAACCCTCGTCGCAGACCTCGATCAGAGCCTCGCCCTCAGCGGGATCGTCATGGATGACGACGAAGTGTTCGTCTATTACACCCGGGACGAGGGCGACAACCCCGGGGACGCCCGTCAGACTTTGCGCCGGTACGGACTCACCAGCCGTACGGTCACCGAGCTGGCCACGATCGGCGGATGGGAGTCGGGGTCGTATCCGATCTCGGTGGGAGACGGCTTGCTGTTGTTCAATTGGTTCGCCGAGGCGAGCCACGGCATCGAGGTGACCGACCTGTTCGGCAGTGTCGTGGCCGTCGCCGGGAACCCGAGCCCTGCCGAGGGATTCGTCGACTGCAACGTCTGCCCGTTCATCGCCGAGATCTCCGGCGACGCCTCCCGAATCGTCTACCGGCAGGTGATGGACTTCACCGACTTCGCGATCATCGTCGACGTTGCGACGGGTGAGGAACTCCATCGGATCGCGCTCAACGGCATCAACCGGTGGCGGGTCACGTCGTTCGACCTCGGAACCACCCATCTCGTCGTCAACCGCGCCGACAACGACGGGCGGCTCGCGGCTCTCGTGTACGACCTGACCCTGCCCGACGCGCCACCCCTGGAGCTGGCCGTGGCCGGCGAGGCGTATCTCACCCGATCGCCGGTGACGGTCACCGGCCCCGTTCCCGCCCCCTAGCGACGGACCTCGTCACGACGCGTCGCGGTGGTAGCCGTCGGCGTCGACGTACACGGTGCTGGTGCCGAGATCCCCTGCGATGAACCCGATGTTGGCGCGCCGGAACGGGATGACCTCCATGAGGTCGAGAGCCACGGCAGCCATCCAGTTGTCGATCGGGAGCGCCCACTCCGGCTCGTCGTCCGGATCGGCATCGAACGGGTACCCACCGACTCGGTCGTCGAGGATCCCGAGCGCACCGATGGGGATGCCGAGCAACAACCAGTCCTCGTCCGGCTCACGGAAGACGGTCGTGCTGCACACGAGCCGCCCGAACGTCGGCACGTCGACCAGCCCATACAGCTGGCTGAGATGCTCGCCGTGCGACCGATCCGAGATCACCCGCACCTGGTCCTCGGCCGCCATCTGGTTCGTCGCATAGGGGCCGTCGAACTCGTTTCGCGACCAGATCCACCGGACGGTTGCAGTCGCCGCGCGCCGCGACCGCCGCCCCAGATCGACGGCCAGCTCCCAGCTCCCTCCGGCCCATGCGCCGGGGGTCAGAAACGAAACGCTGCGTGCCATCCCTCCGATTCAAGTGAATCGCTCGCGCCGGCGAGATGTCAGGGGACACGCCGAGCCGGGCATGTGGGGGGCGAAACACCAGTTTCGGGAGAAGGAACACATCCATGAGACGACTCACGACCCTCACGGTGGTTGCCCTGGTCATCGTCGCCGCCTGCGGCGATGACGGTACGGTCAGCACGTCGACTGCGGCGGGAGAGACCACGACCACCGTGGCTGTGGGGGCATCCTCCACGACGGCGAGCACGACGACATCACGCCCGATCGCTACCACGACCGCTGCGCAGGTCTCGAACGCACCGACGTCGACCACGACCTCTGTTCCCTTCGAGGTGACGCTGCCGGAAGCGGTGGCGGCCCACTTCGCGATCATGGGCGTCACGATCATCACCGCCACGGGTGCCGATCCGATCGCAGATGGTGTGGTCGTCGTTCGTGACGGTCTCATCGCCGCCGTGGGCACGGCTTCTGAGATCTCCATTCCGGAGGACGCCGCGGTCATCGATGCTGCAGGTGGCTACGTCATGCCGGGCCTCATCGACACCCACACCCATCTCCTCAACGAGATCCGGCTTGACGGTGGGACACTCGATGGCCTGCGCGCCGGTCTCCATCTGGAAGGCCCGCTGGCAAAGGGGCTCACCACGTTTCGTGACGTCGGCTCACGATTCGGTGCCACAGAGAGCGTCGATGAGCTCCACTCGGCCCTCGACGCGCATGACGCGCCGGTACCGCGCATCGTGGTCGCAGGTCCGATCATCACGAAGACGGGCAGCGAGGCTCTGCGGATGTTCGCCGAGCAGACCGTGGCGGTCGACGGCCCCGACGACGCGGCGCGCGTGACTGCGGAGCTGATCGAGGCCGGAGTCGACCAGATCAAGATCCTGATCGACGACGATCTGGGCCGCCTGGGAACACCGACGCTGGCGGCAGACGAGGTCGCTGCGATCACCGAGGCCGCACACCGGCACGGGACATGGGTACTGGCGCATGTATCGAGTGTCGACGAAGCGTTGCTCGCACTCGAGAACGGTGTGGACGAACTGACGCACTGGCCGGGCAGAGAGCCACTCACGGACGAGCTCATCGCCGAGATCGTGACGAGAGGGGTGTCCGTGGGTGCCACGTTCTCGGTCATCCCGTCGCACGACGGAGACGTGCGAAGGCTGCTCGACGCGGGCGGCACGATCGTGCTGTCGAGCGACGCCCCCGGAGCCGAATCTGCGGTCGCGATCTGGCGGGAGCTGGAGCGGATGGTGCAGGCAGGGATGACGGCACACGAGGCCCTCCTCGCCGCAACCCGCGACGCCGCCGTCGTCGTCGGCCTGGGCGACCAGATCGGCACAATCGAAGCCGGCAAGGCGGCCGATCTCCTCATCCTCGGCAGGAATCCGCTCGACGACATCACCGCGCTCGGGGATGTTGCGGTCGTCATCAAGGACGGCGTCGTGGTGTCCCGCTGAGGGCGATCGCCACCTGCACATGACGAATACTCCCGAGAGGCGACGCCGATCTGCGACCGGGTATTTCGTCCCTATCCCGTCGGCGCCGTGAGTGGGACGATCGGGGGTGATGGACCAGAGGCCTGCACTGCGGCTCGAGGGGCTCACGAAGACGTTCGGCGACGTCGTTGCTGTCGACGACGTGACGCTGGAGGTTCCGAGGGGGGTCATCTTCGGGTACCTGGGGCCGAACGGTGCAGGCAAAACCACGACGATCCGCATGCTGCTCGGGCTCCTGAAACCGAGTGGGGGCACGGCCCACATGAATGGGTTCGATGCCTGGGCGGATCGTGAGAGGGCGCATCGATCGTTGGGATATCTCCCGGGGGACTTCGATGCCTATCCAGACCTGACGTCGGCGGAGTATCTCCGATACCTGGCGGACCTCCGCGGCAACGTCGCATGGTCCGAGGTGGAGAAGCTGGCGGAGCGACTCGATCTGCGGATGAACATCCGCTTCGGGACGCTCTCGCACGGCAACAAACAGAAGCTGGGGATCGTGCAGGCGTTCATGCATCGTCCAGAGCTGCTGATCTTGGACGAACCGACGTCGGGTCTGGACCCTCTCGTACAGCAGGAGTTCCTCACCATGGTGAGCGAAGCCCGGGCCGAGGGGCGAACCGTGTTCATGTCGAGCCACGTGCTCAGCGAGGTGGAGGCGGTCGCCGATCAGTTCGGGATGTTGAACGAAGGCAAGCTGTTGTTGGTCGACCGGGTGGCGGCCTTGCGCGAACGGGCCCTACACACCATTGAAATCACGTTCGCCAGTCCGCCCCCGGTCGATCATCTGAGCGCTCTCGAAGGAGTCCGTGATCTGTTCGTCGACGGCGTCCACATGCGGCTCACCATCGAAGGCTCGACGGCCCAGCTGATGGAGTGGGCTGCGCCGTACGGCATCGAGAAGATCCGGAGCACCGAGCCCGACCTGGAGGACATGTTCCTCGAGATGTATGGAGACCACCCATGACGATGGTCGTGTTCCGCAAGACCACGCGGGATCTTCGCAAGGGGTTGATCGGGTGGTCGATCGGCATCGTCGGTCTCGTCGTGGTGATCGGTCTGATCTGGCCGACGATCCGGGACATGGACATGGCGGCGCTGCTCGATGCGTATCCGGAGCCGCTTCGCGAGCTGTTCAACATCGAGGCGTTCACCACAGGCGCCGGGTTCATGAACGCCGAGCTGTTCTCGATGATGATGCCGATCCTCTTCATGACGTACGGCATCGGGGTCGGGGCGAAGCTGCTCGCCCGTGAGGAAGAGAACGCCACGATGGACGTGCTGCTGTCGACGCCGCTCTCTCGCTCCGAGCTGCTGGTAGGCAAGGCGCTCGCGATGCTCGCCGGCCTGTTCGTGCTGGGTCTGGCGGTCTTCGTGTCCACGTGGGTGACCGGGGCGATCTTCTCCATGGACATCGGCGTCGGGTATGCACTCGGGGCTTCGCTGGCCATGGTGCTGATGGGCGCCGTCTTCGGTGGCCTCGCCTTTGCCGTTGCGGCCGTGGTGGGTCGCCGTGGTCGCGCCATCGCGGTGGCAGCCACCGCAGCCGTCGCCTCCTATGCGTTCTACATCGCGGCTGCGATCGTCGACGGGCTCGGCGACTTCGAGTGGCTCACGCCGTTCTATCACGCCGTCGGTGTCGGTCCTGCCGCCGATGCCTCCGCCGGCATCCCGCTGGGCTACCTGTGGCTGGCGATCGGCGCCGTCGTCTTCGTCGCCGCCACCCGCCCGGTGTTCCGCAGACGCGACATCGGAGTGTGACGCTCACCCGGCCAGTCGTCCGCGCCACTACCCCTGCGGAATCACGTGAACCGAGCCCGCGACCTTCGTTCCCGCGCCCGGCGCCGACTCCACCGTCAAGGTGCCACCCAGCGCATCGAGCCGGTCGGTCATGTTGGTGAGGCCCCGCCCCGTCGTCCGGGTTGTGGGGTCGAAACCGTCACCATTGTCGAACACTTTGAAGGCGAGTGTTCCGTTCCCGCCCTGCAGCGTCACGCGCACATCGTCCGCGTGCGAGTACTTGGAGGCATTCTGGATCGCCTCCAGGACACAGAAGTAAACCGCGGCCTCGACCTCCTGCGGATAGCGTCCTGGCAGGTCGGCATCGACGGAGACGGAGAGCGGCGCCTTGCGAGCCCGCGCCTTGAGTGCGGCCGGCAGCCCCTCGGCCTCGAGGAGTGGCGGGTAGATCCCGTGGGCGAGGTCACGTAGCGCTTCCACCCCGGCGTCGACGTCTGTCAGCACCTCGGTGAGGACCTCGGCGGCCCGCTCGGTGTCCCCCGCGGCAGCGAGACGTTGGGCGACCGCAGCCTTCATCTTCACGGCGACGAATTGCTGCTGGGCGCCGTCGTGCAGGTCGCGTTCGAGACGCCGTCGTTCGTCGTCCTGAGCGGCGACGAGCCGTTGGCGTGAGGCTCGGAGCTCGTCGATGAGCCGGGCGTTCCGCAACACGAGCCCGGCCTGGGAGGCGATGTCGTCGACGAGTTGTTGTGCACCTCCGGCCAGCACCTCGTTCGGCGGCATGGTCACCGACACCGCGCCGAGCAGCTCGCCGTCGTGCTCGACCGCTGCCGTGTGGTCGGCGCCGGGGATCGATATCGGGCCGCCGTCGATGGCGACGGGAGCGACCGACGTGTCCGGAGGCCACACGGCGGCGGGGCGCAGCCGGTCGTCCTGCGTGAGCCACACGACGGCTTCCCTCGCTCCCGTGCCCGACGCCAACAGGTCTGCGAGATGCGGCAGCACGTCGTTGGGAGCCACCGCGGTGCTCGACAGTGCCGAGAAGCGACTGAGCACCTCGTACGGGCTGGCTCTTTCGCCGTAGACGAGCCGATCCGCCCAGCTCCGCATGCGATCGCGAAGCGGTTGGATCGCCACCGCGACGACGACTGTCGCCGCGATGGACAGGGGCAGAGTCGCCTCGGTCTGGAATCCGACGATGAGCCCAACGGCGCCGACGAGGACTGCATAGACAACGGTGATGAAGACGGCGAGACCGGTGACGATCGCCGTCCGCCGGATGACGACGTCGACATCGAAGAGCCGGTGTCGACCGACTGCGATGCCGATGGTGGCGACCAGGACGACGCCCCCGGCGGTCAAGACAGCAAGTCCGACGGGCTCCGAGTCGCTGCCGCCCAGCGACATCGAGGTGAGGATGGCCGGCACGAAGGTGGCGGCGCCGAGCACGACCCACTTGAACTGATCGCGGGTGACCCCGCTGCTTGCCCGGAACCGGACGGCGAGACCGACGAGGGCGAGAACCGCAGCAATGGCGGACACGGTGGCGGCGAACCCGTAGAGACCGTCTTCAATTGAAGGCACTTCGCTCCCAGGCCTGAACGACCACAGCCCGCCGAAGAAGGTAAGGACGACGGCTGTGGCGGCGATGGCAACGGACCATCTCCAGCGGCGCCCCTCGGGCAGACGCCCATCCGGCAGGAGCAGGAGGCCGATGGTGAACAGAGCGATGAGGGGTGGGATCCCGACGGCCTCGGTCACCCCGCGGACGAGAGCAGCGGCGGTGCCGAGGTCGGCAGGGACCGCGCTGCCGCTGATGGCTACGGCGATCGAGTCGGCGTCATCTCGCAGGATCAGCGATGTGATGCCGATGCCGACGAGCCAGACCCCACCGCCGAAGCCGACTGCTCCCATGATCCAGACGATGGGGTTGCGCGGCTGCGCCTCGATGACGAGCCAGGCGACGATGGCGAAGGACAGCGAGAAGAGGGTGATGAAGCCGCCGAACGCCAGCCACCAGGCTCGCAACCCGGCGAGGGCGATCGTCACGGCGGAGCCGGTCACGGCGAGCACGATGCCGATCACGGCGCTCAGCCGAACGAGTCGGACGAGAGCACGGTTGCTCATGGCACCCATTGTCGGCTCGCGAACCCGGCAGCGTCCACCGTGCTGACCCGAGAATCTCCAGGGGTGGTAGCCCCACCAACCGATAGCCCCTCAACCGGCACGGGGATCTGACGGCGCCTTTCCCCCGCCTCGACGAGGGTGCGGAATCTTCGCTCATGACCCTTGCGGCGCTTGCGAAACCACGTGTACGTTTGCCATGGAGGTCACATGGCTCGTCCTGTGGAAGTCGTCGAGAACTTGTACCTGGTCAAGCTCGGAGCGTCGAACGTCTACCTCATCGATTCCGGCGATCTGGGTCTGGCGGTTGTCGACACGGGATTCCCCGCAGACGAAGCCAAGATCCGAGCGGGCATCAACGCCATTGGCCGCGATCCGTCAGAGCTGACGGACATCATCATCACGCATGCTCATCCCGATCATCTCGGCAGCGCGGCGCCTCTGTCGGCAGACGGTTCGATTCCCATCTCGTTGCCTGCCGTGGAAGCAGACATCGCCAGGGCAGGCCGGTTCGAGGTGACCACCACGCCTCGTCCGGGCATTTTCAACAGGATCCTGTTCTGGTTTCTCATCTCGAGGGGGTCCCCCTATGTGTTCCCGGCCTTCGAGCCGCATCGGGATCTCGTCGAGGGACAGACCCTGCGCCTCGGTGCCGGTGACATCGACGTGGTGCACACACCCGGGCACACGCCTGGCCACGTGTCGCTCCTGTGGAGGACGGACCGCAACGTATTGATCACCGGAGACGCTGTCGTCAACATCCCACGGCTCGACTACGCCCTGCACTACGAGGACTTCGAAATGGGCAAACAGAGCGCCGCCAAACTCGCCGGCCTCGATTTCGAGGTCGCAGTGTTCGGCCATGGCAAACCGATGCTCTCCAACGCCTCATCGACGTTCGCCAAGCGGTTCAGGTAGGGCACACTCGCCTCCAAACCTCCGAGCTGGCGATGATCGGCGCGAAACAGGGCAGCGGGTGGTGACCCGCTGCCCCGTCTCGGTTCCCGTGCTGTTACGGGTCGATGCGGATGACCTGGCCGTCGGGCGGGCCGTGGGGCAGGGCGTTGATGACGGCGAAGACCGTGCCGTCGGGGCCGATCTCGATCGCGCCCGGGAGCGGGGCGAACGAGTGCGGTGACACGACACCGTTGCTGATCGTGCTGATCTGGAAACCGAAGAGCTCGGCGACCCAGATCGTCCCGTCATCGGCGACGGCGATGTCGACCGGCGTCGTGAGCCCGTCGGCGACGAACATCACGGCTCCGCTCGACGG
>JABAOD010003192.1_pt1 | contig 24702 bp, 20 predicted proteins | sample 7062151 | NCBI WGS metagenome assembly JABAOD01 (sample SAMN14538626, study PRJNA623070) | marine sediment metagenome | biome: marine biome [ENVO:00000428]; feature: marine pelagic biome [ENVO:01000023]; material: deep marine sediment [ENVO:00002113] | place: India: Gulf of Khambhat ... | reverse complement strand
CAAGAGCTCGCCCATGGCGAGCGGTTGTCGGTGGTGGGCACACGGATGGGTGCGTCCTTGGCCGCGCTGGCGGTGGACGATGGTCTGCAGGTCGACAGACTCATCCTCTGGGATCCCGTCGTCGATGGCCGCCGGCACTTGCGAGCGCTCGAAGGGATGCATCGGGAAATGCTGGCTTCCCGCAAGGGCCCCCCTCCCAGCGCTGAAACGATCGGAGACGAGCTGTTGGGCTTCCCATACCCGGAGTCGCTTCGGCAAGAGCTGGAAGACTTGGACTTGACGTCGCTTCGCTGGTCAGCAGCCCGGACCCATGTGCTGTCGTCTCGGCCGTCGCTCGAACTCGAGGCACTGGCGTCAGCTTCCGTTGGGAAGGTCGTGTACGAGGCGATTCCCGACGCCGGCTCCTGGGATGACCTCGACTCCACCCAGGCCTCGTTGCTGGCATCGGCGATACCGACCCGCATCGGTGAGATCCTCAGGGAGGAGCCGTGAACGAGCGACCGCTCTACTTCGGGCCCGACAACGGCTTGCTGGGCATTGCCACCATGCCCAGTCACCCGACGGTGGGCGCTCCGACCGTGATCCTGCTCAACGCCGGCCTTCTCCACAGAGTCGGCCCGAACCGACTCAATGTCGATCTGGCTCGTTCGCTCGCCGACGTCGGAGTCATGTCACTCCGTTTCGACATGACGGGAGTAGGCGACAGCGAACTGCAGGCGGGTGGCCTGCTCGACATCGAACGCTCCCGGCAGGACGTGATCGAGGGCATGAATGGGTTGGCCGAGACCTACGGCGCTTCGCAATTCGTGCTGATGGGACTGTGCACGGGGGCGTACAACGCATTCCGAGCCGCGCTGGTGGACGATCGTGTCGTCGGGTGTGTGCTGCTGGATGGCTACTCGTATCCGACTCTCAGATCCCACATCCGTCACTACCGGACGAGGGTCTTTCAGGCCAAGCGTTGGATCGGCTTTCTGCGCCGGAAGATCAGTGCCGAGACATCGGGAGATGCTCGAGGCGACGACCTCGTCATCTTCGAGAACGAGTACGTGTCGAAGGAGCGGTTCGGAGGAGAGCTCGGCTCGCTCATCGCTCGAGACACCCGACTTCTGATGCTCTACACCGAGATGGGACCCTTGGCGTTCAACTACCCGGAACAGCTCCGGGACGCATTCCCGAACCTCGAGCTCGATCGGTGTGTCGACGTCCGGTACTACCGGGGCGCCGATCACACGTTCACTCTGCCTGGCACCAACCGACGTCGGGTCATCAGAGACATCATCGAGTGGATGAAGGCCGAGTTCGCCGGAGTGACCGGTTCTACCGAGCCGGATGTCGAGCGGACCCGTTCCCTGGGAGGTCCGGTATGAAGACCAGGGTTCTCGATCGCCATCACATCGGCCGAATCGCGGCTGAGGTCGGACTCGATGCGCTCATGGACGAGATGATCGAACGGGTGACAACGGCGATTCGCCACTTCGATTCGAGCCGCACGCTGATTCGTCCTCGCGACGGNNCGAACCCGACGTGGGGTTGTTGGAGTGGATGCCGGTGATGCACACCGCAGAGATGACGACGATCAAGGTGGTCGGATACCACCCTTCCAATCCAGAGCAGCGAAACCTCCCCACGATCCTCTCGACGGTGAGCGCATACGAGACCGAAACCGGCCATCTGGCCGGCCTCGTCGACGGCACCTTCATGACGGCGCTCCGGACTGGAGCGGCGTCGGCGGTCGCCAGTCGTCGCCTGGCGAAACCGGATTCCCACGTCGTCGGCATCGTCGGCTGTGGTGCTCAAGCTGTCACCCAGCTTCACGCGCTGGTCAGGAGGTTCGACATCAAGCAGGTTCTGATCAACGACATCGACCCGACACACATGGCGACCTTTCCCTCGCGAGTTCGACCGATCCTTCCGGACGGCGTCGAGTTGCGAGAGGCGCCATTGGGGCTTCTGATGCAGACTGCCGACATCGTCACGACCAGCACCTCAGTCGGAATCGGGCAAGGCCCGTTGTTCGAGGACATGGAAACCAAGCCGTGGTTGCACATCAACGCAGTCGGTTCCGACTTCCCAGGCAGGATCGAACTGCCGAGAGCGCTTCTCCAGCGCAGCCTCGTGTGTCCCGACCACCGCGATCAGGCGATCAAAGAAGGCGAGTGTCAGCAGCTCGAACCTCATGAGATCGGTCCTTCGCTCGCCGAGCTCGTCGCCGACGAGGAAGACTTCGAGGCCCACCGCTTTCGAACCACCGTGTTCGACTCCACGGGTTGGGCTCTCGAGGACCGTGTCGGTATTCAGCTCTTGCTCGATCATGCCAATCGCCTGGGGCTGGGCTTGATGATCGAACTGGAGGACATCAGTGATGATCCTCTCAATCCGTACCAATTCTCGATGGTGGGGCCGGCCGCCGTCCACCACATGCGTGCAGTCGACGAGGTGTGAAGCATGGATTTCTCTTGGACCCCTGAACAGCAATCGCGGCACGAAGCGGTGACTGCCTTTGCTGAGACGCTCAATGATGGGTTGGCGGAACGCGACGCCCAGGGCACCTTTCCACGCGACCTGTGGAAGCGGTGTGCTGAGTTCGGCCTGCTCTCCCTGTCGATTCCAGGATCGCTGAACGTGACGGGAACCGACACGGACTTGTTGACTGCCGCTCACTGCATGGAGGCGCTGGGCTATGGCTGTCGAGACAACGGGCTCAACCTGGCCCTCTCAGCTCAGCTCTGGACGACGATGTACCCGATCCTGGAACACGGGACCGAGGAGCAGCAGCGCAAGTACCTGCCGGCGATGAGCGCCGGAGATGTGGTTGGAGCCCACGCAGTGACGGAGACGCAAGCAGGCTCCGACCACAACGCCATCACAACCGTGGCTGAGCCGGTCGAGGGCGGCTACCGACTCACCGGCGAGAAGCGTTACATCACCCTGGGTCCGGAAGCCGATGTAGCGCTGGTCTTCGCGACGACAGATCCGACCAAGGGTCGCTGGGGGATGACAGCGCTGCTTGTCGACACGGACTCGGCCGGGTGTGAAGTCGGATCTGTCCGGCCGAAGATGGGTCTCCGGACCGTACCGCTGGGCGATCTGAGGTTCGATGGCGTCTTCGTGCCGGCTTCTCAGCGGCTCGGTCCCGAGGGTGCCGGGGCGAGTATCTCGAGTGGGGCGCTGGGCATCGAGCGGACCTTCATTCTGGCGACCAACATCGGATCGATGGAGCGTCAGCTGGAGGAAGCGGTCAGACACGCACGAGAACGCGAACAATTCGGCCGGCCGATCGGCAAATTCCAGTCCGTGTCGAATCGCATCGCTGACATGAAGCTGGCGCTGGAGACGGCCCGCTTGTTGTTCTACAAGGTCGTTTGGATGATGCAGAACGACCAGAAGGTGACGCTGGAGGCGGCATTGTTGAAGCTGCACATCAGCGAGGCCTTCGTCGAGTCGAGCCTCGACGCGATCCGGATCCACGGAGGTGCGGGGTATCTGGCCGAGTACGGAATCGAACGGGATCTGCGCGACGCGGTTGGTGGGGTCATCTATGGGGGCACGTCCGACATCCAGCGTCATTTGGTTGCCCGGATCTTGGGGCTGTGATGGACTTGCCGCACCAGGCCGTGTCGCTGCTCACCGAGCCCATCAGCCACTGGGGTGCCACCCGGCCCGACCACCCGGCGGTCAGCATGGTGGGGACGGAGCTCTCATACGGTGAGTTGGACCGCCGTTCGAATCAGGTGGCGAACCTGCTCATGAAACACGGCGTCCGGCGCGGCGACCGGGTCGGTCTGTTCGGACACAAGTCGATCGACTTGGTCAGTGCTCTCTTTGGGATCATGAAGGCGGGAGCCGCCTACGTGCCTCTCAACCCGGATGCTCCGGCTGCCTATGTGCGGCACATCGTCGAGGAGTGCGATATCCGGCACCTCGTGACTGGATCGACCCGGCGGCAGCCGGCACTCGACGTGGCCGCCGAGACCTCTGTTTCGCTCGTGATGGGCATCACAGGTGATGGAGAGACCTCGGCGAGGCTGGTCGATTGGCCCGAGGTATGGGCGTACGACGAAGAGCCGCCTGACCGGACCGTTGGCAGTGACGATCTCGCCTACGTGATCTTCACGTCAGGATCGACCGGCAAGCCCAAAGGGATCATGCATTCGCATCGATCCGGCCTGGCCTATGCCAAGGCGGCTGCCGCCGTCTACGGCTTCCGACCTTCTGATCGGATCACGAACCACGCCCCCCTCAACTTCGACCTCTCGACGCTCGAGCTCTTCGCCGGCTCGCTGGCCGGCGCCACTCAGGTGATCGTTCCCGAGGGCCACGCCCGGCTTCCTGCCAGCTTCTCTCAGCTCCTGGAGTCCGAGCGAGTGACCGTCATCAATGCTGTTCCGTTCGCTCTGGTGCAGCTGCTGCATCGAGGCGCATTGAACGAACGGGATCTCTCGAAGGTTCGGTGGGTGCTGTTCGGAGGAGAAGTCTTCCCAACCCGCGATCTGAGGGCCTTGATGCACCGCCTTCCTGATGCTGCGTTCGCCAATGTGTACGGCCCCGCCGAAGTGAACGGGGTCACCTATCACATCGTTCCCGATCTTCCAGAGGACATGGACGCGCCGATTTCGATCGGATGTCTCTATCCAGGAATGGAGGCAATGGTCGTCGACGACGCCGATCGGGAAGTGCCGGACGGCATGGCAGGCGAACTGCTCATCAACAGCGAGACGCACATGATCGGCTACTGGGGTCAAGAGGAGATGACGGAACGAGGCCGTCTTCGGATTCCCGACGGGGATGGAGGGGAAAGCGTCTACTACCGAACGGGCGATGTGGTCGAGCGCAATCCAGATGGCACCTTTCATCTGCACGGGCGGAAGGATCGCCAGATCAAGGTACGCGGTCACCGGATCGAGCTCGACGAGATCGAAACCGCAGCGATGTCTCACCCGTCGGTCGAGCAGGCCATTGTCTACGCCGTTCCCGACGGGCACGGCAGCAACGAGGTTCGGGCAATGGTGACGCTGCTGGATGACCGGCCGCCGGCGACCGCCGACGAGCTCATGGCCCACCTCACCCGCGTGCTTCCTCGGTACGCCACGCCGGCCGAGTTGGAAATCGCCGCCGCGGTCCCTCGCACCCTGAGTGGAAAAGCCGATCGGGTTGCACTCGTGGCTCGCGCAACCGGTCGGGGCGAGGGCTCGGCATCGAGTGAGTCAGAGAGGTGAAGGAACCAATGGAGGCCGTACTGAAGAGCTACATCGAGCAGCAGTTCCGCGCACAGGGGGACGATGTCGAGGTCGGACTGGAGGATGATCTCACGCTGCTGGGCCTCGACTCGATTGCCTACGTGAGACTGGTTGCGTTCGTCGAGCAGGAGTTCGACCTGGTGGTGCCGGAGTCACACGTCACCCTCGATCAGTTCGGCTCAGTGGCCAACATCGTGGACTACTTGCGAACGAGGAAGGCCTCCGGAGACGACGAGTGACCGCATCAGCCCATCTCGCCAACCTGACGAATGCCCAGGCTCTGATCTGGGCCGGTCAGCGTCTGTACCCCGATACTCCGCTCTACAACATGGCGCTCTCGTATCGGATCGAGGGTGGGGTCAACGAGCAGGCCTTCGTCGACGCGTTCGACGAGATGGTGAAGGGAACCGACGCATTCCGAACTGTCTTCCGCGAGGTCGATGGGGCGCCGCACCGTGAGGTACTCGCAACTGCCCCGGCAGGACTGTCGATCCGGGACGTCTCCGGCGATCCGGATCCGGAGGCGGCCGCTCAGCGGATCGTGCAAGAGGCGTCGGCGACTCCGTTCGATCTCTCGTCGTGCCTCTATCGATCAGGCCTGGTCCGGCTCAGTTCAGACGTTGTCATCTGGTGGCTCGTCCAACACCACCTGATCACCGATGGTTGGTCGGCGGCAGTGGTCTTCCATCGAATGGAAGAGCTGTATCGCNNGTCTGATCTCCCCGTCTTTCCCGACTTCGAGTTCTATGCCGATTTCGAGCGGCGGACAGTGGAGTCAGAGGACTTCGAAGAAGCGGCGCAGTACTGGCGAACCATGGCAACGACCGAGCTGGAACCGCTCGATTTCTACGGCGTGACGCCGAACGATCAGACGACGACGCGCACTGACCGACTCCGAACCGTCTTGGGATCCGACCGGATGCGACGACTGGAGGCCCTTCTGACCGAACGCGGCGGCGGTCGCGTCTTGTCCGGCCTGGCCGAGCTCAGTGTCTTCGTCAGTGCTCTCGCGGCGTTGCTGAGCCGAATATCGGGTCATCGGAACCTGGCGATCCTGCTGCCGGCTCNNTCCAATCGTTTCAAATCCACGGCCGGCTTGTTCATCGAGGTACTTCCGCTCTACGTGGAAATCCCCGCAGCGTCGACCTTCGCCGACCTCTTGGAACACGTTGCCGAGAGAGTGCGGAGCTTTCTCTTGCATGCCCGGCCCGGAACGTCGGCGGCGACGCACAATCGATCAGCATCGGTGCTGCTGAACTTCGTGAACAGCAGCTTCGGCGGCTTCGACGGCCGGCCTGTGACGACCGAGTGGATCCACCCCGGCCACGGTGATCGGGAGCACGCCCTCCGCCTGCAGATCCACGACTTCGACAACGTGGGGGATTGGACCTTGCTGTTCGACGTCAGGCGGGACGTCTTCGATGATCACCTGGCTGACCGTCTCGTCCGCGACTTCTACACGATCCTCGATGCGATGCTCGATGACGGTCGAACACCCATCAGCCAGGTCGATCTCCTCGATTCGGTCGAACGTCGAGCCATCGAAGCGTTCAATGCCACGGACGCGGATGTGCCGTTCGATTCCGTGGTCGACGGGTTTGCGACAGCTGTGGCGCATCACCCCGACGCAGTCGCAGTCCGGGCCGGCAACACCGAGGTGACCTACGCCCAGCTGGATGCCCGAACGAACCGGTTGGCGCGCCGCTTGGCCGCTCACGGAGGAGATCGCTACGCGGTCTGCATGCGTCGCTCGCCCGAACTGGTCGTGGCCTTGCTCGGAATCCTCCGGGCCGGAGCGACCTACGTGCCCATCGACATCAAGTACCCCGCTGAGCGGATGCGTCTCATCCTCGAGGACAGCGGAGTTGCGGCGGTACTGGCCGACGACTCGCTGCCCCCCGAGGTCGCCTCCGGCATCGAGGTCATGGATCCTCTCGACCACAGTGCAGAGGCTGAAGTTGCCAGAACCGTCGAGCCGATCGAGCCGGCGTATGTCATGTACACATCCGGTTCGACCGGCACCCCGAAGGGGGTGGTGGTCACCCATCGGGGGCTCGCCAACTACGTCGCGTTCGCTCACGCCGAGTACGGACGCAACCAGCCCGTGTCGTTTCCGCTCTACTCGTCGATCGGATTCGATCTGACCGTCACTTCCATCTTCACGCCGCTCGTGTCCGGTGGCACGGTCGTGGTCTATCCCGAGCAGGAAGGAGCGGATCTGTCGGTGGTCGACGTCTTCGCAGACGACCTGGTCGATGTGGTCAAGCTGACGCCGGCGCACCTGGCCCTGCTGAGCGCTTCATCATTCGACACGTCGCGGATCCGCACCCTCATTCTGGGCGGGGAGGACCTGAAGCGGGCTGTTGCTCTGCGGGCCTGTGACGCATCGGATGGCGAGCTCGAGATCATCAACGAATACGGTCCCACCGAGGCAACCGTCGGGTGCATGCTCCACCGCTTCGACCCGGAGACCGATACCGCCCCGTCGGTACCCATCGGCCGGCCCGCCCACAACTCTCAGATCCACATTCTCGACCCCGGACTGGGGGAGGTTCCGATCGGTGTGGTCGGCGAGATGTGCATCGGCGGGCTGGGGGTTGCGTCCGGCTATCTCAATCGGCCCGAGCAAACGGCGGCCGCGTTCGTCCCTGATCCGTTCCGGCCTGGGGAGGTCCTGTACCGGACCGGTGATCTGGCTCGGTGGGTGACTCCCGGGCAGATGGAGTTCCTGGGTCGCGCCGATGACCAGGTCAAGATTCGTGGTCACCGCGTCGAGGTGGGAGAAGTGGAGGCGGCGTTGCGGAGCCATCCTGCGATTGGCGACGTGTTCGTCGATGTCCTCGAGAGTGAGACTGTTCGCAGCCGAGGCTCCACGGCAGACGAGCTGTGCGTGAGATGCGGTCTGACGAACGCCCACCCGGACGCCCAACTCGACCGGAGCGGAGTGTGCCGGCCGTGCTTGTTCTACGACGAGCATCGCGCCGACGCCGCCGCCTACTTCTCCAATGAAGAGGCGTTCGAGGAGCTCTTCGCCGATGTGAGGAGCACCGACGGGAGCCCCGATTGCCTCATGCTGCTCAGCGGTGGCAAGGACAGCACGTACGCCCTGTATCAGCTCGTCGAGCATGGCCTGACACCGCTGGTGTTCAGCCTCGACAACGGCTACATCTCCGAAGGGGCCAAGGCCAACATCCGTCGGGCCGTCGACGACCTCGGTCTCGAGCTGGTGTGGGGAACCACTCCCTCGATGAACGAGATCTTCGCCGACAGCCTCGGTCAGTTCAGCAACGTCTGCCAGGGCTGTTTCAAGACGGTCTACACCCTGGGCATCAGTCTTGCTCATGAGCGGGGTCTCCGTCGCGTCGTGACCGGATTGTCCCGAGGCCAGATCTTCGAGACCCGTCTGGCGGATCTCTTCCGAATCGGCATCACCGATCCCGACGAGGTCGACGCAGCGATCATCGAAGCACGAAAGGCGTACCACCGAATGGACGATGCCGTGCTCCGCTGCCTCGACACGGGCCTCTTCCAAGAAGACGACGTCTTTGCGGACATTCGGCTCGTCGATTTCTACCGCTACTTCGACGTGGGGTTGAGCGAGATCTACGAGTTTCTCGGAAGCCGTGCTCCGTGGGTACGACCGTCCGACACCGGCCGTTCCACGAACTGCCTCATCAACAACACCGGCATCTTCGTGCACAAGAACGAGCGCGGCTTTCACAACTATGCGCTGCCCTACAGCTGGGACGTCCGGCTCGGCCACAAGACGCGAGAGGCCGCCCTTGCCGAACTCGATGACGAAATCGATGTCACGCAGGTACGAGGCATTCTCGAGGTCTTGCCATACGAGATGAAGCCTGCCGCCGAATTGGTGACCGGTTCTGAGAAGCGGCTCGTCGGCTACTACGTCGCCGATGACACACAGTCGCCTGAAGTTCGTCGGTTCTTGGCCGAGCTGCTCCCCGAGCCCATGATCCCGTCGTACCTCGTGCGTCTCGATGCCATGCCCCTCACCATCAACGCCAAGGTCGATCGCAAGGCGCTGCCTGATCCCCGCTCTGTCCTACGCCGGGAAGGAGCGGATTTCGTCGAGCCCAGCAATGATGTAGAGCGGCTACTCGCCGAGATCTGGTCGAACGTCCTCGGCGTGGGTGAGGTGGGGGTCACCGATGACTTCTTCGAGCTCGGTGGCGACTCGATCATGAACATCCAAATCGTGTCCGAGGCGAAGTCGCACGGCCTGGAGTTCTCGCCCCTCGACCTCTTCCAGTCGAAGACCGTCGAGGGTCTCGCCAGGGCGGCGGTCGTGGCGACGGTCCGGTCTCGGTCGGCCGACGAGCCGGTCGGTGTGGCGGAGGTCGACTTGTCGGAGGACGAGATGGACGCGCTGTTCCGCAAGTACGGCGAACATCGCTGATCGGCCCGCCATGGCCAACGCCAACATCGAAGCGATCTTCCCTCTCAATTCCGTCCAAGACGGAATCCTCTATCACACCCTCTATGCCCCGGGATCGTCGCTCTACGTACAGCAGTATGTGGCCACGGTCGATGGTCCTCTCGATGTCGAGCGGTTCCGAACTGCCTGGGATCGTGTGATCGGCCGGCATCAGGCACTCCGGTCCTTCGTGACATGGGACGAGCGCGAGCAGCCGCTGCAGATCATCCGGGGAAGTGTCTTGCCCGAGTGGGCGGACGAAGACTGGAGTGGGAGTGCCGTCGAGCACCAATCAGAGCTCCTCTCTCGATTCCTGGAGGACGACCGACGACGCGGATTCGTCCTCGACGAGGCGCCGCTGATGCGGTTCGCAGTGTTTCGGCTCGGGCCCGAGTCCCATCGGTTCGTCTGGACGCACCACCACATCGTCCTGGACGGATGGTCGCTGGGGATCGTGCTGGAGGAGGTCTTCTCGGTGTACGGGGGCGGCGGGGAAGCGCTCCCCGAACCGGTGTCGCTCCGCAGTCATGTTGCCTGGTACCGCCAACAGGACTGGAACAGTTCCGAATCTCATTGGCGGCCGATCGTCGGTGACATCGAGGCAGGCACGTACCTCGGCATCGAGGCCGATCGGTCGCAGCCATGGGCCGATCGACAGGTTGAAGCAACACACGTGGTCGACAGGCAGGTGTCTGAACGAGTCCGGGCTCTCGCCCGTGACAGTGCTGTCTCGCTCAGCACGGTGTTCCGAGCTGCATGGGGTCTCCTCTTGGCACGCTACGCGGACCAGGAGACGGTGGTGTTCGGAGCGGCCGTTGCCGGACGTCCGGCCCAGCTCTCCGGATCGCTCGACGTCGTCGGGATGTTCATCAACAGCCTTCCTGTGAGAGTCGACGTCGATCCAGATGAGACCGTCGGGGTCCTGCTGCAGCGTCTCCAGGCGGACCAGGTCGCCTCCCACGTCCATGAGTCGACACCCCTCGCCCGCATCCAGGCGTGGTCGGCGGTGCACGCCGATGATGCTTTGTTTCACTCTCTTCTCGTGTTCGAGAACGTCCCCCAGGCCCTGCCGGCCGGCGGTGGAATCGCGGTCACGTCGGCGGAGTACTTGCAGGAGAGCAACTATCCGGTCTCGATTCTCGTGATGCCGGGCGAAGAGATCGGTGTCCATCTGCTCTATGACCCCGATCGATATCGGGAGGATGCGATTCAGCGGCTGCTCGTTCAGCTCGAGACCACCCTCGCGTCGCTGTCCGAGAATCCCGAGCTCCCGCTGCGCGACGTCGAGAGCCTCACGGACGATGAGATCGCAACCCTGCTGGATCCGCCGCCGGTCCCGGAGGCCGGAATCCTGCCTGAGACGACGATCCATCGTCTNNGGGCGAAATCGCAGCCGACGCGCCTCGCAGTGACGAATGGGACTCGATCGTTGACCTACGGCCAACTCGAGCAACGTTCGGGCGAGATCGCGGCTTGCTTGGCCGCGCAGGGGGTGGGGCCGGGCGACCTGGTCGTGATGAGCGCAGCTCGTACCCTCGCGACCATCGTTGCCATGGCGGGAGTGCTCCGGTCCGGCGCCGGGTATGTGCCCATCGATCCTGATGCGCCGGCCAAGCGGCTGGCGCTCGTCATCGAGGACACCGGCGCCTCGGTGGTGGTCGGTGAACCGGGCACTGAAGTGCCGGAGGGAGTGGCGCTCTTGGCTGTCGGCTCAGACGGCTCCCCATCGCAGCGAATCTCGGATCCGGTGCCGGAGGTCGTTGTCGAGGACGATGATCTCGCCTACGTCATCTACACCTCCGGTTCGACCGGCCACCCCAAGGGGGTCATGGTCACCCATCGGAACCTGATCAGTTCCACCTTGGCGCGGCGGCCGGTCTACGGACGAGAGCCGGGCACCTTCCTGGTGGTGTCGCCGCTGTTCTTCGACAGCTCGGTGGCGGGTGTCTATTCGACGCTGGTCGAGGGTGGTGTGTTGGTCTTGCCGGAGCCGGACATGGAACAGGATGTCAATCATCTGGCGGCCCTCATCGAACGCCACTCCGTCACCCACACCCTGATGGTTCCTGCGCTGTACGGCCTGCTCCTGGAGCACACCGCAGCGGACCGGCTGCGTTCCCTCNNCCGGCGGCGCTTGTGGCAGCGCACCACGAGCATCTGCCTGGCGTGCGTTTGTTCAACGAATACGGGCCCACCGAAGCAACGGTGTGGTCCGCAGTCGCCGAACTGAGCCCTGCCGACGCCGTCGAACCTGTGACGATCGGAGGCCCGATTCCCGGGACTGCGATCTTCGTCCTCGACCGAATGCTCCGTCCCTCGCCGATCGGAGCGCTCGGGGAGCTGTGCGTGGCCGGCCCCGGCGTGGCCCAGGGTTACCTGGGCAGGCCCGACCTCACCACCGAGGCGTTCGTGTCGGTCCGAGCCGCGACGGGCGAGTCGGTCCGCACCTACCGGACCGGCGATGTCGCGAGATGGCGCACTGACGGGCGGCTCGAACTGAGCGGACGGCGCGATCACCAAGTCAAGATCCGCGGGCAGCGGATCGAGCTCGGCGAGATCGAGGCGGTGCTCAAGTCGCATCCGGACGTGCGGGAAGCCGTCGTCGTGCTCAGTGGTGAGGCGGCGCGCGAGCCATCCAGGATCGTGGCCTGGGTCGAGCCGGCCTCAGCGGATTCGGAGGAGCTCCGTAGGCACACGGCCGAACGGTTGCCGCAGGTGATGGTCCCCACGGTCGTGGTCCCGGTCGAGGCCCTGCCGAGAAGCGCCACCGGCAAGGTCGACCGAAGAACCCTCGAATCCCGGGAGCTCGAGCAACCGGCGACAGAAGCCGGCAAGGCAGCTCCCAGCTCGGAGACCGAGCAGGTGTTGGCCGAGATCTGGGCCGCAGTGCTGGGCGTGGAGGCTGTTGGCGTCCACGACAACTTCTTCGATCTGGGCGGCGACTCCATCCTGACGATTCGAATCATCGCCAGGGCCCACGAAGCGGGACTGTCGATCACCCCGCGACAGTTCTTCGACCATCCGACCGTGGGCGAGTTGGCTCGGGTGGTCGGCATGGGCTCTCATGAGTAGTCACGTCATCGGCCGGGCGGCGACTGGTCAGCGCTCGGAGGCAACTGCCACCTGCCTTCAGGGAATCAGGAGGGCTCGATGTCGAAGATCGTGATCATGACGAGCCACATGGCCGGGCGGATCAACACGACGTGTGAACTGACGCGACGGCTCCGCAAGCTCGGACACGACGTGACATTGGCGAGTCCGGTGGACATCGGAGAGAGAGTCGCCGCTCAAGGCATGGACTTCCTCTACATCGGGCCGGAGACTCCGGCAACCACGGAGTCGGGACCGAAGCCGGGCTACCTGCGGCGGTTGGGCGCCCTCGTCCTGCGGTTGCAGTCTCTCCCTTCTCTCTCGGCCAGACGGGATGCTGCGGTGACGAAGCTGCACCTCGATGCCTTGGAAGAGCTTCTCCAGGATCTCGCTGCGGATCTCTACCTCATCGACATCGAGCTCCCGGTCCAGATCATGGCGGCAACGCGCACGAACGTTCCGGTGGCGGTATGGACGACCATGTTGTCACTCTGGAAGAGGCCCGGTCTACCGCCACTCCACACGGACATCGTGCCAGGTGTCGGATTCCGTGGGAGCCGGGTTGGTATCGAGTGGGCATGGATGCGATTCAGGCTCTGGAAGTGGCTGCGATACCAGCGGCATCGCATCACACGGGTCGGAACAGACCAATACTCAGTGTTGCGAGAAGTCGCAGCGCGGCTCGGCTACCCGGTCAAGCGAGATGCCGCGAGGTATCACTGGCTCATTCCATTCGTGTATCGGAACCTGCCAACCCTGATGTTCAATGCCAGGGAGATCGAATTCCCGCACGACCCGGATCCCATGTGTTCGTACGTCGGTCCGATGCTCAATGCTTCTCGCCGGGTGGCCGACGCAGGCGAAGATCAGATCGCCATCTCTCAGGCGTTGGGAGCTGTGTACGAGCGCCGCCGCCAGGGAGAGACCTCGGCCCTGATCTACTGCAGTTTTGGAGCGTGGCACTCGGGCGACGACGCCGGCTTCTTCCGGCGCGTGATCCAGGCAGTGGGCCGGCGTCCTGATTGGGAGGCCGTGGTGGGACTGGGTGGTCGCGTCGATCCTGCATTGATAGGGGAGGTACCGGCCAATGTGCACCTCTTCGAATGGGCCCCGCAGATGGAAGTGCTCGCCCACGCCGATGTGGCAATCCACCATGCGGGTATCAGCAGCATCAACGAGTCGATCGTGTCCGGCGTTCCGATGGTCGTGTACCCGTATGACTACGGCGACACGTCAGGGGCAGCGGCTCGGGTCGTGTTCCACGGAATTGGGTTGCGGGGCGATCGAGTCGCCGACGAAGTCGACACCATCTACGAGATGATCAACAGCGTGCTGACTGAGCCGGCCTATCGCAGCAACACCGAGCGGATGCGAGACGCGTTTGCCGAGTACGAACGCAACGACATTGCAGTCAAAACCGTTGAGCGTTGGATTCGCCCGGAAGGAGCGGTCTGACGCAGGCAGAAGTCGACCTCACGTGGTGAGCTTTCGCAGCCTCTTCGAGATGCGTTTGCGCAACACCCGAAACCCGGTACTCGGCGGATCTGCTCTCAGTCGGTCGATTCCGGTGAAGACGAACCGAAAACCGTCCATCCGTTTTTCGATCGACGCGCACCACTCGTCGATCAGGTTCTGCTCGTAGGAATCCCCGGAGAACGTGGCCAGGAGAGCATCGACCTCGCTCACTGCCCCTGAGACGGTGAGGCCTGAGCCGATCGAGTGACGGTCCATGCCGGGCCGGAACGTCCGGGCTACCACTCGTTCATAGTCGGTGGAGGGGTCGTCGATGCCACAGTAGGTGGCGAGCGAGTGAAGCTGCTCACCGGGCTGTCTGGTCCAGTCCCGATACTGAACGAAGAACCATCCCTCCGTCACGTCCTGCAGGCTGTGGAACACACGGTAGACGTAGATGCCCTCTGCCTCCGCCTGAGCGAGGCCGTAGTTCGCCATCATCGAAGCTATGACCGTGCGTGCGTCCCGGACGGCCATGACTGGTCGACACTCGATCCCGTGAGCCCCGAAGACCTCCTGCCAGATCGGCCACAGCAAACAGGTGCGCGGGTCTTTGAAACCCCATACCCCTTCGTGGCGGTCGTGCGCTTCTCCAACCAGGTCGTTGAGGGTGGACACGGTCTGTCGGTATGCGGGCGCTGTCATCCACGAGGAAGGACGAGGCAGAAAGGGGGACAATGCGAGCGAACGGAGGAATCGATGCTGAGCGTCCCGAATACGTCGGTCCTCGAAGTGCCCATCCGGGTTCGCATCTGATGCCGGAACCAGATCCCCAGAGATTTCGAGTCCAACACCCTCCAGGAGCATCATCGCAATCGAAGTGCCCGACCGCCCCGGTCCGAGCACGGCTACGCAATGTCTCATCTCTCGGACACGACGAGGTCTCGAGTCCTGCAACGTCGACTACCCACGATCACCGCCCAATCGGCGACGGACCTTGGCGACCAGGCTCTCCGCACTCGCCAGGAGGTGGTCGGCGAACGTCTGAGGCTGCAACGTGATCGTCGCCGTTGTCGTGTCCTCGCCCAGACGGATGTGCTCGCGTCGCCGCCTCTGAAATCTTCCCCAGCCTGCGTCGCTTCGGACGACCACGACCACGCGCTGGTGTTGATCGATCTGGCGCAACCCGTCGATGGACAGGGTCACCGCCAAAGGGCTCGATTGGATCTCGCGAGTCGTGTACTCGACGAGACAGAAGCGGCCTGCACCGGTGTCGACCAAGGACAATCCCCCGTACGAGACATCCACTGCGGCGCCGTCGGGAAGCCAGGGAGAAGGATCTCGAGAAGACGTCCACGATCTGAGCACGGCGGCCTTCGAAGTCATTCACGGAGACGTCGGGTTCGAACCCGGTTCCCAGCGCAGCGGCCAGGGTGGGGAGGTTCAGCTGCATGTTTCCCTTGACGCGTTGTCCATCGGCGCGCATGTACACATACCCCTCCGACTCCGAATGCGCCCACGCTCGTTTCGCGGGACTCATTCGGACAAGCGTTCGGAGGGCACGGATCGTCGGGTTCGACGGCATCGGAGATCAGCCTACGGCTGCCGGTCGGCGGCTCAAGCCCAGGCCGGTCGTGCGGCCCTTCCGCCCACTCTCGGTGGCCGTTAGCCTCATGGTGATGTTCGGATCGGGTCAGTTCGTCATCTCGATCGATCTCGAGATGTCGTGGGGGGCGGTGCACCACGGCCACCCCCATGACAACGCGCCCTATCGGCGCGAACGAGAAGTCGTGGAGGATGTGCTCGGTCTCATGGCCGCCTACGGGATGTCGGCCACCTGGGCCACCGTGGGCCACCTGTTTCTGTCGGAGTGCCAGGGTCTGTCCGATGATGCTCATCCCGACATCACACCGTCGTACCCGTGGCTTGCGGAAGAGTGGTACGACCTCGATCCGGGCTCGAATCTCGACTCCGCGCCGACCTGGTACGGAGCCGATCTCGTCGACATGATCAAGGCATGCCCGGTCCCTCAGGAGATCGGCTCTCACTCCTTCGCCCACATCATCGCCGGCGATCCGGCGTGCAGCCGGGAAGCCTTCGCTGCCGACATTGCAGCTGCCGTGGCGGTTGCCGCCGAAGCCGGCGTGGAGCTGCGGTCGTTCGTCTATCCGCGCAACTCCATCGGACATCTGGGCGTCCTGGAGGAGGCCGAGTTTCTCGCGTACCGCGGAGCTACCCCGCCCTCCATCCGTCGGAGCGGTTTGCTCGGCAGAATCGAAGCCGCCACCCAGATGATCCGCCCCACCGCGACGTTCCGAGCCGAACAGCACGGGAGCTTGGTGAACATCCCCCATACCTATCTGTTCGATCCGGGGTCCAAGAACGCTCGACGGCTCGGTACTGCCGGCTGGAGCCGTCTGGTGCAGCGTCGGTTGCGTCACGCGATACGAACGCAGTCCTTGTTCCACCTGTGGTTCCACTCCCACAACCTGGCTGTCGACGTGGACCGTGCGCACACGGCGATGGAAGACCTGTTCCAACTGGCTCGCACCGAGATCGACCGTGGCCGACTGGTGAACCTGACCATGGGTGACATGGCCCGGCGCATGCTGGCGGAGAGAGTGGCATGAGAGTTCTCACCGTCATCGACAGCTTGGCGGTCGGGGGAGCGGAGCGGTCCTTGGCCTCGGTGAGCCCGTACCTCCGGGAGCGAGGGGTTGACCTCCATGTGGCCTACCTCACGGAACGGAACGGTGTCGGCCCCGAGCTGGAGGCCGCCGGTGCAACGCTTCATCCCGTCACCACCGGCAAGAACCGTGCCGGCAATACCCGCCTGATTGCCCAGACCATCCGTGAAACCCAACCCGACCTCGTCCACACGACGTTGTTCGAGTCGGACTTGGCGGGTCGGGTGGCAGCGCGCATGACCGGGACTCCGGTCGTGTCGAGCCTCGTGACCGAAGCCTACGGGCCTGAGCACTACGGCAATCCCGAGTACCGGCGCTGGCGGATCCGTGGCGCTCACCTGGCAGACGCGCTCACGGCCCGGTTGGTGACTCGATTCCATGCCGTGTCGGCTGCATCAGCAGCCGTGATGGCCGAACGCCTTCGCATTCCTCGAAGCAGGATCGATGTGATCCCCCGGGGCCGATCCGAGGCTGACTTGGGGACGCGCACGGAGCAGCGACGGAGGGCGGCTCGGACCGAGTTGGGTATCGGAGATGATGTGCCGGTGGTCCTGGCCGCCGGAAGGCACTATCACATGAAGGGTCTCGACGTGCTGGTCAGCGGTTTTCCAATGGTGAAGGCCGCCGTTCCGGACGCACAGCTGGTGATCCTGGGCAGGGGCGGACCCTCGACGGCCGAGCTGAAGACACTCATCGCAGAGGGTGGGATGGCCGATTCCGTGACGTTGGCCGGATACCGCGACGACGTCCCCGACATGCTGTGCGCTGCTGACGTCTTCGTGCTTCCTTCGCGAGCGGAAGGTTCGCCAGGGGCCCTCATCGAAGCGCTTGCCCTCGAAGCCCCGACTGTGGCCAGCAACATCCCCTCGGTGACCGAGCTGGCGGGCGACACCGAGGAGATCGTGAAGGTGTTCCCGGTCGGTTCACGGCCGGCGATGGCGGAGGCAGTGGTGACACTGCTGACCAATCCCGAGCACGCACGCGAACTGGCTCGACGGGGGCGGGAGCGTTACCTGGCCCGCTACACCCTCGATCGGGTGGCCGACGGCATGGTCGAGTTCTACAAGCGGTCTGTCGCCTGATCCCACTCCAGGAGCGGGTCTCCCAACATGGCTCGGAGCGCTTCGATCCGGGGTGCGTAGAACTCGGCAAGCAGGTTTCGGCTGGCCTCGTCGATCTGGGGTGTCGGTGCCCCTCGCTTCGTGTTGAGCCGACTGATCAGCCTGCCGGTCCGACCACCGATGCGCTTGGCGAGTCTGCGAACCGTCAGCGATCGGAACTGCACGTAGGCGTTGACCTTCCTTCCGACGATGTCAGGCACCATGGCAGTGTCGAGCCCGAGATGGGAGCACAAGTCCTGGTAGCGGTCCCTGGGCGAGTTGATCATCCTCTCGAAGACCACCACGTGGAGGTGCTCCGGTGGGAACAGGTTCCAGGCGTGGCGCAGGTGCCGGGCGTACATGCCGTGAGAGAGATAGATGACCCCTTCGGCGTAGTCGCCGTGACGGGCCACCGCAGCCAGCNNGCTCTTCGGACAGGGCCTGTTCGAACGGTCGAGTCTCGACCCCACGTTCCCGAAGAAGCCAGTAGTGGGACCAAGCCCGCTTCACCGGGTCGCGCATCGAGACCACGAGCTTGGCAGTGGGGAGTGTCTGGGCGATTCGTCCCATCGCGCTGCGGCGAGCGAAGTAGTCGGCAGTGGCCTCGCCGAGAAGCTGATCGGGTGCGGCATCGTCGAACCTGGCCCGATACCAGTCGAGGCCCTTGTCGAAGTGATCGGTGAAGAACTGCAGCTCCTTGGGCGTCAGAAACGCGCCCGGATGAGCTTGGAGGTACCGGTAGAGCGAGGTCGTCCCGGCCCGCATCGCACCGATGACGAGGAAGTCGGGCAACCGGGCATTCCGCATGAGAGGCATGGTATGGCCGCGTCCCGCTTCCCGCTTCTCCGCCTGATGCCTGATGCCTGATGCCTGATGCCCGTTTAGCCTCTGGGCTCGTGACCGCCGCAACCCCCGAGACGCTCCCACTCGGCAAACAGTGGACGTATGCCACGGGCCAGCTGGGATGGTCGATTCTCGCCAACATCGTCGGAATCAACCTGGTGTTCTTCTACCTGCCGCCCGACACGGCGGAGCTGCCGACGCTGGTGGCCTCGACCACGTTTCTGGGTGTGCTCAATGCGGTGGTGCTGATCGCTGCCTCCGGACGCCTTCTCGACGCGATCACCGACCCCCTCATCGCCAGCTTCTCCGATCGGCTCCGCCATTCGAAGGGACGCCGCATCCCGTTCATGACGTGGGCAGCAGTCCCGGCGGCGCTGTTCCTGACGCTCATGTTCATCCCGCCGGTGGGAGAGGTGTCAGCGTGGAACATCGTGTGGCTCGTCGTGGTCCAAGCGCTCTACTACGTCGCCCTCACGGCCTACGTCACGCCCTTCTTCGCTCTGTTGCCCGAGTTGGGTCATACGGCCCGAGAGCGGCTCAACTTGTCCACGTGGATCTCGATCACCTTCGCCCTCGGCATCATCCTGGGCGGGGCGGTCCCCATCATCGCCGGGATCCTCGAAGGTGCCGGTTTCGAGCGGCTCCGGTCCTTCCAAGTCGCAATCGGTGGATTGGCGATGCTGGCAGTGATCCTCATGTACGTACCGGTGTGGACGATCGACGAGCGCCGCTACGCCGTGGCCGAACCCTCCTCCATCAAGATGGGGGAGGCGGTGCGGGCCACCTTCCGCAACATCCACTTCCGGTACTACGTGGTGGCCGACTTCGCCTACTGGACGGGGCTCACCATCGTCCAGACCGGCCTGCTCTTCTACGTCACTGTGCTGCTGCTGCAATCCGACGACACGGCCTCGTTCCTGCTGATCGTGCTGGTGCTCGTCTCGTTCGTGTTCTATCCGGTGGTCAACCTCTTGGCGAAGCGTCTCGGCAAGAAGCCGCTCATGGTGGCGTCGTTCCTGTTCATGGCGGTCGTGTTCGCCGGTATCTGGTTCCTGGGCCGTCTCGAGCTGGGTGAGCTCACGCAGGCGTATCTGTTGATCATCCTGTTCGGCATCCCGGTGGCCTTCCTGGGGGTGCTCCCCAACGCGGTGCTGGCTGACATCGCGGAAGCGGATGCCGACGACACCGGCGAGCCCAAGGAGGGCATGTTCTTCGCGGCCCGGACCCTCATGCAGAAGCTCGGCCAGACCACCGGAGTGGTGGTCTTCGCCATGCTCACGACGTTCGGGAGCGATGTCGGTGACGACTTGGGCATCCGCTTGTCGGGACTGGTCGGGTGCGTTCTGTGCGTCGTGGCGGGAATCGTGTTCACCCGCTACAACGAGGCAGAGGTGATCCGGGAATGACCGATTACTTCCACCCTCACGTGCATCCGTGGCGACTCGACGGCACCAACGGCGAGGCCGTGGTGCTTCTCCACGGGTGGACGGGATCGCCTGCTCACTGGCGGCCGCTCGGAGCCGAGATCAACCAAGCCGGCTACACCGTGGTCTGCCCGGCCCTGGCCGGTCACGGCACGACGCTGGAGCACATGAGCACTACAGGTATGGAGGATTGGCTGGTGTCTGCGTACCACGCGTATGGCGACGTGGCCGACCACGACCGCGTCCACATCGCAGGTCTTTCGATGGGCGGGTTGATCGCGCTCGTGATTGGTGCGGATGTCTCAGCGGGCACTGTCACCACAGTGAGTGCGCCCGTCGAAGTTCCGCGTGCATGGCGTGGCCGACTCGGTCCCCTCGTCGCTCCCTTCAGGAAGTACTCCTACTGGGAGGTCGAGGATCCTCCCGATCCGTCCGTGGGGGAGTATTGGCTCGGGTACGAAGGCTCACCGGTTTCCACCTGGGCCGAGCTGGAAGCAGTCCGGAATGAGGCCTTGGAAGCGGCTTCCCGATTCAGGAATCCGGCGCTCGTGATCCAGTCGATGGCCGATGAGACGGTCAAGCCCATCTCCGCCAAATACCTCGTGCGTGCGCTTGGCGGGCCTGCCCGAGTGGTCTGGCTGCAAAATTCCAAGCACGTGGCAGTCCTCGACAGCGAGCGAGACGTGATTCTGCGTGAGATGCTCGACTTGTTCGCAGGCTCGCGGGTCAGGTGACGACCTCAGCCCACCTCTCGCAGCCAGTCGATCACGAGGCCTTCGTAGCGCTCGGGGTCGACATTCCATGCTCGGTTGTGACCCGCCGTCTCGAAGTTCTCGAGCCGCACGAGATCGGGCCGGCGTGAAGAGAAACGGTCCGACTGGTCCGGGTCGATGGTCTCGTCCGCACCGTTGCGAATGACCAGCGTCGGAACGGTCAACTCACCTGACCGGGCTACGTAGTCGGTCCGGTTGAAGTCGATGTCCCAGCGCCGCTGGGCAAGCCGCAACGCCAGCCACGTCATCTGCTCCGGCAGCGTGATCTGGGTGCCCGGAATGGTCAAGTCGTCGTTGTCGGCATACACCTCTTCTTCGAGGTCCGTCATCGGAGCCTCGAGAATGAGGCCGGCCAAGGCCGATACCAGCCGTGAGTCGTAGGCAAAGCTCAGTGCGATGGCCCCGCCGGCTCCGTGGCCGACGACCACCACGTTGTCAGCCCCGCGGTCGAGGGCATACTGCACCGCAGCTTCGAGATCGTCGATCTCATCGATGCCATAGCTGTTGCGGCGGCCCTCGGTCTTCGGCGCCCCATCGTCGTTGCGGTAGCTGATGGCCAGCACAGGGTGACCGGCATCGACGAGAGCGGGGATGATCCTCAAGAATTCCTCGCGTCCCCGATCACCGACATCGTGGACGAGAATGGCCCAGGTACTCGAAGGCCCATCGATGAACCAGGAGGGCAGGTTGCCCAGCCGGCTCGGCACCGAAACCTCGTCGAAGGCGATGCCGTGGGCCGATTCGGGGTCGCCCCGATAGGCCAGATGATCGACGGCCACCTGATCGCCGACGTCAGGTCGCTCGCCCTCCAGGACTTCGAACTTGCGAACGACGAGGGTAGGGCGCTCGTCCACGAGGCCGGTCACCTGCCCGTACCCGCCGAACCACTGCAGGCCGGCAACTTCATCGCTGTCGATGCGCGTCTCGGTGAACGATCGGTTGTCGACGCCGATCTCTCCGGTGAACACCTCACGGACCGTCAGATCGAAGGACGGCTCGTACTCCTGCACCTCCAGCGTCTCGGACGAGAAGTCGTCGGCGATCTGGTAGGTCACCCAGACGATCCCGGCCAAGAAGCCCAGAATCAAGAGGATCAGTGATGCCTTGAGAAGGCTCCCCACCAACGATTGCCGTCCGCTGTCAATCCCCCGGTATGACATGAGGGGTCAATCTACTGGCGGTTTGTCGGGTTTCCACTCGATGGAACGACTGAGGCCCAGGACGAGACCGTCGACCAGGGCCTCCCAACTGGCCTCGATGACGTTCTCGTGGACCCCGATCGTGCCCCACGCATCGGTGTGGTCGGCAGTCTCGAGCAACACTCGCACGCGGGCGCCGGTTCCGTCCGCACTGTCGAGGACTCGCACCCGATAGTCCGTGAGTCGGAGCTCGTCGACGCCGGGGTACGCCTCCCGGAGCGCGGCCCGGAGCGCCTGGTCGAGGGCGTGGACCGGTCCGACGCCTTCGCCGGTGGTCACCTGGCGTTCGCCATTCACGACGACTTTCACGGTCGCTTCGGCGATGACCTCCTCCTCGGCCCGCCGCTCCGTGAAGACCCGAAACGATTCGAGCTCGAAGAACGGCTGCTTCCAGCCGGTGAGCGACCGGACCAGCAACTCGAACGAGCCATCGGCCGCCTCGTAGTGATATCCGGCGTGCTCGCGTTCCTTCACCACCTCGATGACGCGGGCAGCCAGCTCGTCATCCATGGCGAGGCCCAGTTCCGAGGCCTTCGACTTGATGGAGGCCTTTCCGGCCAGCTCGGAGACCACCATGCGTGAGTGATTGCCGACCGAACGGGGATCGGCGTGCTCATAGGCATCGGGCCGGCGGGCCAGCGCAGATGTGTGGAGACCCGCTTTGTGAGTGAATGCCGACGTGCCGACGTAGGGATGATGAGGATCGAGCGCGATGTTGACGATCTCGGCGACGTGGTGGGCCACCGGCGCCAGATGCTCGAGGCGGCCCTCAGGCAGAACGGGCACGCCCATCTTCATGGCCAGGTCGGGCAAGAGCGTGGAGAGATCGGCGTTGCCTGTCCGCTCGCCGTAGCCATTGATGCACCCCTGGACCTGTGTCACTCCGAGGTCGACGGCCAGGAGGGTCGAAGCCACGGCACACCCGGCGTCGTTGTGGAAGTGCACTCCCAGTGCCGCCTGCGGCAGTGCTGCTTGCACCTCGGACACGACTCGTGCGACCTCGTGAGGAAGGGTCCCACCATTGGTGTCGCACAACACGAGCCGTTCTGCTCCGTGCTCCATGGCGGTTCGCAGGATGCCGAGTGAGAACTCGGGATTGGCCCGGTAGCCGTCGAAGAAGTGCTCGGCGTCGAAGAACACCCGCCGGTCGTGGCGACGGAGGTAGTCGATCGATTCGGCCACCATGCGGCGGCCTTCGTCGAGATCAGCCCGGAGCGCCTCGAGCACGTGGTAGTCCCAGGCCTTGCCGACGATGCAGATCGTCGTGGTGTCGGCGGCGAGGAGAGCGGCCAGCTGATCGTCGGTTTTGACATCGCCACGTGGACGGCGGGTCGACCCGAAGGCCACCAGCTCCGCATGGCCGAAGTCGAGTTCCTTGGCGGCCCGGCGGAAGAACTCGTCGTCCTTGGGATTGGCGCCCGGCCAACCGCCTTCGACGTAGCCGACGCCCAGCTCGTCGAGCAGCGAGGCGATCCGCAGCTTGTCGCCCACGGTCAGCGAGATGCCCTCCTGCTGAGAGCCGTCTCGGAGTGTCGTGTCGTAGATCTCGAGTGTCATGGTCCAAAAGAGAACCCTCCGCAAGGGCGAAGGGTTTCGGGGCACGTCCGGTTGGACGTGCCGCTAGGCAATGATGATGGTGTGATTTGCAGCCATCGAGCCGGGAGTATGGCCGGGCAAGCGTGACCGCGTCAACACCATTCGCAGATGCCCGCAGAAGAAGGTCCAGCTAGCCTGGCGGCGTGATGACGATGACCAACACCTGGCGGTGGACCTGAGGTCGTCCGCGCACGCCCCTGTGACGGACGCCGGAGCCGAGAGGCCCGGCGTTTCTCTTTGTATCGATGAAGGATCAGCACCGTGAAAGACTCCAAGAAGACTGTGTTCTCCGGCATCCAGCCGACCGGCAACACTCACATCGGCAATCTCGTGGGAGCCCTTCGCAATTGGGTGACCATGCAGGACGACTACGACGCCATCTACTGCATCGTCGATCTGCATGCTCTCACGGTGCCGCACGATCCGGGCCAACTGGCTGCTGACCGGCTCGCCATGGCCAAGACGCTGCTGGCAGTCGGGATCGACCCCCAACGCTCGTTGCTCTACTACCAGAGCCAGGTTCCTCAACACGCCGAACTGTCATGGATCCTCAGTGCGGACACCCCGATGGGATCACTGAATCGGATGACGCAGTACAAGGAGAAGTCGGACAAGGCCGGGGAGAAACTCGGCCTGTTTGCCTATCCGGTTCTGATGGCGGCGGACATCCTCGTGCACAAGGCCGATGCGGTCCCGGTGGGCGACGACCAGACCCAGCATCTCGAGTTGGCCCGGGACGTCGCCCAGCGCTTCAACCACCTCTACGGAGAGGAGTTCCCTCTCCCTGAGCAGATCACCCCCGGAGTCGGAGCGCGAGTCATGTCGCTGCAGCAACCGAACATGAAGATGTCGAAGTCCGACGA
>JABAOD010001590.1_pt10 | contig 24790 bp, 24 predicted proteins | sample 7062151 | NCBI WGS metagenome assembly JABAOD01 (sample SAMN14538626, study PRJNA623070) | marine sediment metagenome | biome: marine biome [ENVO:00000428]; feature: marine pelagic biome [ENVO:01000023]; material: deep marine sediment [ENVO:00002113] | place: India: Gulf of Khambhat ... | reverse complement strand
CCGAAGTGCAGCCCCCTCTTACGTGCGTTCCGGGCTAGGGGTCCCTCCCCCCTGGAGAACCTGAGGGCCCTCTCGAGGCATTCACTCGCCTTGCACCCCTCACTGGACTCGGCCTCCTTCAGGAGCACGAGAGGGAATCGGCCGTACCCCGCGTAGTTCCAGCCCATCCACGGCTTGAAGGGGACCTCCCCCTCTTCCTGGAAGTAGCTCGTGACGTGAAGCTTCTGAGGCTCCTCGTCATAGCCATATATGATACAGAACTCCGGGGCGCCAGCCAAGCCGCAGCTCAGGACAGGGGCTGAGGAATCGAGGCTTCCTATCACAGCCTTCCACGTTTCCTCCGGAGAAAGATTCAGAAGGTTCTCTGTCACCAGCCCGATGGTCCTGCCTCCGTTGGCGACCAGGTCCTCTGGGGCGGAATAGGTCATCTCCATGCTCCAGTTCTCTGACCAACAGACGCGGAAGGCCGCGCCGCTGCAACCCATCAGCCAGGGATAGGTGGCTTCCAGCCCGAAGAACTCAGCCACGGCCCTGAGGGAGCCGATCGGCGTGAACCTCTCTCCCGAGGCGAAGCTGAGCCTCGGGACCTTATCGAGGACCCTCTCTGCCATCGCTCAGCGAAGGGCGTGCAGGTACATCAATGTAGAGGAGCCCTTTTCCCACGGAGGGATTGAAGATGGGCACCGAGAATACGCCACTAGAGACCCTCGAGGACTCGGGGGAATGACAGACCAACTCTGGAATCCTCTTGGCACTCCACAAGGCAGGATAAAGCGTCTTCTAGTGCTGTGTCCATAGACCCTTTGTGAGGGAGACCATCATCCTACCGAAGAATCGTCTTCTCATCCTCGCGTTCTTGTCCACCCTCCTCTTCATCCAGGCCATTCGGGCTTTCTTCGCGGGAATCTACTACATGAACCTCGTTACGCTCTCCATTAACGCATCCGTTCTTCTAACCCTACTCCTGTTTTCTCCGTCCGTCTACCTATTGCTTCGTTCCTCTCCTGCAGGCTTTATGATCGTGCTATCCGCCAGCCTTCTGGCCATCTTCCGAATTGCCATGAATGTCTCATGGGGGACGGTCTTCTACCTCCCCCTCTCTGGGCTGGCTGTTGCATCCTTCCTGTTGCTGCTGCCCGCAATGCTCCACGCATCGGGACCCGTCACCAACGGAGGAGCGTTGGTCCCTGGCATGGGACTTGCCCTAGCCTTCGCCGTTGATGCCGTGGCGGTACTGCTGGGTGTCTCATGGGATCCGAGCACAGGTCTTTCCGGCCTCTTCATCACCATCCCAACGGCAATAATGATGCTCCTCCCACTCATCCCGAAGTCACGTCTTGTGACGGAGGTCCGCGAGGCGAGACCTCCCCGTTGGAAGACTGTCCTGGCAGGCCTCTCCCTCGGAGCTTGGTTGTTCCTGGAGTACTCGATTCTCTCCAGCGCCCACGCCATTACTCGCTGGAACTCTGTGCCCCTAGCTGCAGCTGGACTCGGGACGGTCCTGGGCCTTCTGATACCCGTGGCATCTACCATCAGGCCCTTCACCCCACCCAGCACACCTGTCCCCATGGGCGTTCTGAGCGTCCTCACCTTGGCCGCTTTCTTGGACTACAGTCTGTTCCACTCTGCCCTCCTTCCGGTGCTTCTTCTACTGGCTCAGGCCACCCTCGTGCTCGGTCTGTTCCACACCCTTTCATCTCTTCAGCCCAGCAGCCTGAGACAGAAGGCCGTGGCTGTTTCATACGCCTCCCTTCTTCTGCTTCTCCTCCTCTTCGCCTCTGCCTTCGCCCTCGCTTACTACTACGTCCCGTTGAGGAGCCTGTGGGAAGGAAGCGAAGTGGTCCTCATTCCTGCGGCTGCTTTGGTGGTCATACTCGCCACAGCTGCTCTCTCCAAGGGGTTTCGGGAGTCCCTGAAGAGACCGCCCCTACCCAGGCGACTTCTGGCTATCCTCATCATCCTGCCTCTGATCGTGAGCTACGTCGCCTTCGCACCGCCTCCCCTCCAAGAACCGCGACCTGGAACCACCCTCAAGGTCGTCACGTACAACGTTCACCAAGGCTTCAACAATGCGGGGATGATCGACCCAGAGATCTACAGAGAGATTCTTCAGGCGGCCGATGCAGACCTGGTCGCGCTCCAGGAGAGCGATACTGCGAGGTTCACCAGTGCCAATCTGGATCTCGTCGGCTACGTGGCCTCCAGGCTGGGATACCACCTATATTATGGTCCGCCCACCCGGGAGCAGAGCTTCGGGATAGCCCTCCTTTCGCGCCATGAAATCCTGGAAGCCTCGTATCTTGTCTTGACGAGCTCTGAGGACAAGAGGTCCCTCCTGCAGGCGAGGATCGAGGTAGGAGGACAGGAGGCATGGGTCTTCGTCACCCACCTTGCCCTGGGAGCGGAAGATAGGGAGGTGCAGACGCGTGAGATCCTCTCCCACATCTCCCAAATAGGCGGTCACCACATCCTGGCGGGGGATTTCAACTCCTGTCCGGGGGGGCGCTGTGATGGCTACGAGGGACGCCCGGACGATGTATACGAGACGGTAACCGCGAACTACGTGGACGTCTGGACGGAGGCCGGCTTCGAGGTGGATGACCCCGATGGCTTCACCTACCACGCGGAAGACCCCCGCGAGAGGATTGACTATATCTTCGTCTCAGAAGACGTGGAGGTGGTGCAAGCGGAGAGGATCCGAACGGAGGCGGCCATCGGCGCCTCTGACCATCTTCCCGTTCTGGCGACTTTGGAACTCGGGGACTAGAGGGGCGGCGCTCGGCGAAACCGCGAGAGGAGAGCAATCCAGAGAATCTGGAAGAGGATCATCATCGTAGGGGCGATCACCGCCGCGGGTGCCAGGAGGACGAGGGCGAAGGTCGCCGCCATGCCGGAGTTCTTGTAGCCAGAGAAGAGGGCAAGGGATATCCGGCCGTCCTGGCGCATTCGGAGGAGGAGGGCCCAGGTGACTCCGAAGGCGAGGACGATCACGCCGGCCGAGCCTCCTAACGCATAGAGGGCCAGGGCCGGGTCGTCTAGTATGGTTGACTGGCTTGCGGCGCCTATGAAGAAGGTTAGGGCCGCGAAGGATAGGTTCCTCGATACTTCCACCCGCCCCCGGCTCAAGCCAGCGACGGAGATAGCCCTCGAGAGGAGGATGGGCAGGAGGATGAGGACCAGGACAGCAGACATCAGCTCCCAGGGACTGACCTCGACGTCCAGTAGCAGAAGGGCGATCATAGGAGTCAGCCCTAGGGAGAGGATGTAGAGGAAGGCGGTGGAGGCCACGGACACCTTAACGTTTCCACGGAGGATTGCCGTGAAGGGGACCACGGCCACCGCCGGTGGCATGGCCGCCATGATGACCCATCCTTGCCAGAGGGCGTCGGGAGTTATGGCCGCGGCCAGGAGCAACAACGCGGGGTGCAGCAAGAAGCTTAGGGCTAGGGCAATGGGGATGTACCTGAGGACCTCCCTGAATCCGCCGAAGCGGACATCCACCAGGGAGAAGGTCATGAGGCTCGCCAGGGAGGCCATGGCAGCTACGTGGATGCCACCGAAGGTCAGGCCCGTGGCGAGGCCGACGCCTAGGCCCAGGAGCATGATCGCCGAGGGCATGTGGAGGATGCGGGAGACACCAGTGCCCGTCACTGCTTCCCCTCTTGGGAGTGGCTGGCCGTCGAGATGGGCCCTGTATTTATAGACATAGTTCCTCAATTCAGTGGTTATTTATAGCCAGGGTCGCCTCTTTTTCAACCGTGTCCTCCTTGCTGGTCGAGTTCCGGGTGAAGTCCGAACTCTGCCCTTTAGTGAACCTGACAGAATCCTTCGGGGATATCGAGGTGGAGTACTTGGAGATGGCAAGGGTCTCCGGCAGGGAGTTCGTCGAGGTCTTTGAGGCGCGGGGCCCGCAGGTCGCCGACTTCCGAGATGCGGTCTTGTCGACCGGCGGCATATCCAAGGTCCAGGTCATGGAGGAGACGCCTACAAGGGTGGTGTGTCAGGGGGTCATCGGCTCGAGGTGTATACGCACAATGCTAGCCCAACACGGATGGATCCCTCTCAGGGTGAGGGCCTCCAAAGGTCTAGAGAGCGTTGCTGTGGCTGTCGATGACTTGGAGGAAGCCCGGGAGCTGGTCAACTTCGTGAAGGCCAACTACACCGAATTCGAGCTCTCCAAGATCACGTCTCGAGGCATCCTAGGGATCACCTCCAAGCAGGGTCTGAAGGCCTTCGGCCTGACGACGAGACAGGAGGAGGTCCTGCAAAGGGCCCTATCCGCTGGATACTTCGACCCCTACAGAAAGAAGAGCGCCAAGGACATCGCCGACGCCATGAGCGTCGACCGAAGCACCTTCTCCCGGCACCTCCGGAGTGCCCTCAGAAAGGTGCTCTCAGAGCTGCTGGAGTAGCCTTCAAATAGCCACCGCATAGTTGCACTCCAGTTTAAGGGATGCTTGTACTACTACAATTGTCAGAGGTTAGAGACCATGAGACTAGGTCCTCTCGAGACTCGTGTCGTCGGTACTCTAAGGAACCTTGGGAGCGCACCGGCGCGGCGGGTGAGGGACGCCTTGCGCAATCAAGGGACGAAGGTCACCTACGCCACCGTCAGCACGGTCCTAGACCGCCTTCATGCCCGGGGCTTGATAGGCAGGGAGAAGGAGGACTTCAAGGGGCGCTTCCGATATGTCTACCGCTATCTGGACATCAAGGAGGAGTTCCTCAAGTCCATCGTCGACGACGTCAGGCTGATCTTCGGTGATGTGGACATCAAGGAGATAGAACACCACCTGGAGGCCGAGCCGTCGAGAGCAGTCGAGGTGAAGGCGGAGCTGGAACCTCCCGTCCTCGCTGAGACCTTCCCCCGGCCAAGCCTTGAACCAGTTTCCCAGGAGACCCTCTACCTTGAGTCCCTACGTAGTCCCGTCAACCTGAGCCGCTTTCCCAGCCCCAGGGGGACGGTCTACGTCATCCGAGAGCGGTGTAAGGAGTGCCACTTCTGCTGGGAGCTCTGCCCGCTGGATGTCCTGGAGATAGGCGACGATGTCAACTCGCGAGGTTACCGCTATCCCCAGGTGAGGGAAGGGAAGGAGGACGCATGTGTCAACTGTGGCATGTGCAGGGACGTGTGCCCAGAGTTCGCCATTTACACTATGGAGGTGAGTGCCGATGCTTGATCCGCGACCAGTCCTGACTGGCGAGCACTTCGTCATGGGGGATGTGGCAGTCATGGAGGGTGCCATCGCCGCCGGATGTCGGTTCTTCGGTGGATACCCCATCACCCCCTCGTCTCAGATCGCCGAGAGGGCCTCATTGCGGCTACCCCTCGTGGGAGGCGAGTACATACAGATGGAAGATGAGATGGGGAGTCTAGCTGCCGTGATTGGGGCTTCCTGCGCCGGCGCGAAGGCCATGACCGCCACCTCAGGCCCGGGATTGTCGCTAATGATGGAGCACATCGGCCTGGCAGCCATGCTGGAGGCTCCCTGCGTCATCGTGGACGTCCAGAGGGGAGGTCCGAGCACTGGCCTGCCCACGCTCACTTCACAAGGTGACATGATGCAGGCTCGCTGGGGATCTCACGGGGACTACGAGATAGTAGCCTATGCGCCCGGCACGGTGCAGGAGATGTTCGACTTCGCCATCAAGGCCTTCAACACGGCGGAGATCTACCGCATCCCCGTCTTGATCATGTCGGACCAGATCGTCGGCCAGATGACGGCAAGGCTGGTCATCCCGCCTGAGGAGGAGATCGAGACCGTCTACCGGCCCATCCCCGATGTGCCTCCGGAGGAGTACCTGCCCTTCGACAGTTCGTACCTTGTCCCGCCCATGGCCATCGCGGGAACCGGCTACAGGGTGCACATGACGGGGCTGACCCACAGCGACATCGGGTATCCTGAGACCAACGCTCCCGGCCAGGAGGCCCTGGTGCCCCGCCTTGTTCGGAAGATTCGGGAGAACGAAGAGAGGATCATCGAGTACGAGGAGAGGCTCCTGGACGACGCGGAGGTGGGTCTGGTGGTCTACGGCTCCACCACGGGTCCCGCTTGGGAAGCGGTGCAGGCCGCAAGGAAGGAGGGCATCAAGGTAGGCATGCTGAGGCTCATCACTGCCTGGCCGTTCCCCAAGGACGCAGTGAAGAGGCTGTCAGACCAGGTGGACGAGATTCTGGTAGCCGAGGTCAACATGGGGCAACTCCTACATCCGGTACAGGAATACGCGCAGCGACCTGCTCACCACCTCGGCCTACCGGGAGGTCGGATCTTCCATCCAGATGAGATTCTTCGTGGTCTGAGGAAGGTGGTAGCTTGAGGGCGATCACCTATACTGACAGCCACCCGAGGGACGCCCTTCTGAGGGCTGAGAGGTTCCCCCACATCTGGTGCCCCGGCTGTGGCATCGGCAACGCCGTGAGGTGCTACGTAGAGGCCATGGAGGCGTCGGAGACGCCCATAGATAAGCACGCGGTTGTGTCGGGTATCGGGTGCAGTGGAAGGGTTGCTGGCTACGTGAACATTGACTCATATCACACAACCCACGGGCGGCCCATCCCCTTCGCCACTGGCCTGAAGCTCATGAAGCCGGAACTGGAGGTGACGGTCTTTTCCGGGGACGGCGACCTGATCACCATCGGCGGGAACCACTTCATCCACGCGGCCCGCCGCAACATCGACCTCAACATCCTCTTCGTGAACAACTTCAACTATGGCATGACGGGGGGCCAGTTTGGAGCCACGACCCCCTACGCTGCCAGGACGACCACGACACCGTACGGCAACTACGAGCAGGCCTTCAACATGCCGCTGTTGGCTGCAGCCTCAGGAGCGCCCTTCGTGGCCCGCTGGACCAGTCTCCACGTTCGGCAGCTAAGGACCGCCATCGAGAGGGCTTTCGAGGTTGACGGCTTCGCCTTCGTCGAGATCATCTCACCCTGCCCCATCGGCTTCGGCAGGAAGAACCGGTTTGCCGATGCCATGGACGAGATGGGCCACTTCCGCGAGGGGGCCATCGTGGACAATGATGCGGACCTGCGGGAGGTCGGCGTCACGATGCGGAGGGAGGATCCCATCGTCGTCGGCAACTTCGTCGACGAGGATATTCCCTCGTACGACGCTGGCAAGAATAGGCTCCTGAAGAAGCTCTTGGAGGGGTCGAAATGAGGACCGAGATCCGCATGGCTGGCTTCGGTGGCCAAGGCATCATCACCATGGGCAGGATTCTCGGGCGAGCTTGCGTGATCTACGACAAGGGGTCGGCGGTCCTGACGGAGGACTATGGGCCGGAGAAGATGGGGGGCTGGTCGAAGGCTGACATTGTAATCAGCGACGAGGAGATCAGGTACCCACTGGTGGAGAGACCTGACATCTTCGTCGCCCTGGCTCAGGATGGGTACGACAGGTTCAAGGAGACGGTGAATCCCCAGGGACAGGCCCTCTTCGAGAAGGAGTTGGTCCATCCGGAGAAGGGATGGAAGCCGAAGACGAGCTTCATCCCGGCCCTGCAAACGGCCACCGACTTGGGCAGGAAGGTGGTGGCCAACATCGTGATGATCGGCGCATTGGTGGAGATGACGAGGGTCGTCACCCTCGAGGCCGCCCGGAAGGCCATCCTGGATAGCATTCCCAAAGGCACCGAGGAGCTGAACGAGGCGGCCTTCGAGAAGGGCATGAAGCTCGCCAGAGGAGGTGCTAGCTGATGGTCAACAACGTCGTCGTCATCGGCGGCGGCATCGCTGGCATACAAGCCTCACTAGACCTCGCCGAGGCGGGTTGCAAGGTCACTCTTGTGGAGAAGACTCCTTCCATTGGCGGCAAGATGGCCGCCCTGGACAAGAATTTCCCGACCCTGGACTGCTCTATCTGCATCGAGGCTCCGAAGATCAGCGAGGTCATCCAGAACGAGAACATCGATCTCCTCACACTGGCGGAGGTCACGGGAATCGAGGGGAAGGCAGGCGACTTCACGGTCACCATCGATCAGAGGGCCCGGTACGTCACCGACGAGTGTACGCGGTGTGGAGATTGTGCCCCCGTTTGTCCTCAGGTGATGCCCAACGAGTTCGACGTCGGTGTGGGAGCCAGAAAGGCCATCTACACCGCCTTCGAGCAGGCGGAGCCAGGTACCTACGCGATAGACATCGAGGCCTGTCTCAACGAACCTCCCAACTACCTCCCGTGTAATCGATGCGTGGAGGCCTGTCTGCCGAAGTGCATAGACTTCAACCTGAGACCCGTGACGAGAGAGGTCAGGAAGGCGGCCGCCGTCATCGTCGCCACGGGCTTCGATCTCTTCGACCCGCGGAACATCCCTGAATACGGCTACGGGGAGCACCCCGACATCCTCAACTCCATGGAGTTCGAGCGGCTCCTCAACGCCGCGGGACCGACGTCGGGTGACGTGGTGAAGCCCAGCGACGGCGAGCACCCCCACCGCCTCCTCTTCGTCCTCTGTGTGGGCTCCCGGGACCAGAGGTTCTGCCACTACTGTTCCCGGGTCTGCTGTATGTACTCCATCAAGGAGGCCATCCAGGCCGTGGACCACGGCGTTGAGGACGTTACCCTACTCTACATGGACATCCGGGCCTACGGCAAGGGGTTCGACGACTTCTTCCACCGGACACAGGAGGAGGGAGTACGGTTCCTCCGAGGCCGTCCCTCTCGGATCCAGGGAAACGGCGGCAACGTGCGCGTGCGCTACGAGGACACCATGGCCGGCACAATCCACGAGGAGGACTTCGACATGGTGGTCCTCGCGCCTGCCCTCCTGCCCTCCAGGGGATTGGACCAGCTGGCCTCCGTCCTAGGGGTTGACATGGATGAGGACGGCTTCATCAGGAGTGTGGCCGCGCTGGGGAGTCTAGAGCAGACGACCCGAGAGGGAATCTACGTCGCAGGCTGTGCCTCTGGCCCCAAGGACATCCCCGACAGCGTGGCGCAGGCGAGCGGGGCGGCCGCCAGCGCGATGGGCTACATCGAGGAGCGGTCGTGGCCCGTCCCGGAGGAGGTGGAGCCCCTTGACACCTCGGACCCGAACAAGGTGGGCGTCTTCATCTGCAACTGCGGATCCAATATCGCCGGCACCATCGACGTGCCGGAGGTGGTGAAGTATGCAGAAGGCCTCGACGGAGTCGAGGTATCCCAGCAGCAGATGTTCTCCTGTTCCGCCAACACCCTGAACAGCATCACTGACGTGATCAGGGAAAAGGGGCTTACAAGGGCAGTCGTGGCCGCGTGTTCGCCCAAGACCCACGCACCGACATTCATGAAGGCCTGTGCCCGGGCAGGGCTGAACCCCTACCTCCTGGAGATGGCCAACATCCGAAACCAGGACTCCTGGGTCCACAAGAAGGAGCCCGAGGCAGCGACGGAGAAGGCCAAGGACATGGTCGGGATGGCGGTGGAGAAGGCGAAGCTCCTGAAGCCGCTGACGAAGATCCGGCAGAGGGTCGTCCGCCGGGCCCTGGTCGTCGGCGGTGGCGTCGCGGGGATGAGCGCTGCAGTGGCCCTCGCGGATCAAGGCTTCGACACCCACCTCGTCGAACGGGAACTCCGGTTGGGCGGCCTAGTGGCCAAGCTTGACCACGTCTCGGGTGTCGATACTTCCGCCAGGCAGCTGCTCACGGAGAAGAAGCGGGAACTCTACCGGGCAGGGGTAACGGTACATCTGGGTGCGGAGGTAGAGGTAGTGAGTGGCTACGTGGGCAACTTCCACGTGACCCTGACCAACGGGGAGGACCTGGACGTCGGCGGCATCGTGATGGCCACCGGAGCGAGACCCCACGTTCCGGAGGTCTTCGGCTACGGTCGGAACCCGCGGGTGATGACAAACCTCGACCTAGAGCAGGCCATGCCAGAAGTTGAAGCCGACAGGATAACCTTCGTGGGCTGTATAGGGTCTCGCCAGGGCAAGATGGGGTGTTCCCGCTACTGCTGCCAGTCCATGATTCAGCAGGCGCTCAACCTGAGGAAGATGGGCAAGCGCGTCAGGATAGTCTCCAAGGACATCAGGACCTACAACCGCCACGCGGAGGAGTTGTACGAGGAGGCGTGCCGGTGGGGCGTCCAGTTCTTCCGAATCTCCGACGACGAGCCGACGGAAGAGCAAGTGGAGTGGGACGACGGTCGACTCGTCCTTCACGACAACCTGTCGAACGAGAGAGTGGCCATTCCCACGGACCTCTTAGTCATGGCAGTAGGCCTTGAGCCCACCTCTGGGGGGTCCGTGACGAAGCAGCTCAAGCTGGCCGTAGGGGAGGACGGCTTCCTGTTGGAGAGCCATCCGAAGCTTGGCCCCGTCGAGGCCGCCGTCCAAGGCGTCTATCTCGCCGGGGCTTGCCAGAGTCCCAAGGACGTCGGCGAGTCCATCTCTCAGGGCCTCGGAGCCGCCGCGAAGGCCTCCGTCCTCCTGGCCAGGGATGAGGTTGAGAAGGAGCCGCTGACGGCCATCGTGGACGCCGAGATCTGCACGGGCTGTACTCTCTGCGCCAAGGTCTGTCCGTACAGCGCCATCATCGCCGAGGTGAAGGAGCCAGCCATCGTCATAGAGGCGGCCTGTACAGGCTGTGGCACGTGCGCGGCGGCGTGTCCGGTGGACGCGATCACGATGCCCGGCTTCACCGATGAGCAGATCCTCGCCCAGATCGACGGCGCGACGCAGGAGAACCCGGAGGATAAAGCCGTGGTCTTCGCGTGCAACTGGTGTTCCTACGCCGGGGCTGACCAGGCAGGCATCGCCAAGTTCCAGTACCCTCCATCCTCCAGGATCATCCGGACCATGTGTTCCGGCCGGATATCGGAGAAGTTCGTCCTCAGGGCGTTCGAAAGGGGAGCGGGTGCCGTCTTCGTAAGCGGCTGCCACCTAGGCGATTGTCACTATCTCACGGCCAACTATGAGACGGAGAAGCGGTTCCACCGCTGGAAGAGGAAGGTCGAGACCAGAGGCTTCAACCCTGACAAGCTTGAACTGGGCTGGTTCACTGCAGCCGAAGGCAAGCTCTTCGCCGAGAGTATGACGAAGGTCCATGAGCGGATACGGGAGCTCCAGGCAATGGGAGATCGAGCTGAAGCTAAGGCAGCGGGGGGAGGGAGTTGATGGCCGAACCCGTGGTTCAGCTCGATGACGAGCTGTGGGAGAAGGTCTACCGACGGACGGCAGGGGCCATGAACCCCTGCTTCCAGTGTGGTACGTGCAGCGCGACGTGCCCCCTCCTCTCGTACCTTCGCCGCCCCTTCTCAGCCCGCAAGATTCTGCGTCGGGCCCAGTTGGGCAGAGAAGATGGCATGGAGGACGTATGGCTGTGCAATGCCTGCCGCTCCTGTGAGGTCAGGTGCCCCAGGGACGTCCACATAGTGGAGGCCATCATGGGTCTCAGATCTCTAGCTTTCAAAGGCGGGGAGGTGCCCCCGGAGATGTACCGGCTCCTGTGGAGCACCCTGGAAGAGGGGAACCCCTGGAATGGACCCCGTTCAGAGAGGGGCAAGTGGGCCGATGGCCTGAACCTGAAAGAGGCGACCGACGGCGTTGACGTGCTCCTCTATGTCGGCTGCGCAGTCTCGTACGACCCGAGACTCCAGCGGGTGGCAAGGAACACGGCGAGGATCCTCAAGAAGGCCGGAGTCAACTTTGGCATCCTGGGGAACCGAGAGAAGTGCTGCGGTGATGCAGTTCGCGTTACGGGGGAGCGAGGCTACTTGGAGAGGTTGATAGAGGACAACGTCAAGACCTTCGGTGAGACGGGGGCGTTCACCGTTGTCGCCATCTCGCCTCACTGTTTCGACATGTTCCGCAACCTCTATCCCAGATACGGGCTCGAGACCGAAGTCCTCCACTACACCGAGTACCTGGAGAGGATGTTGGATGCCGGGGAGCTGAAGATACCAAAGGTGAAGAAGTCCCGCGTGGCCTACCACGATCCCTGCTACCTGGGACGCTACAACGGCATCTTCGAACCTCCTAGGAAGCTTCTCGAGTCGGTGCCCGGTCTCCAGCTCGAGGAGCTCAGGGAGAACAAGCTGAACGCCCTATGTTGCGGTGGCGGAGGTGGAGGGATGTGGAGAGAGGAGGGCGGCGAAAGGCTGTCTGACAGCCGCCTCAAGCAGGTGAAGGAGGCGGACATGCCTCTCTTGGCCACGTCCTGTCCTTACTGCATCCAGAATTTCGAGGATAGCTCCCGTAGGCTCGAAGGTCCCCATGTAATCGACGTGATGGAGCTCATGGTTCGTCCTGAGAGGAGGCGTTGAAGATGCCGGGAGAGCTGCAGGCGGACCTATACAAAGGTTTCTGGGTCTACATGGAGCAGGAGGAGGGCAGGCTCCTGCCTGTGGGCTTGGAGCTCCTCGGAAAGGGAAGGGAGCTGGCTGACGAAATGGGTGAGACCCTCACTGCAGTCATTCTTGGTCATGACGTCACTCCCTTGGGCGACGAGGCTATCCGCCATGGAGCGGATGAGGCCCTCTTGGCCGACCATCCCCTCCTGAGGGGATACACCTCTGATGCGTACACGAAGGTCATGGCCGATCTGATCGAGGCTAGGAGGCCAAACGTCCTTCTCTTGGGTGCCACCTACAACGGGAGGGATCTGGCAGGCCGACTTGCAGTCAGGACCTCGACCGGGCTTACGGCCCACGCCACCCGCCTGGAGGTCGATCAGGAGTCTGGTCTCCTCCTCTCCGCGGTGCCGGGGTTCGGCGGGAGCATACTGGCGGTCATCAAGACCGAATTCGGCAGGCCACAGATGTCCACAGTGAGCGCGGGCATTTTCGCACCTCTCGAGCCTGACGATGCGCGGGAGGGGAAGGTGGAGAAGGTCGACGTGAACCTGAGTCCAGGAGACATCCGCTGCCGGGTCCTCGAGAGGGAAGTGGTCCCCGTGGAGGACATTACCTCCACCGAACGGATCATCGTGGCAGGGATGGGTACAGGCGGTGACATGAAGCTAGTGGAGGAATTGGCTGCCTCGCTTCAGGCCTCTATAGGTGTGACCAGGCCCTTGGTCGACATCGGCGTCGCCCCCCGGGAGAGGCAGGTGGGCTCGACTGGTGTCTCCTTGAGGTCCAAGCTGGCCATAGTCGTGGGTGCTAGCGGAGCTAGCCACTTCGTCTCGGGTCTCAGGGACGTAGCCACGGTCATCGCTGTAAACAAGGACGAGGAGGCGCCGATCTTCGACGAATCTGATTTGTGCATTGTCGGGGACCTCTTCGAAATCCTCCCGCGGCTTCTCGAGGAGATAGAGAAGGGGAAGGTGGTGGTGGCTTGACACTGGACATCGTCGTCTGCCTCAAGGTAGTTCCGAAGCCGGAGGAGGTCACGCTAGACCCTGAGACGAAGACCCTGGATCGAGCGAGTGCGGAAAATGTGCTCAACCCACCCGATAAGAATGCCTTGGAAGTTGCCCTTCAGCTGAAGGAGGCCTACGGCGGCACGGTCACGCTGATTTCCATGGGGCCGCCACTGTTCAAGGAGTTTCTGGAACTGTGTCTTGGAATGGGGGCCGACAGAGCTGTCCTCTTGAGCGACCGCGCCTTCGCCGGGGCTGATACTTACCCAACCTCCCTCACCCTTGCTAAGGGGATACAGAGACTCGATAGGTGCGATCTCGTGATCTGCGGAGAGGAGTCCTCGGACGCCAGCACGGCTCAGGTGCCGCCGGGCGTGGCAGAGTTTCTGGACATGCCTCTAATCACATTTGCGGATGAGGTGGCCGTAACGGGCAGCACCGTGAAGGCCCGTAGGGCGATGGGATCAAGCTACGAGGTCATTGCCGCCGACATGCCGGCGGTCCTCTCTGTGGTCGTGGGCTCCAACGAGCCCCGGTTCCCCGATTTCGATAGGGTTGAGGAGGCGTCGAAGTCAGACTGGGTCCAGGTCTGGACCGCCGCAGACTTGGCCTTGGAGGAGGGTGAGATTGGCCTGAAGGGCTCGTACACAATCGTCCACGACTTGGTAGAAGGGGAACCCGTTGAGAGGAAGCGGGAGTTCCTCGAGGGTAAGCCCGAAGAACAGGCGAGGGCCCTGGCTAAGGCTCTCGAACCGTTCCTGAAGGCCTAGGCGCTCTCGTCAGGGGTTGATGGGAAATATCTTTCCTCCAATCCAGCCAGCGATTCCGGCGACGATCAGCCCTATGATCCCTGCAACGAAGGCGACGCCGATGAGAATCACCCCAGCCACTGCACCGACTATGGTGACGATTCCCTCCAGCCCTTGCGCCTCCCCAGCACTGGCAAAGGTGCCCATCAACACGAGGATGCCGAGAGCCAGAAGGGGCAGGAAGAGGATGAAGAACCCCATCAAGGCCCCTCTCATGCCCTTTCTCGTTACGAAGCCGCCGGCGAAGAGGGCTCCCAGCCCGATGAGCAGCACCTCTTGGCTCGTGTATGCTCGGGTTGAGTAGTAGAAGAAGTAGAAGAGGACAGCCCCAGTCACGAGAAATCCCAGGAGCCAGAACAGACCTCCACCTGAGCGCTTACTGTAGACGGGCTGAACAGGGCTTGAATAAGAAGCATAGGGCCCGGCGGGTGCTGGTGCCGGACCCGGATTGTTGTGGACAACCTGAGTAGTCTGAGGAATTGGCTCAGGGGGCGCAGCGGGCTGCTGCAGATTGGCCATTACCACGTCCAGCTTCTTCCTGCTGAGGCTATCGTCCGTCAACTTCTCCAAGATGCCCTGACTTATGAGGAATACCTCTGGCCGGTCGAAGAGTTCCATGTACGGCACCACGAGGAGTCTGGCGGATACTCCAGTTCCCTGGTGGATCGCTTCCACCTCGGCGCCCAACCTCTTGCCAGATTTGAAGAGCTTGCCAAACGGCAGATTGCCCACGAGATACGACTTTAGCTTCTTGCCCCAGACCGCCTTCAGAAATCCCTTGCCATCCTCGCTCTTGCTCTCGAGGATTCTGAAGTCCGCGGCCTCCAGAGCATTGGCAATGGAATTCAGCGCTTCCGTTACGCTCACGTTCTCTAGGAACAGTTCCTGCATGGCTCCCTTTGGCATGCTATCCCACGACACATTTCCTTAGTGCCTCCTAATGAAGCCTCCCATCCTACTATCAGCGCTGAGAATGACGTACATCACGCTTTCACGACCGAAATAATAAGTTTCGATATCCCATGTAGTGATGAGATGGCCCGTTTCAAGCGGTGCCCCGTGTGCGGGGCTTCTGTAAAGGTCGAGAACCTGGACAGACACGTAGCGAGGGCGCATCCCGGCCAGAGAGTTGACTTCGCCCTCACGGAGGAAGAAGAGGCCGTGAAGCTGAGGAGGCGTCGGCGGCCGTCTCTGCGGAGCACGGAGAGGCTGCTGTATCCGGTCGTGGCGGTTGTCATCGTCGTCGCGGTGGTGCTAGGGGTCGTCCTGTTTTTGTCCTCCCCACCAGGCAGTCCACCAGGCACCCAGGCTTCGGACTTCGTCCTCCCGAGCGACGAAGGAGGCTCAGTCCACCTTGCAGACTTCAGAGGAGGCGTGGTCCTGCTCGACTTCATGGATACCGATTGCGGCTTTTGCCAGAGTGAGACTGCCAATGTCCTCGTTCCCCTCCATGAGACCTACAGTGATCGCGTGACCTTCCTCTCCGTGGATGTGGGCACTATCGTGCCTCCTGCAGATACAATGGGGGATATCCTCACCTTCAAGAGCGTCTATGGGGCCACCTGGACGTACGTTTTGGACGACGGAACCGTGGCCCCTAAGTACGGTGTATCGGTGACGCCTTGGACTTTTGTACTCAACTCGGACCTGACGATTCATTCGTCCTTCAGAGGGAGTACACCGTACACCTCCCTCTCGGATGCCCTTGATGCGGCTCTGGGAGGCTGACGGTGGTGGGGACCTCGTGGAGGGTCTTCCTCTTCCTATCCATTGGCGGCCTCGGCCTAAGTAGCTATCTTACCGCAGTGAGTCTGGTTGCATCGGACCTGTCCTACTGCGAACCCCTCCCGTTCCTGTCGTGTGAGGCTGTGATCTACAGCTCATATTCCAAAATACTCGGCATTCCCGTCGCCCTCGTTGGGGCAGCAGGGTTCGCATCGCTCTTCGGGATTTCATATGCCGCCCTCCTGTCAGAGGGCAGCTCTTCAGCCAGATTTGTGGCGCCTGCGGCGGCTATCTCAGTTCTAGGCCTGGCGTTCGGCCTGTACCTCAACTACCTTGAGTTCGTCGTGATCGGTTCCCTCTGTCTACTCTGTTTCGCGACCTTTCTCCTCATCATCCCCATGGCCTACATGAGCCTTCGAGGCGCGTTTTCGCCTGCTCTGACTACGTGACAACTCGTTCATGGTGGGCGCGCCAACCGGTGAGGCTTTAATAATGAGCGGCGTATCACGGCGTTATGCGGGGCGTAGAGTCTGTCATGGCCAGGAAGGGAAAGAGACTTGTCGCAAAGATAGAGCCCATCATCCTCTTCGTATCCGACTTCAGCGGTTGCTTCAGCTTCTACAGGAAGGCCCTCGGCCTTACCCTGAAGAAGCAGATGGGAGAGTGGGCTGAGTTTGACTTAGGGGGTTTGACCTTCGCCCTTCACGGCCCGGGAGAGGAAGCGGGCCCGAATTCGAATACACAGGAAGCTCCCCTCGCCCTACACTTCGTTACCGAAGATATGGATCGGGTCATAGAGTCAATCGAATCTTGGGGCGGCTCCCTGGTCGAAGGTCCTGAGGAGAAGGAATACGACTCGTACAAGGTAATCGAGGCCACCTTCCGGGACCCCGACGGCAACGAGATGGACCTGGTCCAATATCTCTGAAAACGCTCCCGGAAGACCGACACCGACCACCGTTAGGCGATTGCACTGCCTATGAGGTCGTCAACCGATCGAAACCTCCTGGCCTTCATGATCTCCCCCAGCTCCTGCGTCAAGTGCCTGACAGCGAGGGGACCACGAAGGATCAGGGCTGTCAGAATCTCCACGGCCTTAGCGCCGGATGCCAACATCTCGCAAGCATCGGATCCTCCCAATATTCCGCCGACTCCAATGATATCGATGCCATCGCCGAACTCGCTGTAGAAGTCCTTGACCGCCTTGAGGGCAAGGGGGAAGAGCGGACGTCCGCTGAGGCCGCCCCTGCCTACCCCCAGCCCATCCTCCTTGACCGGGAGGGTGTTGCAGAGCGTGAAGTTCCTGTATCCTCGCTTGATGGCTCTGTTACCGATTTCCAGCATCTTCTCCCTCTCCTCCGCAGTCTCGTAGGGTGAGAGCTTCAGAAAGATGGACCCCGAGTCGGCTTGGAAGTTGCCCAGAAGGGCATCGAGGGCATCCATATCCTCCTCGAAGGTTCGTCCGGTGGCGGTGTTGGGGCAGCTGAGGTTGATCTCCCAATGGCTTGCCAGGCCTCTCATCGCTTCATATGCCTGGGCGATGTCGCCGGCATCCTCACCCGTGATGCTAATCAGAAGAGGCGTCTTCATAGGGCGCTCCTCCAATCTTCTTCGGACGTAGGCGGCGCCCAGGGAGGGAAGTCCCATGGAGTTCACCAGGCCGTCTTCCTTTGGGCGGCGGACGAACCAGGGTCGCGGATTCCCTGGGTGAGGCTTGGCACGAACGGAACCCACCACCAAGAAGCCGAACCCGAGGCTTGCAACGGCAGCCCTGATGTCGGCATTCTTGTCGAACCCGGCCGCGAGCCCGAAAGGGTTGGCCAGTTCTAGGCCAGCTATGACAGTCTTCAGGGAGGTCTGAGGTTCCCCGCCAAGGGACAGACCGCCCCAAAAGCGCCTCCTGAAGACCCACTGCGAAATCTCGTGGGCCATGTCCCCTGGTAAGGCAAACAGGAGCGGCCTGAGGACCCCGTAGAGGTCCATTCTCCATTCCCAACGCTCCCGCCGTATTAAGCCTTCTCAGCCTCACTGGACAACGGCCATGGGGTATCTGCTCCTGAAGGTTCTGCCCTCGGCGAAGCGCTGTAGTCCGAAGGGCGATAGGTCCACGGTTTCATAGCGACCGTCCACGATGAGTTCCGCCAGACACTTCCCCACGGCCGGGGCGAACTTGAATCCGTGGCCGCTATAGCCCGTCGACACGTACAGGCCCTCCACGGACGGAGCCTGACCGATGATGGGGTGCAGGTCTGGTGTGGCTCCATCCACACCGACCCATCCTCTGACGAAGCGAGCTCCACTCATCTCTGGCCACCTTTCACTGAGCCGCCTCGACACGCTGGACACAAACTCGAAGCTCACCCCCTCTGGAAGACTGTCCGGGTCCCAGCTGCCCTCAACCTCTTCATCGGTCCCAACGAGGAGGGTCCCCCCCTTCTCGGGCCTCCAATATGTGGCCTTCGTCATGTCGAAGGCCATGGGAGCATCGCTCACCGGCCGGGGCGGCAACAGTACCCCTAGGGAGAGGAGGGCGGGTTTCACGGAGAGGTCGACTCCGGCGGTGTGAAGGAGCTGCTGAGACCATGGCCCGGCGGCGATCACGACCTTATCGGCCTCGATGTTCCCCTCCCGCGTCCTCACACCCCCTACCCTTCCTTCAGAAACATCGATGAAGAGGACCCTGGTGTCCGTAAGGAACTCCGCACCCAATTCTTTGGCACTCGTGGCATAGGCGGCGTTTACCTGATAGGCATCCCCATAGCCCGCATCCCTCTCGATGGCAGTGAGGGCGATGCCCCGGAGGTCCAAGTAGGGGTATGCTTCTGCGGCTGAGTCGGGCTCCATCAGCTCAACGTCAACGCCCAAGGACCTGTGCATCGCCACGTTCTCTCTGAGGGCCTTCTCATGCTCCGCTCCCGCCATCAGGAGGAGCGGTTGGGGTTCAAAATCGACGGCGACGCCCACCTCATCTTCGAAGCTACTGACTATCTTCCGGCTCTCCTTCACGACCCGGACGCATATCTCGTTGGAGTAGTGGTGCCTGATGAAGGAGGCAGACCTTCCAGTGGCCCCCGATCCGATATTGGCTTTATCCACCAGCACGACCTTGCCCGCCTCCTTTCGGAGGAGGTTATAGGCCAGGCTGGCGCCGTGAACCCCCATACCCACTATTACGACGTCAGCTTCGCGGGGCAACCATGGAGGGAATTCAGGACCGGGGATAACGTTTTCTCGACGATGAGGCGCAGGTGGGCTCGACAAGCCTAGAAGGCAACCCTTTTTACCGCCCTTGTGCTAGGACGACTGAGATTCCCATGGATCTGAAACATCGTCAGCGGGAAGTTGAGCGACAACGGAAGCAGAAGGACAGCTTCTTCAGGACTTCCCATCACTCTCCGATTCCCGGCAAGGAGCGGATCACCTTCAGGGGGCTGAACTACTACCCCTACGACCCCAGCCTGGTCTTCGAACTAGAGCTCAGGGAACTACCTGATGCGGAAGACGTTGTGATGGCCACCAGCGTCGACGGGCGGGAGGTCATATACAACAAGGTCGGCCTCTTCGAGTTCGAGGTCGGTAGCCAGGTACTGCGGCTGTACGCATATCGCAGTGCCCATGAGCATGATCAGGGTCCTCCGACCCTGTTCATCCCGTTCCGAGATCGTACCTCTGGGAAGGAGACGTACGGTGCCGGTAGATATCTGGATCTGGAGGTAAGCCCATATGAGCGGTACGTCCTAGATTTCAACCTTGCCTACAATCCGTACTGTGCTTATAGCAATCACTACGTTTGTCCTCTCCCTCCTCCGGAAAACTGGCTCGAAGTCGAAATTCCCGCGGGGGAGAAGAACTACCTGGTAAAGGCCTGAAGCCATCTGGACGTAATCAGTGCCCCCTGTCCACGAAACCGGGAACCTTTTATCATTCTCCGAATTGAAACCCAGACGGAAAACCCTATAATAACAGACTGACCAGGCCGACCTCGNNCATGAGAGGTTGGTGGATGCGGGTCATTCGTTCCAGAAGAGAGGTGTCTGACCTCAGGTCGGATCGCCCTGGGCAGCCCCAATCTGTTGTGCCTCAATTCGTGTCTGTTTCTGTGCGTATTTTGAGGAACGGCAGCAGGGGGTCGCGATGAAGAGACGGTATGTCGTTGCCGCTGCCTCCGCCCTTTTCCTCACGGGATTTCTTATCTACATTTCCCCGCAGTCCTCAGCCGCCTCCACTGTAGTAGATCTCAACAGCGCTCTCGCCACCGCAACTGAGCAGAGCAGGAAGGTCTTCAAGAACCCCCGGGGGCTGAACAACTACTACGTGTTCTACCTAGACGATGCTGACAACTTCATCCGATACGGGAATTCAACCGACGGAGCCTCCTGGACCTCAGGCAATGCGGCGTCGACGCAGGCCCTGGAGCTGACCACGGGAGACAATTCCTGTTGGGCCACGGCTATCTACGATGATGGCACCCAGCTCCACGTCTATTTCGTATTCCTTGGCGATGCGGCCGGCAGGCTACGATACAGGCATGGAACCATCGCAGATGCCGCATCCGCGATCACGTGGGCCGCGGAAGTTCAGTTCGGGGCCTTCGCCCAAGACGCCTACGGCGTCTCCCTCGCGGTCGCCTCCAACGGAAGGCTCTTCCTCGCCTGGTCGGACGAGCGGACGCCCGGCGCCGAGGACATGCGGGTCTTCGCCTGGGACGTGATTCCCGCTGGCGACATCATCTCGGGAGACCACGACGCCATCGGGGAGACCGATCGCCTCATCGTGACGGCGAACCCGAACGGGGTCGCCAACGAGATCGACGTAATCTACCAAGAGGGCACCACGATCCTCAACGCCGTGACGGTGAACTCCACCGGTGGCCTACCCACCTTCTGGACCAAGCGGGAGGTGACGGGACTCAGCCTGACCAGGGGTGTTCTCTCCGCCGCTGCCGATACTCAGGCCACGCCTCAGACCCACGCCGCCTACCAGAATGGCTCCGCCGTGGAGCACAGGACCTATACCAACGCCTCTGGTTTTAGTGCCGCGGCGACTGTACTGGCATCCACACCCGACTCAGTCTCTCTGGCCATCGATGAGACCTCCACCCCCGACAAGGTGTTCGTATTCTACGTCAAGAACGGCGTGGCAGGAGACGTCTTCTTCAAGACTTCGCCCGTTGACACGATCTCCTTCGGAAGCGAGAACACCATAAACGATGGCAGCGAAGGCATAGACTATCTCTCCGCGGGCTTGAAGGACTGGGGGGCGGACAGTAAGATTCCCCTCGCGTACACCACCCAGACGACATTTCTGGTGAGATTCCACGAAGCGGAGGATGTGGCGAGTGCGTGCAGCGCCATCACCGTGACGATGAGCGACCCCGCAGGTCAGCTGTGGTTCAACGAGACGGTGGAGCCCGATGGGCAAGCGTACACCACGGAGGTCAACGTCTCGGCGTCATTCCAGGATGCGGCGACACCCGCCCTTAATGTGACGAACGATGGCACGGGGAGTTGTGACATCACGATACGATTGATGAGCAACCCGGGGACGGGCCGCTCAATGAAGTTTAACACTACGGATAGCGCCCCCTGGCCGAGTGATTCCTCGAGGGAGGTTCCGGTACAGCCGTCCAGCGTGACGGTGTGCAGTGGAGTGGCCCCGGGAGGGTGGTGCGACATCTGGCTATGGGTTGACTATGAAAACGCGCTTGGCGGCCAAGGCGTGGTCACAGTGCGCGTAGAGAGCGTATGATAGACGAAAGGAGGTGAGAAAGGTGAAGAAAAGAACTTGGACTCTGGTCCTTGCCGTGCTGACAGCTACTGCTCTACTTCCCGCCCCGGCAGGTCACGCGCTAGCAGCGACACAGGACGTGACGACCACATGGAACGTTGCCCAGGACACATCATTCAGCGTCTCCTTCCCAGCAGGCCATACGGGGATAGACTTCGACCCCGCTAGTGGAGACTTCACCAACCTGGCGGCGACAGATCAGACGGACGCCCAGTGGGGCTACAGGGTGACCAACGACGGCAACGTCAACATCAACATATCAGCCACCTTCACATCGGACTTCCCGAGCGGCGTGACGGAGTTCAGGACCTGCACTGCTTCTAGCGGTGGAGCGCCCAGCGGCACGTGCTACTGGTGGACCGACCTCAACGAGACGACTGCCCAGGATGTCATCAACGATCTGACACCGAGCTCGACTGCTGATCGTTGGGCTTGGACCACAGGGAGTGGTGTCCTTGCGGGAACGTACACGAGAACGTACAGGCTCACGTCTTCGGTCGCCTAAGGCGGGATGGCGCGGCATCCGACCATGGATAGCCGTAGCCATCACGGCCACAGTGATCGTCACCACTTACCTGGCACTGACCGTGCCTCAAGAGGCCCCAAGCACCGTCCCAGGGAAGGAAGAGTTCGACTACGGCGAGACAATAATCCAAGGACCTCTACAGTACACACCAAGCTACAACCCCTGCACGGACGACTATCGGCCCGACTATGGTGCAGACTGCGACGTCCAGAATGCGATATTTGGAGACCTGCCTAAGGTACCCGCTGACATGACGGACGTGTCCCGCAGGGTATTCAGAAACGCTCAGGGCTTCATCACCTTGGGCAGAATCCCCGGAACCTACTGGCAGAATCCCGAGTTCTACCCAGGGTGGTCGCAGGACCACTTCGACGATGTTCACATGAGTGATAGGGGAGACATTGTCACCCCCATCGGCTTTGGGGCATATCCGAGCATCACGCAGGTTGTAACGCAGCAACGGACGGATAGGTGGACGTTCAGCTTCTTCCTCAAAGACGGCTGGGGCATCACCCATTGGCAGGGCATGGTGCTGGAGATAGAGATTCCGCAGGTCGCCCTCAAGGCCAATTTCCGGGAACCGCTTCTTGACGGAGATGGGAACCCCGTCGTTCAAGATCTTGCGACGGCATCCGCCATGAACGCAACCTTCACCTTCGCCAATGACGCTGTCTACGAAAGTTTCGCCGAGGACCTCCTATTTCCCCTCGAAGAGTCGACACGCATGGTTGTCCTCGAACCTAACTACCCCTCCTTCAACCAGGGATGGGTCAGGATTGTGAACGTCGAGGTCGATCTAGGCGCCCTTCCGCCTGGAACCTGGTTCTTTCTGGTGAAGGCAGACCTCCCGACCCAGGAGATAGGAGAGCTCTACTTCTACGAATACGGTCACTTCTACCAGCCCAGCGGCTTTGGAATTACACTCTTCGAGGGCATTATCGTGGTGGTGTGATGGATGGGGAGGGCGAGATGGTGGACAGGCCTACTCTGGTCTCTCACTATCCTCCTTCTCGCGGCTCCTGCCATGGCTCTGGATCTGGACGTGGGTTGGCACCTTGGCCGTCCTCCGGGGGTTATCACAGAGCCCGCGACGAATATAACGGAGAACAGCGCTGTTCTTAGTGGCACTCTAGCAGATCTTGGCGGGTTCTCGCCGGTTGAGGTCAGCTTCGAGTGGGGCAGTTCCCCCGCTCTAGGTGAAGAGACAGGCTCCCAGTTGATGGAGGAAACGGGGACTTTCCAGGCGATCCTATCGGACCTCGAGCCTGACAAAGAGTATTATTTCCGCGCGAAGGCCATCGGCAACGGCACGGGCCTTGGAAGCGCGCTGACCTTCACGACGTTGGCAGCTGCACCGAGCGGAGACCTCTTTCCGTATTGGCTGTTACTCCTACTCATTGCGATATCGGCTGCCGTGACGGCATATCTCCTTCTCAGAAGACATCTTTCGAAGGCCCCGAATCGAGAACTCCGGCAGAGATTGTCCTCGGCACTGTCCAAGCTGCAGGAGGACACCGAGAATGCTGATCTCTGGCTAGAGGTAGCGGAGATATATCTGGCCCTGGGTGATGTCAGGAGGGCTCAATCGTACGGTGAAAAGGGGCTGAGCCTCGCTCCAGACCGTGGCAAAGCCCAGGATCTCATGAGCGACATTAGGGCTAGTCTGGCGGCCGAGAGGGCTGAACCCGAGATGGCGGCAGAGGGGCTCCGGGTGAGCAGTGTTGAGGAGGTTAGGGAGCAGCTCCGCCAGGAGCGAATGCCCTCAGAGACCATAGTGTGCCCACATTGCAGTACCCTCCTGGGGGCGGAAGCGACAAGCTGCTACGGGTGTGGCCATGAGGTGGAGGAGAAGGGTGAAACCCTGGAGATGCGGATACGCGAGGCAAGAGCTCGCCTGGAGAAGGACGAGAAAGATCCTGACGCCCTCCTCACCATGGCAGCGTATCTAGTCGTCAATGACCAACCGGAGGAGGCCTTGGAGATTCTGAACAGGCTCACCATTCAAGACGAGAACTATCCAGGAGTGTGGTGGGTAAAGGCGCGCGTGTTTGATCGGCTGGGAAAACCAAAGGCGTCTGAGGCTGCCATCAAGAGGGCTATGCAGCTAGCCGAGGAAGAAACTGAGTAGAGGGGTGGGACCGTGGCTCCATGGCCTTCGAATCCATTCCCACTCAAATGGCGGCGGCCCGTGAGGCCCCCTTCGGTCCTTCAGAGGCCCCTTGCTCACATCGACATTCGACAGTCTGCTGCGAGGATGTCTGTGGCAGTTCAAGGGTTTCTTGACGGATGAGGAATCGTCCATGGAGGGGAGTGGCCGTGAGACTCGCTCTCGGCTCCCCTGCCCTGGTGCCTCATTCGAGCTTGTAGACCCGGTCTCCGGGTCTTACCCTCTCCCCTGTTTTGATGCCCACCTCCTGCCCGACGTGGGCATCATCAACCTTCTCCCTTTCAATCTCCATGGATTCTATCACCAGGGAGAAGTCCGTGGTGGCGCCCTGTATCTGAATACTATCCCCTACCTTTAGGGAGCCGTCGGTGAGGCGGACGGCCGCCACCTCTGGTTTCGCGTAGTATTTGAACACCTCTCCGACCTTCATGCGATCCATTCTACAACCCGCAGGCCCATGGGATGAGGAGTGTAAAAAGTTTCCTCAGGCGAGG
>JABAOD010001994.1_pt2 | contig 24794 bp, 21 predicted proteins | sample 7062151 | NCBI WGS metagenome assembly JABAOD01 (sample SAMN14538626, study PRJNA623070) | marine sediment metagenome | biome: marine biome [ENVO:00000428]; feature: marine pelagic biome [ENVO:01000023]; material: deep marine sediment [ENVO:00002113] | place: India: Gulf of Khambhat ... | reverse complement strand
TTCGAAATTGCGCCAGTCCGAAAGCATCGGTTGATAGAAGGCCGTTTCGTAGCGTTCCAGCGTGTGGGCGGCGCCGAGGAAATGCCCGCCCGGGCCGACCTCGCGGATCGCGTCCATCGCCTGGCCGTTCTCCGACATGTCGACGCCGCCGGCGAACTTCTGCAGCATCGCGCACTGGTCGGCGTCCATGACGAATTTCTCGTAGCCCATGGCGAGCCCGCCCTCGAGCCAGCCAGCGCAGTGCAGGGCGAAATTGACACCGGCCAGAATCGTCGACTGCAACGTGTTGGCGGATTCGTACGCGGCCTGCGCGTCCGGAATCTTCGAGGCGCACAGCGCGCCGCCGGAGCGGAACGGCACGCCGAGGCGGCGGGCGAGCTGGGCCGCGCCGTAGGTGACCAGCGCCGGTTCCGGCGTGCCGAAGGTCGGCGCGCCCGACTGCATGGAGATCGAGCTGGCGAAGGTGCCGAACACCACCGGCGCGCCGGGCCGCACGAGCTGCGTGAACGCCATGCCGGCGAGCGCCTCGGCAAGGATCTGGGTGAGCGTGCCGGCGACGGTGACCGGACTCATGGCGCCGGACAGGATGAACGGCGAGATCACGGTGCCCTGGTTGTGCCGCGCGTAGACCTTGAGCGCGCCGAGCATGGTGGCGTCGTAGGTCATCGGCGAGTTGGCGTTGATCAGGCTGACGATGCAGCAGTTGTTCTCGACGAACTCTGCACCGAACACGATCTTGGCCATCTCGACCGTGTCCTCGGCGCGTTCCGGCGCGGTGACCGAGCCCATGAAGGCCTTGTCGGAATAGCGGATATGGGCGGCGACCATGTCGAGATGCCGCTTGTTGACCGGCAGGTCGACCGGCTCGCACAGCGTGCCGCCGGAATGGTGCAGCGCCGGCGACACGTAGGCCAGCTTCACGAAGTTGCGGAAATCCTCGATCGTCGCATAGCGCCGCCCCTCGTCGAGGCTCCGGATGAAGGGCGGGCCGTAGGCCGGCACGAAGACCGCGGCGTCGCCGCCGATCCGCACGGACTTCGCGGGGTTGCGCGCCCGCTGCACGAATTCCGCGGGGGCGCTGTCCTGTACCAGCTTGCGGCACATCCCGCGCGGGAACCGGACCCGCACGCCATCGACGTCGGCGCCGGCGTCGCGCCAGAGCTGCAGCGCCTCCTCGTCCTCGCGAAACTCGATGCCGATGTCCTGCAGCACGGTCTCCGCATTGGCCTCGATCGTGGCCAGCGCCTCATCGTCGAAAAGCTCGAACGGCTTGAACCGACGGACCACATAGGGGTCGCGCGCCGCCCCGCGATCGCTGCCACGCGCCGCGCGCCGCGCCTCGCTTCCGCCACGGCCGGCCCGTCGGCCGCCGCGGCCCGTTGTCGGCGAATCCATGTCGACAGCCTCCATCCCGCTGATCCCCGCAGACTCTTGCTTGGAACGGTGCAAACGCCCCACTCTATGTGCCGCGAGCGTCGGCGGCACTCGCGAATCTGCGACGCGCACGGCGCAAACCGCGCCATTGTATTCCGGACGACGCTTATGAAGCTCGCGGTTTCCGATTATAGTTGCCTCCGGGATGAAGAACAGCCGTCTGGGACAAATCGTGAAACGGTGGGGGTGGGCGGTGCCGCTCGCCCTGCTGATCCTCGCCGTGTCCGGCTGGCAACCCGGGTATCGGGTTCCTCCGACCAGCCCGGCCTTCGAGCAGAGCCTGACGGATTCCGGCCTGCGTCCGCTGCGCGAGCCGGAGGCGGCGCGGTTGCTGGGAAATGCGACGGTCTATGCGACCTATGTCCTGACCGAGCAGCAATGGATCGAGTACTTCGACGGCAGCGGGGTCGTCGTGCGCACGCGGGTCCCCGGCGGATCGGTCGGCGCAAGGGCCGGCCGGCCGCTTCTGTTCGGCTCGTGGTGGGGGGAAGGGGACGATATCTGCTTCGCTTACGGCCTCAGCCGGTTTGCCGAGTGCTACCGGCTGTATTACCGCGACGGATCGCTGCTCTATGTCCAGACGACGCCCAGCAGACAGGTCCCGGCGGGCGCACTTCTCGCCTATTCCACTGAAATCCGCCAAGGCAACGTCGAGAACTTCCCGCTGATCGGCGACTAGGCGACGGACACGCCGGGGTGCGGCCGCTTCGGCCTTGCACGGATGGGCGGGGCGACGCATGATCGCGCCGCCAACGACAATTTGCCTGACTCCGTATGTCCCCGTTTTCCGAATCCCCGCGCGGGCCCGTTGCCCACGGCGCCCTCGACGCCACCGGAATGCCGGCACTCGTGCTGCTCGCCAGCATGATCGGCTACGGCTCGATGGCGCGCGAGGCGGGGCTGACGCTGTGGACCTCGGTCGCTTCGACCGGGCTGGTCTGGGGTCTGCCCGGGCAGATCGCCATGGTCGAACTGTACGCGCTGGGCGCCCCCGTCATCGCGGTGATGGTGGCGGCATCCGCCGCCAACGCCCGGTTCCTGCCGATGGTGCTATCGGTCATGCCGCTATTCAACGAGACCCCCACGCGCCGCCGCTGGCATTATGCGGTGGCGCAGTTCATGTCGCTCAATCCCTGGGCCGCCATGATGCGCGACGGGCCGCGCATGAACCCGGCGTACCGGACGCCGTACTTCGCGGGGTTTGCCGGCGTGTGCATCACCGCGGCGCTGATCGGCACGGCCGCCGGCTTCCTGATGGCGGGCTCGCTGCCGCGCGACGTGACCCTGAGCCTGGTGTTCCTCAATCCGGTGTTCTTCACCCTGGTCTTCGTCAGCACCCGCGATTGCGGGCAGATCCTTGCGGTGCTCGCCGGTATCGCCGCCGGGCCGCTGTTCCACCTGCTGTCGGCCGACTGGGGTCTCATCCTGACCGGTGCGATCGCCGGCACGGGCGCCTATCTCGTCGATCGGCGGAGGCGACGGCGCCATGATTGACGCGACCCTCTGGGCGATCGTCCTGCTGAGCGGCGCCGCGACCTACGTCTGGCGTGCGCTGGGCGTCGCCATCGCCGGCAAGGTGAGTCCGGACAGCGAGACCTTCCGGCTGTTCGCCTGCATCGCCTACGCCATGCTGGCCGGGTTGATCGCCCGCATGGTGGTGTTGCCCGAAGGCATCCTCGCAGAATCGCCGCTCGCGTTCCGGCTGATCGCCGTGGGATCTTCGGTCGCCGTGTATTTCGCGGCCCGGCGCAACCTGCCCCTCGGCGTCGCGGTGGGCGTCGGGACGTTCGCGCTGCTGACCGCGGTGTGGGGCTGACACGCGGGATTGATTTGACGCACCGGCCGCTCGATGCGACGATTCCCGTCCTGGCCACCGGAGGAGGATTGAGCGCCATGCATCGCCTGACCATCGGGTTCCTGGCCGTGTTGTTCGTCGGCGCCTCGGCACCGGTTCTGGCGGCGCCGCAGATCCTGGGCCTCGTTGCCAGCGACGAGCCAGTGCCCATGCAGTGCGCCGACGGCACGTGCACGGCGCTGCTCTCGGCCTTCTGCCTGCAGAAAGGGCGTCTTCCCCCCGATTTCGAGACGGCCTACCAGCCGGCACGACCGGGTGACGTGGCGCTCACGGTGACGACGGCGGATGGTCGCCAGCATCGGTTCGATGCCGCGAATCTCGTGCGCTTCCACAGCCGCTACGGCTATACGGCGATTCGCGCCGACCTGACCCTTGCTGCGCTCGGCATCGCAGCGCCGGCATCGCTCGCCATCGAGATCGCGCCGCTGACGACGATGCTGCCGGCGCACCGGCCGGGGGATGCCGACCCGCTGACGGCCGAGGAGATCGCGCTCGCGGCCGGTCCGGCGCGCCTCGCGGCAGAGACGGTCCTCGAAGGCGATTCGGAGCCGGCACGGACCGCGCGGACCACCGCCCGCCTGATCAATGCCCTGCCGCTCCAGGCGGACGTGCCCGCGGGGGCACGCGACGCGCTGTGGGCGCGCGTCGCCGGCCCCGATGCGACGCTGCGCGCGCGCCGCATGTTCGACGCCTGCGGCCGCACCGTCGACCAGTCGCTCGGATATCCTATGCGCAAATGCCTCGAGGACCGGCACGAGCGGCTGCAGATCGAGAACACGCACGCGTTCTGGGACTCGCTCGGCGGTTCGTAGCGCGATATCCGTTATGTTCGCTCCGGCCCGCTCCCCCACCCGGCCACCGATCGGGATCGTACACTGTGGGTGGCCGGGTGGGGGAGCGGACCGGTGCCGCCGATTCCCCGCAAGTGGATAATGCAAAAGCTCGCCGTCAACCGCGGCCGATCAGCTTCAGCCACTCCTCCTCGGTCAGCATGGTGACGCCGAGTTCCCTGGCCTTCTTCGACTTGGAGCCGGCGCCGGGCCCGGCCACGACGTAGTCGGTCTTGCTCGACACCGACCCGGACACCTTGGCGCCGAGCGCCTCGGCGCCGGCCTTCGCCTCGCTGCGCGTCATCGCCTCCAGCGTCCCGGTGAAGACGACGGTCTTGCCGGCGACGGGAGAGCCGGCAGCGACGGCGGCCAGAGGCTCGACCTCCAGCTCGTTCTCCAGCGCGCGCAGGATGTCCAGATTGTGGGCCTCGCCGAAGAAGGCGACGATATCGTCGGCCATGCTCATGCCGATCCCCTCGATGCTGCACAGATCCGCATAGGCCTCGCCGACCTCCTGCGGTTTGCGCGCGTCGGGATGGGCCGCACGCTCGGCCTCGGCCGCCATCATCGAATCGTGCCAGGTCTTCAGATCGCCATAGTTCCGTGCCAGCAGCCGCGCCGTCGACTGACCGACCTGGCGGATACCGAGCGCATGAATGAAGCGGTCGAAAGATATCCTCCGGCGCGCCTCGATGGCCGCGACCAGGTTCTCGGCGGATTGCTCGCCCCAGCCGTCACGGGCAGCGATCTCGTCCCTGCGATCCTTGAGGCGGAAAATGTCGGCGAGAGTAGCGATCAGACCGTCGCGCCAGAACTCCTCAACATGCTTGCCGCCCAGTCCCTCGATGTCGAACGCATCGCGACTTACGAAATGGATCAATCGCCGGACCTGCTGATAGGGGCATGCAAGTTCGCCGCTGCATCGGCTGGCCGCCTCGCCTGGCTCACGGATAACCGGCGTTTGCAGCTCGCATGGGCACGTCGTGGGGAAGGCATAGCGTTTGGCGCCGGTCGGGCGCTTCTCGGTGACCACCTGCAGTACCTGCGGGATCACGTCACCGGCGCGCTGCACGATCACAGTATCGCCGATCCGGATGTCCTTGTCCGTAATATAGTCCTCGTTGTGCAGGGTGGCGCGGGCAACCATAACGCCCCCGACAGTCACCGGCGACAGATGCGCCACCGGAGTGAGCACGCCAGTTCGGCCGACCTGAACCTCGATCCTCTCCAACACGGTCTGGGCCTGCTCGGCGGGAAATTTGTGGGCGACCGCCCATCGCGGCGCGCGGCTGACGAAGCCCAGGCGCGCCTGCCAGTCCAGGCGGTTGACCTTGTAAACGACTCCGTCGATGTCGTAGTCCAACGTTCCTCGCTGCGCCGCTATCCTCTCGTAGAGGGACAACGCCTCGTCCACGTCGCGGCATAGCTTCGCCAGCGGGTTCACCTTGAACCCCCAGTCGCGGAAGCGCTCCAGCACCGCCCAATGACTGCCATCGGGTGCCGCCGACGTCTGGCCCCAGGCATAGGCAAAGAAGCTGAGCGGGCGGCGGGCGGTCACCGCCGGATCGAGCTGACGCAGGGAGCCGGCCGCAGCATTGCGCGGGTTAGCGAATACCTTCTCGCCGGCCTCTTCCTGCCGTTTATTGAGGGCGAGGAAATCGGCCTTCCCCATGTAAACCTCGCCGCGCACTTCCAGCACGTCGGGCCAACCGCTACGAGCAAGCCGTTTCGGGACATCTTGGAGGGTCTGCAAGTTGGCGGTGATATCCTCGCCGGTCGTACCGTCGCCCCGCGTCGCGCCCTGAACAAACAGCCCATCCTCATACCGCAAGGACGCCGACAGACCGTCGATCTTGGGTTCGGCGACGAGCTCGACAGTCAATGACGGGTCATCTTTCAGTTCCTTGATGTAGCGTCGCACGCCGTCGACGAAGCGCCGGACGTCGGCCTCGTCGAAGGCGTTCTCCAGCGACAGCATCGGTACGGAATGCCGGACCTTCGAAAACCCGGCGGCGGGAGCGGCGCCCACCCGCTTCGACGGACTGTCGGGCAGCACGAAATCGGGGAACCGCGCCTCGATTTCCGCATTTCGCCGACGTAGCAGGTCGTATCGGGCGTCGCTGATCTCGGGCGCATCTTTCTGATAATACAGCACGTCATGATGCTTTATCTCAGCGGCGAGCCGAGCCAGCTCCGCACGTGCCTCCGCTATACTCAATGCATCCACCGGCACCTTGGACGGGTCGCGGGCCGTCATGCCGCGGCGCCCTCGAGCAGGCGGTTCGCCGCGGCCCGGGCTTCGTCGGTGACCGCCGCACCGGACAGCATGCGCGCGATCTCCTCGAGGCGCCTGCCTTCGTCGAGGCGGCTGACCCTGGTCACGGTGGCGTCGCCGCCTGCGGGCGTCTCCTTCTCGACCCGGAGATGGTCGGTCCCGCGGGCGGCAACCTGCGGCGAATGAGTGATCACCAGCACCTGGAGATCCTCGGCGAGACGCGCCAGACGTTCGCCCACGGCGTGAGCCGTGGCACCTCCGATATTGGCATCGACCTCGTCGAAGACGAGTGTCGGCACGCTGCCGGGCTCGGCGGCAACCACCTTGAGCGCCAGCATGATGCGCGAGAGCTCGCCGCCGGACGCGATCTTGCCGAGCGGGCCCTCCGGCGCGCCGGGATTCGTGGAGACGAGAAACGACACCCGATCCATTCCTTCCGGACTCCACGCATCCTCCGGGCGCTCTTCGATCGCGGTGACAAACCGTGCCTTGTCGAGGCGCAGGGGCGGCAGTTCCGCGTTGACCGCCTTGTCCAGCCGCTCCGCGGCGGCACGCCGGGCTTCGCCGAGCACGCCGGCGCGCTCGATATAACGGGACCGCGCCGCAGCTTCCGCAGCAGCCAGTCGCGCTACGGCCTCGCTGCTGTCCTGGACCAACGCCAGCTGGGCCGACATGTGCTCGCGCAGTGCGGCGAGTTCGTCGACCGCCACCTGATGCTTGCGGGCGACCGCGCGCAGGCTGAACAGCCGTTCCTCGATCGCCTCGAGCCCTTCCTGGTCGAGCTCGATTTCAGTGCCCGCCGCCTCGAGTGCGCGGACCGCCTCCGCCGTTTCGAGCGCTGCGCGTTCGAGCGCCTGCAGCACATCATCCAGCGCGCCCCCCGCCTTTTCGGCGACCCGGGCAAGATGTTTCTGCGCCGCCTGCAGCGCGTCCTCGATGTTGCGTGTGCCCGCGAGTTCTGTCGAAGCGGCGTTCATCGCGTCGACGAGCTGTTCGGCGTGCATCAATCGCGTCCGGCGCTCGGCGAGCTCCGCCTCCTCACCCGGCTGCGGGTCGAGCCGGGCGAGCTCGGCGACCGAGTGTTCGAGGAACTCGCGGTCGCGCGCCGCAGTAGTGGCGGCGTTTTCCGCCTCTTTGCGCGCGCGCGTCGCGTCGCGCCAGGCGCCGTAGGCATCACGAACCGCGCGCAGCTCGGTATCGAGGCCGCCATAGCCGTCAAGCAACGCCCTGTGGGTGCCCGGCTCGATCAGGCCGCGTGGTTCGAACTGGCCCTGGATCTCGATCAGCGCCTCGCCGAGCTGCCGCAATAGTCCGACACTGGCCGGCTGGTCGTTGACGAACGCGCGGCTCCGCCCATCCGGCTGCAACGTTCGCCGCAGGACGAGTTCGCCACCCGGCTCGTCGAACCCCTGCTCCTGCAGCAAGCCGCGGATCGGATGTTCCGGCGCGATCTCGAAAACCGCGGTCACCGCCGCGCGTTCGGCACCGCGAGCCACGAGGCCGCTGTCGCCGCGGGCGCCGATCGCAAGCCCCAGCGCATCCAGAAGGATGGACTTGCCGGCGCCGGTCTCGCCGGTGAGCACGCAGAGTCCGTCGTGGAATGTAAGGTCCAGCCGGTCGATCAGGACGACGTCGCGAATGGACAGCGCCGTCAGCATCACGCAGTCAGTTCGTCCCGGAGGCTGTCTCGTCCGGCATGCGGGCGGTCTGCGGCCGGCCACGCTCTTCGGCGGTCAGCACGTCCTGCCTGTCGAGCAGGGCCCAGCTGTCCCGGTACCACTCGCTGTCCGGGTAGTTGTGGCGCAGCACGGCGGCGGTGTAGCGCGCCTCCTCGACGACGCCGAGGGTAAGATAGGACTCGGTCAGACGGTGCAGGGCCTCGGGGACGTGGGTGGTCGTGCCATAAACCTCGACGACGCGGCGGAACCGGCCGATCGCGGCGAGCTCATGGCCGGCCCGCAGGTAGTAGCGACCGACATTCATTTCCTTGCCTGCGAGATGATCGTGGGCAAGGTCGATCTTGAGCCTGGCGTCGCGCGCGTAATCCGTCTCGGGGAATCGACGGACCAGATCCATGAACGTCTCGAGCGCCTTCTCGGTCATGCGCTGATCGCGGGCCACGTCCGAGATCTGCTCGTAGAAGGACAGGCCCTTCAGATAATACGCGTAGGCGATATCCTCGTTGCCCGGATGCAACTCGATGAAGCGGTCGAGCGTGATCACGGCGTCGTCGTACTTGCCGCTCGCATAGTGGGTGTACGCCGCCATGATCTGCGCCTTCGTCGCCCACCTGGAATACGGGTGCTGCCGCTCGACCTCGTCGAACGTCGTTGCCGCGGACTTGTACCGGCCGGCCTCGAGGTGATCCATCGCCTCGTTGTAGATGTCCTCGACGGGCCGCTCGACGTAGGGCGTTTCCTCATCCGAGGCGCAACCCGCGAGCAGCAACCCGGCGGCACCGAAGGCCAGTGCCACCAGCTTGTGCCTTAGAATCTTCGTTCGACGTTCCATTGCATCCCCGAGGGTCCATAAACGGGCGGCGGCGCGGAACACGTCCGCGCCGCCCTTATACACCCTAACCGCTCCCGACCCAAGCGCTAGCGCCCGATGCTTCGCGCCACATGTCGCGCGGCGTCACGCCATGGCGACCGACTCTCCGGACTCGGGCCCCTTGCCGTATGCGTCGATCGCCTCATCCATGTCGACCGGCTCCCATGCCGACGACTCGGCGAACAGACGCCGGAGCAATCGGTTGTTGATCGCATGGCCCGGGCGCACGCCGTGGAAATGCCCGATAATCGGCGCACCCGCGAGATAGAGGTCGCCGACGCAGTCGAGGACCTTGTGCCGCACGCATTCGTCGTCGAACCGCAGTCCGCCCTCGTTCAAGACCCTGTCGCCGCTGATCACCACGGCATTCTCCATCGACCCGCCCCGCGCCAGTCCGGCCGCCTGCAGCGCCTCGACCTCATGCAGGAACCCGAACGTCCGCGCACGGCTCAGATCGCCGCGGAATCTGTCCGACAACATGTCGAAGAACATCGACTTCTTTCCGATGACCGCGGTATCGAATTCCAGCTCGATGTTGATCGAGCTGCCTGCCCACGGCTCGATCCGTGCGGACGATGCGCCGTCCGCGACCGCGACCGGCGCCAAGACACGAATCGCGCGCCGCGGCGCATCCTGGGCGACGACGCCCGCGCAGTCGATCAGGAACACGAACGGCTCCGAACTGCCGTCCATGATCGGCAGTTCCGGCCCGTTGATCTCGACGATCACGTTGTCAAGCCGACAGCCGGCGAGGGCCGCCATCAAATGCTCGACGGTGGCAACGGACACCCCGACGCGATTGGTGATCGTCGTGCACAGCCGGGTGTCGCTGACCTGGTCGAAACGCGCGACGATCTCGGCATCCGCACCCCCGATGTCGGCGCGGCGAAACACAATGCCCGTGTCCGGTTTGGCCGGATGCAGTGACAGCGCCACCCTGGCGCCGCTGTGCAGGCCCGTGCCGCTGCAATAGATCGAATTCTTCAGCGTATGTTGACGAAAGCCGGTAGACGCGATGGTGGATCCGCCGCCAAGGTCAGCTTCGTATGATACCCTCATACTCTTTCGTCTTTCTCTGCAGGTTTTGCGGCGTTTGAACAAACGCCAAATGAAAAATTAATTGATCGTTAATACTTCTGATAAGTTCGTACGAATAACTACTTGATGCGTATCGAGTTGTAACGGCATCCGTTGCCGACAACAAATCACTCTTTGTATCGAAATGTTACGCGGCTGCACCGGTTACAGTGCAGCCGCGCTTGCCGGCGTCTGCCGGTGGTATCAGTTGGCCTGGCGGCGCAGGAAGGCCGGGATGTCGAGCATCTCGCCTTCGGCGTCGGTCGGCCCGGCGCCGCGTGCCGGCTCGAGCCCGCCGAGCCGCGGCTGGCGGGAGTCCGTCCCCGGCGGCGACGAGCGCTTGGGCATTACCGGCGCGGCCGGCGCGGCCGGTGCAGCGACGGGCTCGAGCCGCTGGGTCATCTGGGCCCGCCGTTCGCCGCTCACCACCCCGGCGGCTTCGGCCACCCGTTCGAACAGGCTGGGCTTCTTGCGCTTTGCGCCGGCATGGCCCGCCCCGTTCTCGAGCGCCGCCTCGGCGAACGGGTCGGCGGCGGCGGTCGTTTCCTCGGGCAGCGCGGGCGCCGGCGGGATGAAGGCATCGGCGTCCGCCGGCGCCACCTCCTCGACCCTGTCCTTGTTCGCCTCCACCATCTTCGGCCCGTCCGCCTCATCATACAGGGTCAGGACATCTTCCGAACCCGCACCATTCGGCTCGGACGCGGCGAGATGAGCCACCGCCGGCTCGAGTTCGCGGACCGGCTGTGTTGGCACGGTAGCTTCGGGCAGCGGAACGGGCCGCGGCCGCATGACGGGCACCGGGCGGACGTGGCCCGGCTCGCCCGCTTCGATGCCGGTCGCCACGACCGAGATTCGAATGCGGCCCTCGAGGCTGTCGTCGAACGTGGAGCCGAAGATCATGTCGGCCTCGGCGTCGACCTCCTCGAGGATGCGGTTGACCGCCTCGTCCACCTCCATCAGCGTCATGTCGAGGCTGCCGGTGATGTTTATGAGCAAGCCGCGCGCCGTCTTCATCGAGAGATCCTCGAGCAGCGGATTGGCGATCGCGGCCTCGGCGGCTTCGATGGCCCGCTTGTCGCCTTCGGCCTCGCCGGTGCCCATCATGGCCTTGCCCATTTCGGCCATCACCGAGCGGATGTCGGCGAAGTCGAGGTTGATCAGGCCCGGCATGACCATCAGGTCGGTGACGCTGCGCACCCCGGCAAAGAGCACGTCGTCGGCCATCTTGAAGGCGTCCGCGAAGGTCGTCTTCTCGTTCGCGACCCGGAACAGGTTCTGGTTCGGGATGACGATCAGCGTGTCGACATGCTGCTGCAGTTCCTTGATGCCCTCCTCGGCCAGCTTCATCCGCTGGCGACCTTCGAACAGGAACGGTTTGGTGACGACACCCACGGTGAGCATGCCATGCTCGCGGCAGGCGCAGGCGATAACCGGCGCGGCCCCGGTTCCGGTGCCGCCGCCCATCCCGGCGGTGACGAACACCATGTGATTGCCGGCCAGCTGCTCCATGAGTTCGGCAAGCGATTCTTCCGCCGCGGCCCGGCCGACGTCGGGCTTGGAGCCGGCCCCGAGCCCCTGAGTCAGGTCGGCGCCGAGCTGCAGCTTGCGCTCGCTCAGCGTATGGCTCATCGCTTGCGCGTCGGTGTTGCACACGAGGAACTCGACCCCCTCCAGATTGGCGCGGATCATGTTGTTGACGGCGTTGCCGCCGGCGCCGCCGACGCCGATGACGGTAATTCGCGGCTTGAAGTCCGCTTCACGGTTCGGGGTCATGAGATTGATCGCCATGATAGCCTCCTACGATCGATTTGCCGGGTTGCGCCGGCATCGGCCGACGCGGTCAATCTGCCAGTTTCCTGCAGAATTCCTGTGTTCAGAGATTTTCACGAAACCATCCTCCGATACGGCCGAGCGGTCCGAGTCGACTGAGCAGACCGTCCAGCGCCGGGGCCCGGTATCCCGCGTGGTTGCGCAGGTCGCCGATTTCTTGCGTGGCAAACCGCAGCAGGCCGGCGCACGCGGCAAAGGCCGGGCCGCTGGTGGCGGTGGCCATCGCATCGAAACCGGCCGGACTGCCAATCCGGACCTGCCTGTCGAACAGGCGCGCCGCCAGTTCCGGCACGCCGGGCAGCTGGCATGCGCCACCGGTCAGGACCACCCTGCGGCCGGCGATGCGGCTGGCGCCCACGGCCTCCAGCTCGGCCCGCACGAGTTCCAGGGTTTCCTCGATGCGCGCGGCGACGATGCTGACCAGGAACGACTTCGGGACACGGTTCTCGGTGTGTCCCGGCTCTTCGCCGATCTGCGGGGCATCGACGGTCTCGCGCTCGTCGCTGGGCGAGGGCAAGGCGCTTCCATGCAGGGTCTTCAGCCGCTCGGCATGGGCGAGAGGTGTGGCAAGGCCGCGGGCGATGTCGTTGGTGACGTGGCTGCCGCCGACCGGCACACTGCCGGCGAACACCGGCGAGCCGTCGAGAAATACCGCGAAGGACGTCGCGCCACCGCCCATGTCGATGACGGTCGCGCCGAGGTCCATCTCGTCCTGCACCAGCGTCGCGAGTCCCGCCGCGTAGGGGTTGGCGATGATATCGGCGACATTGAGGTGACAGCGCTCGACGCAGGTTGCGACATTGCGAATGGCGGTTGCCGCGGCGCTGACCTCATGCACGTGGACCGCCAACGTGTTGCCGTGCAGTCCGCGGGGATCGTGGATCCCGTTGGCGCCGTCGATGCTGTAGCCGACCGGCACCGCGTGCAACAGAACGCGGTGCGGCTCGGCCTCCGGCATGCCGTTGTAAAGCAGGCGCCGCAGGTCGGTATCGCGAACGGGGCCGCCGTTGAGCCCGACCTGCATGTCGATCAGGCGGCTCGATAGCTGGCCGCCGGCAATCCCGACGAGGACATCGCGCACTGTTTCGCCGGCCATGCGCTCGGCGGCGAGGACGGCGGATGTGATCGATTCCTCGGCGGCGTCCATGTCGACGATCGCGCCCGACTTGATGCCGCGGCTGACATGGTGGCCGATTCCGGTCACGCGAATCCCGCCGCCCTCGGTGGGGACGCCGATGAGGCAGCAAATCTTGCTGGTGCCAATATCGAGCGCGGCCGTCAGGCTACTCCGCCCCAATGCTATCCTCCATGGCTCCGGTGATCCGATCGGTCATGTCACGCGCCCCTGTCGTCATTGCTACGCGCCGCCGCCGCCCCAGGTGCAAGCCGCAATACCATCCGTCCGGGCAGGCGCAGATCGACGTGAACGATGTCCCGTTCCAGCAGCGCATCGTCCCGCACCGCATCGGCGAGCACTTGCCAGGCCGTCGCCACATCGTGCTCCGGCAGCAGGACGCCCATGCCGTTGGCGAGGCGCAGATTCCAGCGGCGTTCGCCGACGCGGATCGCGGCGCTCACATGCGCCAGCATGTCCGGCCGGGTTTCCAGGGTTGCGAACAGGGCGGCAAACGCCGCCGGCGCATCCGGCCCGACGATGATCCGCAAGTGGGAATATCGCGCGACGTCCTCCTCACCGATGACCGCGCCCGATGCGTCGACAAGGGCGAACCTGCCTTCGGTCTGCCAGATGGCGGCCGGTCTCCGTTCCTCGAGATGGACATAGACCACGTTCGGGAAACGCCGCTCGACGCGCGCCTCCCGCACCCAGCCCAGCGCAAGCAGGCGCTCGCGCGCTGCTTCCGGCGAGAAGGCCAGGAGCGGTGAGCCCTTACGGACATCCAGCGCCGCGAGGATCTCCTCGGCGGCAGTCTCGATACGTCCCACCACCAGGACCTCACGCACCGCAACGCCCGCCGACCCCGTCCACGCCAAAACCGCAGCGCCCAACGCGTCAAACCCGCCGGCCCGCCAGGCCGCCGTGCCGCCCGCCAGTGCCGCCAGCCCGGCGACGCCGATCGCGGCGGCGCGCCGAATCCGCAGGAACCAGCGCGGTGCCCTTCTTTTCGCCGGCGTTTTGCGGGTTCGCCTGGCGGCGGGCCCGGATCCCTTGCCGCCCGCGGGCGCGCGGTTGCGCTGGCCCGCTCGGCGCGGCCGCATGGAGGGAAGAGTCAGCTGTCGCATGCGGCGTTCTCCACCATCCATTGCACGAGTTCCTCGAACGGTATGCCGGCATGGGCGGCCTGCTCGGGCACCAGGGACAGCGGCGTCATGCCGGGCTGGGTGTTGATTTCCAGCATGTACATCCCGCCCGGTCCGCTGCCGGTATCGTCGTAGCGGAAATCCGACCGCGTTACGCCGCGGCAGCCGAGCGCGCAGTGCGCCGCGACGGCATAGTCCATCGCCAGCTGCGCAACGTCGTCGTCGATCGGCGCCGGGCACAGATGCGTGGTTTTTCCGTCCGTGTACTTCGCGGTGTAGTCGTAGAAGCCTTCATGCGGACGCAGCTCGGTCACCCCGAGCGGGCGGTCGCCCATGACGGATACCGTAAGCTCGCGGCCCGGGATGTAGGGTTCGACGAGAACCGGCCGGCCTGGCGGCAGATCATCCAGGGGCAGCACGTTGTCCCCCGCCTCGACGATGTGGACGCCGACGCTCGACCCTTCGTCGACCGGCTTCACGACGAAGGGCGTTGGCATGACACGACCGGCCCGGATGTCCTCGGGCGTGACGATCTCGCTCGCCGGGCAGGGGATTCCGGCCGCTTCGAACAACTTCTTTGCGAGCGGCTTGTCCATCGCCAGCGAGGACGCGAGCAGGCCGGAATGCGTGTAGGGAATGCCGAGAATGTTGAGCACGCCCTGGATATTGCCATCCTCGCCCCAGCGCCCGTGGAGACCGTTGAAGACAACGTCGGGCCGCGGCTCCAATGCGGCGAGCAGATCGCCCAGATCCCGTTTCAGGTCAATGCGTTTAACGTCGTGTCCGTTGGCTTCCAGGGCGTCGGCACAGGCCGTGCCGCTCACCAGCGAGACCTCGCGCTCCGCCGACCAGCCGCCCATCAGCACCGCAATTCGCATGCTCATCGCCGCTCCTCCGCCGGCGGAACGCCGATGCGTTGGATCTCCCAGCGCAGATCCACACCGCTGGTCTCACGGACGCGGCGGCGCACCTCCTCGCCCAGGGCCTCGATATCGGCCGCGCTGGCGCTGCCGGTGTTGATCAGGAAGTTGCAGTGCTGCTCGGATACCATGGCACCGCCCACGCGCAGGCCCCGGCAACCGGCGGTTTCGATGAGCTGCCAGGCCTTGCCCCCGGGCGGATTGGCGAAGGTCGAGCCGCCGGTGCGACTGCGGATCGGCTGGCTTTCGGATCGCGACTCGCCGATCTCCGCCATGCGGGCGGCGATGCGCGCCGGATCGTCCGGTCGCCCCTCGAACTCGGCTTCCGTGAAGATCCAGGTCTCCGGCACGTCGCAGTGGCGATATGCGAAGCCCATCGCGGCGCTGCTCAGCTCGTGGACTGTGCCGGCGGGGTCGACGGCCCAGGCGCGGCGCAGGATATCGCTGGTTTCGCTGCCGTAGGCCCCGGCGTTCATGCGCAGGGCGCCGCCGACCGTGCCGGGCACGCCGCACAGGAATTCCAGTCCGGTCAGGCCCGCATCCCGCGCCGCGCGGGCGACGTAGAGGTCCGGCGTGGCGGCTCCGGCCCGCACGAGGGTTCCGTCGACGGCGATGGCCGCAAACCCTTTGCCCAGGCGGATCACGACACCCGGCACGCCGCCGTCGCGCACCAGCAGGTTGGAGCCGACGCCGATGACCGTCAGCGGGACGTCGTTGGGCTTGGCGGCGAGGAACGCCTGCAGGTCGGACAGGTCCGCAGGGCGGAACATGACCTCCGCCGGACCGCCGACGCGAAACCAGGTGATCCGCGACAGGTCGTCATCCAGGGACAGCCGGCCCCTGAGCGGCGGCAGTCGCTCGATCCAGTCCCGCGTCGTGCGCCGTGCCGCCGCGATCATCGCGTCGCCCCTTCGTCCAGGGCCGCGAGCTGGCCGGGCAGCGCGTTGGCCCAGCCGCTGATCGAGCCGGCGCCGAGGCAGACCACCATGTCGCCGGGCCTTGTCAGCTCGGAGACCATGCGCGGCAGATCACCCTCGCTGGCCAGCGCCTCGACATGGCGGTGGCCGTGCGCGCGCAGACCCTCGATGAGCGCATCGCGATCGACCCCGGGTATCGGCGCTTCGCCCGCGGGATAGACTTCGGCGACGACGACGGTGTCGGCATCGTTGAAGCAGGCGCAGAATTCCTCGAACAGGTTGTGCAGCCGGCTGTAGCGGTGCGGCTGGACGACGGCGACGACCTGGCCCGTCGTCGCGGTGCGCGCAGCTTTCAGGACCGCAGCGATTTCCACGGGATGGTGGCCGTAATCGTCGATGATGGTCACGCCGTTCACCTGGCCGGTCCGGGTGAATCGGCGCTTGACCCCCCCGAACTCGGACAGGCCGCGGACGATCACGTCGTCGGGGATGCCCATCTCCAGGCCGACCGCCATGGCGCCAAGCGAATTGAGCATGTTGTGCTCGCCGTACATCGGCAGGCGGACGTTCTTTATGGTGCGCTGCGCGTCACCGCGGCCGACGACGACCGAAAAGCGGCAGCCGTCGGGCCCGCATCCAGCATCGATCGCCCGGATCTCGGCCTGCGGGCTGAAGCCGTAGGTGACCAGCCGGCGGTCGGAAATCTGCCCGATCAGCGCCTGCACTTCGGGATGGTCGATGCACAGCACCGCGAAGCCGTAGAACGGGATGTTCTCGACGAAGGCACGGAACGCGTCCTTGACCTTCTCGAAGGTGCCGTAGAACTCCATGTGCTCGGGGTCGATGTTGGTGACCACCGCGATCGTCGCCGGCAGCTTGACGAAGGTGCCGTCCGACTCGTCGGCCTCGACCACCATCCACTCGCCGGCCCCGAGCCGGGCATTGGTGCCGTAGGCATTGATGATGCCGCCATTGATGACGGTGGGATCGTACCCGGCGGCGTCCAGCATGGCGGCGATCAGCGACGTCGTCGTGGTCTTGCCGTGGGTGCCGCCGACCGCGACCGCCCATTTCAGGCGCATCAGCTCGGCCAGCATCTCGGCCCGCCGGACCACCGGGACCTGCCGCGTCCGCGCGGCGACCACCTCCGGATTATCGGGCTTGACCGCCGAGGATACGACGACGACCTGCGAGTCGCCGATGTTTTCCCCGCGGTGGCCGATCTCGATCGGCACGCCCAGCGCCCGCAGACGCACCACGTTGGCATTCTCCGACAGATCGCTGCCCTGCACCGAATAGCCGAGATTGTGCAGGATCTCGGCGATGCCGGACATGCCGATGCCGCCGATGCCGACGAAATGGATGGTCCCGATCGTCAGCGGCATTTCCCTCATGCCCGCGCCTCCTTCGGCTGCTCCGCCGCATCGGCAGCCGCGCGCGGCGCATCGCCGATCAACTCGCAGACCACGTCGGCCAGGCGTTCCGTTGCGTCCGGCACGCCGATGCGGGCCGCGCACGCCGCGGCCCGCTGCAGCTTCGCCGGCTCGGCCAGCAGCGCTCCGACCAGCGCCGACAGTGCGGCGGCGTTCGCGTCCGCCTGCGGCAGGTGCCAGCCGCCGCCGGCATCGCACAGGCGCGCCGCATTCTCGCGCTGATGGTCGTCGATGGCATGCGGATAGGGAATCATGATGGCCGGACGGCCGGCGGCCGCGAGCTCGGCCACGGTCGACGCGCCCGAACGGCAAATCGCCAGGTGCGCCCGCGCAAGGCGCTCCGGCATGTCGGTGATGAAGGTGGCCAGCTCGGCCGCAATTCCGCCGGCCGCATAGCTGCGGCGAACCGTGTCGAGGTCGCTCTCACGGCATTGCTGGGTCACTTTGAGGCGGGCGCGAATGTCGTCCGGCAACGCGGCCAGGGCAGCCGGAATGATCTCGGCGAATATGGAGGCGCCCTGGCTGCCGCCCGTCACCAGGATCTCGATCGGCCCGTCGTCGGCCGGGACCTGATAGGGCCGCGCTGCGGCGACGATCTCGGGCCGCACGGGGTTGCCGGTTCGCACGGCGCGGCCGGCGTCGGCCTCCTGCAGCATGGCAACGGTGTCGAAGGCCGTGGCGATCCGGTCGGCCCGCGGCGCAAGGATCCGGTTGGCGCGGCCGAGCACAGCATTTTGCTCGTGGATGACCGTCTTGAGACGCAGCTGGGCCGCCGCGACCATCGTCGGGACCGAGGGATAACCGCCAAACCCCACAACGGCTCTGGGCCCGAGCTGCTTCAAGAGGCGACGCGCTTGAAGCAGTCCCAGGCCCAGCTGGAGAACCGCTGATATTTTCGCCGTCAGGCCGCGTCCGCTGATCCCTGCTGCGCGGATGCGGTGGGTTTCGAGGTCGCCGAGCAGGCCGCCATAGGCGCTGCCCCTGCGGTCGGTGACAAGGACGAGCCGGTAGCCACGGGCGATGAGGGCGCGCGCAAGCGCCTGCGCCGGGAAGACATGCCCCCCGGTTCCGCCCGTCGCAAGTACAATTGGACCATCGTTTCGACTCGTCACTCTGCCTCCCCGACGCGCCTCCTTGTCAGTGCGAGCAACATGCCCATGCCGAACGACATGGCCAGAAGCGACGATCCCCCGTACGACATGAACGGCAGGGTCATGCCCTTGGTGGGGATCAGGTTGAGGGTTGAGCCCATGTTGATCAGCGCCTGCAGGCCGAACTGCACCAGCAGCCCGAAGCCGGCCAGGGTGACGAAGACATTGTGCTCGCTGAACAGGCGATAGAAGCCGCGCAGCACGATGAAGGCGAACAGCGCTGCGATCGTCAGCGTTGCGACCAGCCCGAACTCTTCGGCCGCGGCGGCGAGGATCGTGTCGGTGTGGATGTCCGGGATGCTCGCCTTGATGATGCCCTCGCCGGGCCCCTCCCCGGTGTAGCCGCCCGCCATGAAGGCCTGCATGGCGCGCTCGACCTGGTAGCTCGTATCCGCATTGGGGTCGATGAACCGGTCGATCCGCAGCGCCACGTGCGGGAAGGTGAAATATGCGCCGACCATGCTGAGCCCGCCGAGGATGGCGGAGCCCCCGATCCAGGCGATCGACAGACCGGCCAGGAACCACTGGGCCAGCCACACGGCGGCGACGACGCCGGCCTGCCCGACGTCGGGCTGCGCCAGGAGCAGCGCGACCACGGCGGTGAACAGGAGTGTGCAGATCGCCGCGCCGGGGATCTCCTTGTTGAACGGCCGTGGCGCGAGCAGCCAGGCGGTCAGCACGACGAACGCCGGCTTCAGGAATTCGGACGGCTGGATCGAGAAGCTGCCGAAGTCGATCCAGCGGGCGGCGCCCTTGACCTCGGCGCCGATCATCACCGTCATCACCATCATCGCCAGCGCGGCCAGGAACACGACGAGCGCAAGCCGGCGCACGTTCTTCAGCGACAGCGTGGAAATCGTCAGCATTGTGACGAGCGCAAGCGGCAGGAACATGGCATGCCGGACGACGAAATATTGCGGGTTCAGGTCGAGCTTGACGGCCACCGACGGGCTTGCCGACATGGTCATCATCATGCCGGCCGCGGCCAGCAGCAGCAGGGCGAACAGGGTGGATTTGTCGACGGTCCACCACCAGCGGCCGACGACGGAATTATCGGTTCGGGATAGAGCGGGCATCAGGCAGTATCTCCACGTTTGGACACACGTAGAGACCCCCCGGGCAATTCAGCCACGAGCCTCTGAAACTCGATCCCGCGTTGTTCAAAGTCCTTGAACTGATCGAAGGATGCGCAGGCTGGCGACAAAAGCACGACCGCGCCGGCGATTCCCTCGCGCAAGGCCACGTCGCGCGCATTCCGTACCGCGGTCTCGAGGTCGCCGCTTCTTGTCGTTTCGACCCGGCCCCGCAGTTCCGCCGCGAAGCGGTCCGCTGCCTCCCCTATCAAAAAGGCATGACGGACCCGCGACAGATACGGATCGAGAGCGGAAAGATCGCTCTCCTTCGCACGGCCGCCGGCAATCCAATAGATGTCCTCGTAGCAGGCCAGCGCCCGTGCTGCAGCGTCGGCATTCGTTGCCTTGCTATCATTAATATAACTTATTCCATCGATTTTATCTATTCGCTGCTGCCGGTGCGGAAGGCCCGGAAAACTGCGGATTCCATCGATAATCGTACGGGATTTGAGATGAATCCGGCCCAGTGGCGCGGAAACCGCGGCGTAGGCGGCCGCGACGTTCTGGTGGTTGTGCACACCGGGCAGCGTCTCGATGCCGGCCAGCGAGACAACTTCAACGTCCCCGCCGGCCCGGTCGTCATGGAGCACGCCGTCGATCACGTAGACCCCGCCGGGCACCCGCTGTCCCGACGAGATGCCGCAGACGTCGATGTCGCCGGCCCGTGCCGCGTCGGTCGCCTGCATCTCCTCGAGAATCCGGCGCGACTCCGGATCGTCGACGCCGATGACGATGGTCGCGCCGAGCGGACATTCGGCGACGAGTCCGCGCTTCGCCGCCACATAGCCCTTGAAGCCGCCGTGGCGGTCGAGGTGGTCCGGGCTGATGTTGATGAGCACCGCGACATGGAAGGCCCGCGACGGGGTCAGCTCGATCTGGTACGACGACATCTCCAGGACGTAGAAGCCGTCGTCGCCCAGCATTTCGAATTCGCATACCGGCCGGCCGATATTGCCGCCGACCTCGACCATGCGGCCCGCCTGGCGCAGGATGTGGCCGATCAGTGCGGTGGTGGTCGATTTGCCGTTGGTCCCGGTAATGCCGACATAGGTGGCGGGCGAGCCGGCACGGATGAGGAGCTCGATGTCGCCGATGATCTCGGCCCCGGCCTCGCGCGCACGCTGAGCGGAGACGTGCGGGGACGGGAAGGTGTGCGGGATGCCGGGGCTCAGCACCAGGGTCCGGACGCCGGCCCAGCTCCCGGGCAGGGACAGGTCGGCCAGCGTCAACCCGGCCGCGCCGGCCGCCGTGCGAGCAGCCTCGCCGTCATCCCAGGCGCGCACCTCGGCCCCGCCGGCAGCGAGCGCCCGTGCCGCGGCGAGGCCGGACCGGGCGAGGCCCATGACGGCGACCGGATTTCCGGCGAAGAGTCTGAGGTCGATCATCGCGCCGCCGTCCTCACCGCAGTTTCAGGGTGGCGAGGCCGACCACCGCCAGGATCGCGGCGATGATCCAGAACCGGATGACGATGGTCGGCTCGGCCCAGCCCTTCTTCTCGAAGTGATGGTGCAGCGGCGCCATCGCGAAGACGCGCTTGCCGGTGAGCTTGAAGGACGCGACCTGGACGATGACCGAGACGGTCTCCAGCACGAACAGCCCGCCGATGATGGCCAGCACGAGCTCGTGCTTGGTGATGACGCTGATGGCGCCGAGCGCGCCGCCGACCGACAGCGAGCCGGTGTCGCCCATGAACACCATGGCCGGCGGCGCGTTGTACCACAGGAAGCCGAGGCTGGCGCCGACCAGCGCGCCGCAGAACACCGCGAGTTCGCCGGTCCCCGGCACGAAGATGATCTGCAGATAGTTCGCGAAAACCGCGTTGCCCACGAGGTATGTGATCAGGCCGAAACAGCCGGCGACGATCATCACCGGAACGATGGCCAGCCCGTCCAGCCCGTCGGTCAGGTTCACCGCGTTCGAAGCCCCGACCATCACGAAGACCGTGAACGGGACGAACAGGATGCCAAGCGGGATCAGCAGGTTCTTCAGGAACGGCACCGCGAGGCCTGTGGCCAGGGCGGGATCCGCGACCGACATGGCGATCCAGCCGGCGATGCCGGCGATGACGATCTCGAACAGAAGCTTGGCCTTGCCCGGCAGCCCTCGCGAACTGCGCCGCGACAGTTTCAGATAGTCGTCCACGAATCCGACGCCACCGAAGCCGACGGTAACCAGCATCACGATCCACACATAGACGTTTGTCAGATCGGCCCAGAGCAGCGTCGCAAGGCACAGCGCCAGCAGGATCAGGAAGCCGCCCATCGTCGGCGTGCCGGCCTTGGCCAGATGCGTCTCCGGCCCGTCGGTGCGGATCGGCTGGCCGGCGCCCTGCTGCGATTTCAGCCAGTTGATGATCCAGGGACCGAACAGGAAGCTGAGGAACAGCGCCGTCATCATCGCGCCGCCGGTCCGGAAGGTGAGGTACCGGAACAGGTTGAAGACCTGGAACTGGTCGGCGAAGGGGGCGAGAAGATTGAACAGCATGTCCGCCCCCTAGCCCCGGCCGCTTGCGGCCCGCCGGATTTCCCCGTCGTTGCCGTTCTCGGTGTCCAGGTCGAGCAGCGCCTCCACCACCGGCGCCATGCGGCTGCCGAGCGACCCCTTGACGGAGACGATGTCGCCCGGCTGCACGGCGGCGGTCACGGAATCGACGAGTCCATCGCTCGCGGCGGCGTGGAGGCCGCGCATCGCCTTGGGCAGCGCCTCGATCAGCCGCGCCATGTTCGGCCCGCAGGCATACACGAGGTCGACGCCCGCCGCCTCCAGGTCCGAAGCCAGCGCCGCATGGAGCGCGGCGCTGTCGTCGCCCAGCTCCAGCATGTCGCCCAGGACCGCGACCCGCCGGCCGCCGGGCCCGGGCTGCATGGCACCGAGCACCGCGAAGGCCGCCCGCATCGAGGCCGGGCTGGCGTTGTAGCTCTCGTCGATCACGGTGAAGGCGCCAGCGCCGGACCGGGACACCCGATGCTGCGTGCCCCGCCCCTTGGGCGCCCGGATACCGGCCAATGCGTCCGCCGCCTGATCGACGTCGGCGCCAAGCAGGGAGGCAGCGCCGAGAGCGGTGACGCCGATCATCGCCCAGTGCCGGCCGGGAGCCCCGGTCCGGAAGGTTATCGGCCGGCCTTCGATGTCCGCCTCGACCTGGTTGCCGCCGGCCTCGATGGACCAGCCAGCCAGGCGGAAATCGACACCCCCGGATTCGCCGAACGAGAGCACGCGGCCGACGCCCGCTTCGAGCGCATGCCGGCGCAACCGATCGTAATGCCGGTTGTCGGCGTTCAGCAGCGCCGCCCCGGTGGCATCCATTCCCGCGAAGATCTCGGCCTTGGCGTCGGCGATCGCCTCTTCGCAGTCGAAGAACTCCAGATGCACCGATTCGACGGTCGTGATGATGGCAAGGTCGGGGGTCAGCAGCCGCGACAGCGGGGTCAGCTCACCGGGATGGTTCATCCCGAGCTCGAACACGCCATAGACGGACTCCGCCGGCATGCGGGCGAGCGAGAGCGGCAGCCCCCACTGGTTGTTCAGATTGCCGACGGTCGCCGTGGTGCGGTCCTGGACCGCCAGCACGTGCGCGAGGGCGTCCTTGGTGCTGGTCTTGCCGACGCTGCCGGTCACCGCGGCGATGCGCGCGGCGCCGCGCTCGCGCGCCTTGCGGGCGAGGGCGTTCAACCCGTCCATCGTGTCCTCGACGATGAGCAGCGACAGGTCGGTCTCGGACTGCGCGCCGGCCCACTCGCTGCCGACCATGGCGGCGACCGCACCCTTCGACAGCGCGTCCCCCGCGAAGCAATGGCCGTCCAGATTCGGCCCGCGGATCGCGATGAACAGGTCGCCGGGCACAATGGTGCGGCTGTCGATCGATACGCCGGTCGCCGACCAGGCTTTCGTCGGCGTGCCGCTGACGGCCGCGGCGGCGTCGCGCGATGTCCACAGCACGGTCATGGTGCGCTATCCCCACGCGCGCGCGCGGCCTCGCGCACCGCCTCGAAGTCGCTGAACGGCAGCGTCCTGTCGCCGATGGTCTGGCCGGTCTCGTGGCCCTTGCCGGCGACCACCAGGATGTCGCCCGCGGCCAGCTCCGCGACACCGATCCGGATCGCTTCGGCACGGTCGCCGATCTCCCGCGCGTCGGGGCAACCGGCCATGATCTGGCGCCGGATCTCCGCGGGATCCTCGCTGCGCGGATTGTCGTCGGTCACGATCACCTGGTCCGCGAAACGCGCGGCGATCTCACCCATGACCGAGCGCTTGCCCGCGTCGCGATCGCCGCCGCAGCCGAACAGCACCGAAAGTCTACCGGTCACGAACGGGCGCAGCGCCTTCAGGACGGTTCGGAGCGCGTCCGGCGTGTGTGCAAAATCGACGATGGCCGCCGCGCCGTCAGCCAGCCGGGCGGCGACCTCGAGGCGGCCCGGCACCGACTTCAGGCCGGGCAGCGCGGCCGCCGCCTCGTCCGGGTCGGCGCCACAGCCGATGGCGAGTGCCAGCGCACACAGGCCGTTCAACAACTGGAAACGGCCCGGCAGCGGGAACTCGGTCTCGATCGTCCGGCCGGCGACCGAAAGGGTCAGCCGCCAGCCGGTGCCGGCGATCGAGGCGTGCGGGCAATAGACATCACCCGCCTCGATCCCGTAGGTCATGAAGTTCAGGTGCCGGCGCACCGCGATCGCGGCGACCCGCTCCTGGTCCGGCGCCTCGTAGCAGGCGACCGCGGCGGCCCCCTCGGGCAGCAGTTTCTCGAACAGCCGCAACTTGGCGCGCCGGTATTCTTCCATCCTGCCGTGATAATCGAGATGATCGCGCGAGATATTGGTCAGCGCCCCGGCAGACAGGCGCACGCCGTCGAGCCGGAACTGGTCGAGCCCGTGGCTCGACGCCTCCATCGCCAGATGGTCGATGCCGGCGCCGGCCAGCCTGGCCAGCGTCTCGTGCAGGACGATCGGATCCGCCGTGGTCAGCGCCGGCCCGGTGTCCAGCGCCGCATCGCCGGCCGACACGCCCAGCGTGCCCATGCTCGCGGCCTTCTTGCCGAGATGCGTCCAGATCTGCCGCAGGAAGGTGGCGACCGACGTCTTGCCGTTGGTCCCGGTGACCGCGGCGACCGTGTGCGGCTGCGCGCCGAAGAAC
>JABAOD010011629.1_pt2 | contig 24803 bp, 16 predicted proteins | sample 7062151 | NCBI WGS metagenome assembly JABAOD01 (sample SAMN14538626, study PRJNA623070) | marine sediment metagenome | biome: marine biome [ENVO:00000428]; feature: marine pelagic biome [ENVO:01000023]; material: deep marine sediment [ENVO:00002113] | place: India: Gulf of Khambhat ... | reverse complement strand
GAGCACGAAGGTGTTGCCGGTGGCGATGGCCATCGGGTACATCCACATCGGGACCATGAGCGGGAAGTTGAAGGGCGTGATTCCGACACACACACCCAGCGGCTGGTTGATCGTGTACATGTCGATCCCGGTCGACACGCTCTCCGAGTACTCGCCCTTCATGAGATGAGGGACATTCGTGGCGAACTCGATGACCTCGAGACCCCGCACGATCTCGCCCATGGCGTCATCGACGGTCTTGCCGTGCTCGATCGAGATCATCTTGGCGAGGTCGTGGCGATACCGGTCCACGCTCTCGCGAAAGGCGAACATGATCTTCTGACGACGCGTCAGCGACGTGTCGCGCCACCCCGGGAAGGCCTCCTTGGCGGCGGCCACGGCTCGATCGACCTCGGCGACCGTGGCGAGGGCGACATGCTTCTCGACTGCGCCTGTTGCCGGATTGAAGACTTCGCCGGTCCGCTCCGGTTCGGTGTCCAACAAGCTTCCGTCGATCCAGTGGCGGATGAGATCCATGGGTGGTGGCTCCTCGATTCATCGATCGGCGCGTGGCGGCGCCGTGGTGTCTCTCACGATCAGTTTCGGTGGCAGGACGATCGTCTTGGCATCGGTCCGACCTCGCTCGAGCCGCTCGATCAGCAGCGAGACACTCATTCTGCCCATGTCATAGCGGGGTTGATCGACGGTGGTCAAGGCGATGCGGTGGTTGTGCGACAGTGCCAGATTGTCGTATCCGACGACCGACATGTCGGCAGGCACGCGGAGTCCGGCGGCGTCGAGCGCCGCGAGAGCACCGATGGCGGCGATGTCGTTCGTGACGAACACCGCCGTCGGCAACTCGTCTCCGTCAAGGATGCGACGCATCGCGTCTGCACCTGCCTCCTCGGTGAATCCGCCGGGAGTCGTGGCGATGTGATCGCCCAGACCAACCGCCTCCATTGCCCTCCTGTAACCGGTCTGGCGGGCCGCACCACCGGCACCGCGTGGTGACGAGATGTGGGCGATGTGACGGTGACCGAGCTCGACGAGATGGTCGATCACGAGACGGCTCCCCACCCGATCGTCGTTGAAGACCGAGTCGGCGAGCCGAGTGCGGGCCGGCTTGCCGAGCACGACCGTCGGGACCGACTCTGCGGCGATCGACACGTCGGCCGTCGGCACCCGCGGCGAAGCGAGCACGAGGCCGTCGACGCGAAGCTCGAGCAAGGTGTTGATGGCGTTCAGTTCCCGCTCGACGACGCGCACACCGGTCGTCATCAGCGTGCGATAGCCGGAGTCCTTCGCTTCCTCCTCGAGACCGTCGAGCACCTCCGGAAAGAACGGATTGTGCAGATCCGAGACCATCACCCCGAGGAGATGACTCCTCTGCCGCACGAGGACGCGAGCGGCCACGTTGGGGCGGTAGCCGAGCTGACGAGCGGCCTTCAGCACCTTGCGCCGGCTCTCGTCGGACACGCGGGTCGAGCCGCGCATCACGAGCGACACCAGCGACTTCGACACGCCGGCCCTCTTGGCCACATCCAGAATCGTCGGGTGCTTGGTCGACACGTGCGTTCCTCCCCGAACCGAGCCTACCCGTCGCTGTTGGAACGTTCCACGGCCCGACACGTCGCTGCTCGGTCCGGCTAACTTCGCTCCCATGCAACTCACAGGACAGATCGCAGTCGTGACCGGCGCCTCGGCCGGTATCGGCAGGGCGACGGCTCTCGCCCTCGCCCGGGAGGGCGCTTCCGTCGTCGTGACGGCCAGACGCACGGAGCGGCTGGCGGCCATCGTCGGGGACATCGAGGGGTTGGGGCGGGAAGCCCTCGCCGTGACCGCCGATGTCGCCACCGAGGACGGTGTCGAGGATCTCTTCACCGCATCCACTGCGCACTTCGGACGGGTCGACATCCTCGTGAACAACGTCGGCGTCGCGACCTACGCACCGCTGACGGAGACGACCATCGAGGACTACGACTGGATGATGAACACGAACATGCGCTCGACGTTCCTCTGCACCAAGGCGTTCCTGCCTCCGATGGTCGAGCGCGGCTCGGGTCAGATCTGCTTCGTCAACTCGGTGGCGGGAATGCAGGGCTTCCCCAACGAGGCCGTCTACAACGCCACGAAGTTCGCCCAAATGGGCTTCGCCCAGGCCATCGATCACGAGACCCGGGAGCACGGCGTGAAGGTCAGCGTCGTGGCCCCCGGCGGGGTCAACACCGAGTTCGCCATCGGAACCGGCCGGACCGAGGGCGACCCGATGCTCGACCAGTTCCTCGATCCCGAGGACGTGGCGGCAGCGGTCGTGTTCGCCTTGACGCAGCCCGAGAAGGCCCGGACCTTCCTCATCGGTATGCGACCCATGAGCGAGCCGCGCTGAGTGGCTTCACTACGGGTCGGCGTCCAGCTGCCGGAGATCGAGAGGGAGGTTCGCTGGGAAGAGCAGCTGGCCATCGCCGTCGCAGCCGAAGAGGTCGGCTTCGACAGCGTCTGGGTCGGTGATCATCTGCTCTACGACACCACGGCGACGGGCCGGAGAGGCCCGTGGGAGGCGTGGACCCAACTGGCGGCCATCGCCCAGGCCACCGAGCGGGTCGAGATCGGCCCCCTCGTCGCCGCAACCGCCTTCCACAGCCCACCGATGCTGGCGAAGCTGGCGGTCACCGTGGACGAGATCAGCGGCGGTCGGCTGGTGCTGGGGGTTGGAGCCGGATGGAACCGCGTCGAGTTCGAGGCATTCGGTTTCCCGTACGACCGCCGGGTGAGTCGCTTCGAGGAAGCGTTCCACATCATTCGGCGACTCGTCGCCGGGGAGCGCGTGACCCATCACGGACGCTTCTACGACATCGTCGACAGCGAGATCCTGCCTCCGGGACCGCGGCCGGGCGGACCACCGCTCATGGTGGGGAGCGAAGGCCCCCGCATGCTGGGCATCACTCTGCCGTTCGTGCAGGCCTGGAATGCCTGGTGGAAGTGGTTCGACAACGACCCGGCGCAGCTGGCCACGCTCGTCGAACGGGTCCGGACGGCGGCGCGTGACGTCGCGCGCGATCCGGCCGAAATCGAGATGACGGCTGCCGTCCTCGTCGCCATGCCCACGGCCACCGGCGAACGCGGCGGTCGGCCCTTGGATCACGCCAATGCGGTCTCGGGCACCCCGCGCCAGATGGCAGCACGGCTCGAGGAGTTCGCCGCAGCGGGTGTCGCCCACGTGCAACTGGTGGTCGACCCGATCGACGAGGCGTCCGTGCGAGCCCTCGGCGAGGTCGTCGACCTGGTGAAGGGCTAGCCGGCGGCGAGAGCGGCGGCGTTGACGCACGCTTCCATCGGCATCCCACGCAAACCCGCGATGAGGTTGCGGGCCGCCATCTCGGCCATCTTCACCCGCGTCTGATGGGACGCGCTGCCCAGATGGGGAAGCACGGTGCAGTTGGGCAGCGTCAACAGAGGATCGTCGGCTCGCATCGGCTCGGGGTCGGTCACATCGAGACCCGCGGCTCCGATCCAGCCGTCGCGCAGCGCCCGGTACAGCCCCCCCTGGTCGACGGTCTGGCCCCGGGAGATGTTGACGAGCGTGGCGTGCGGCTGCATGGCGCGCAGTGCGGCCTCGTCGATGAGATGGTGCGTATCGGACGTGAGCGCCACGGACACCACCACGTGATCCGCCTCGGCGAGGAGCCGGGCGAGCCCGACCTGCTCACCATCGACCGCAGCGACATCGGCGGGCCGGGGCGATCGGTTGGTGACCAGGATGTTCATGTCGAACCCGCGGGCGCGGCGAGCGATGGCCTGCCCGATGCGTCCGAACCCGACGATCCCGATCGTCGAACCGCTCACGTCCTGGCCGAGCAGGAGTTCCGGCTCCCAGGGACCCCACCGATCGGCACGCACGAGGTCGATCCCCTCGGAGAACCGGCGAGCCGTCATCAGCAGCAGACCGAACGCCGTGTCGGCGGTCGTCTCCGTCAGGACATCGGGCGTGTGCCCCACGGGGATGCCTCGGGCCGTGCAGGCGTCGACGTCGATGTTGTCCACTCCCACCGCCATCTGCGAGATCACCCGCAGCGACGGCGCCGCCTCCAGCAGTGGGACGTCGATGCGATCGGTCAGCATCGTATAGACGGCGTCGGCATCGGCGACCTGCTCCAGCAGGGCCTCTGTCGTGATGGGTCGATCTTCCGGCCAGACCCAGACGTCGCCCTCGTAGTCGAGCAGGGCCAGCGCAGTGTCCATGGTGCGACGGGTGACGACGATGCGCGACATGTCGTCCATTCTCGCAGCAGCGGCCCCCACATCCTCGCTCACTACGCTCCCGGCCGTGAACGGCGAGGATCTCCAGGCGCTGATGGATGAGTGGCCGGCAGCCCACGCAGCCGCCGCCGTGACGGATGCCGCCGGCGTCGAGACCCGGCTCGGTGATGCGTTGTGGCAGGTGCGAATCGCATCGGTCAGCAAACTCCTCGTCGGGTACGTCGCCTTGGTCGCGCTCGAGGAGGGATCGATCACGCTCGACGAGCCGGCCGGCCCGCCGGGGGCGACCGTGGGCGATCTGCTCTCCCACAGCTCCGGATTGGCGTTCGACTCTCCGGCCGTCATGGCGCCGCCCCGACAACGCCGCATCTACTCAAATCGGGGCATCGAGCTCTTCACCCACCACCTGGAGATGGCCGCCGACATGAGGTTCGCCGAATACCTCGAGGTCGGCCTCCTCGAGCCTCTCGGCATGACCTCGACCGTGCTCCGAGGCTCGCCTGCCCACGATGTGTGGTCGACCGTGGCCGATCTGCTCGCCTTCAGCAGAGAGCTCCTCGACCCATCGCTCGTCGCACCGAAGACGGTCGCCATGGCAAGGACTCCACACCATCCGGAGCTGATGGGGATGCTCCCCGGCGTGGGCCGGATGGATCCGAACCCGTGGGGTCTGACGTTCGAGATCAAGGGCTCGAAGCAGCCGCATTGGACGGGGAGCGCGAATTCACCGCAGACATACGGCCACTTCGGAGGCAGCGGCACCTTCCTGTGGATCGACCCCGTGGCGGGCATCGGCTGCGTGGCACTCACCGACAGGAACTTCGGGCCGTGGGCGCTCGAGGCGTGGCCGCGATTCAGCGACGCCGCGCTCGCTAGTAGGTCCTGAACCAGGCCTCGTCGACCTCCGGCAGCGTGTGGTGAGTCGCCCAATCGGCTCCGACGTCGGTGGCGACTTCCGCCAGGCCTGCGAACTTCGCCCGCAGCTGTGACGCGATGACGGCACGCCGCTCCTCCCGGGGCAGTGTGATGGCGTCGCCCCAGAGGGCACGACCCACCAGGAAGCCGCTCGCACCGGCCTCGCATGCGACACGCACCTGCTCGACGAAGAGGTCGAACGGGTCGCCACCCGAGAGCAGCGCCCAGGGCACGGGGCACGCCTCGGCGAGCTCCGCACACGCGTCCGCCCACACGGCGCGATCGTCTTCGAACAGTGTGTCCACCGGGAATTGCAGCTTCAGCACATCTGGTCCGAGCGGTGCGAGCCGCTTCACCGAATCGACGACGATGCGCCGCCGCAGCGCAGCGAACTCCTCGGTTCCGGGCGGCGCCTCCCCGCTCTTCGCATACGCTACCGGCTCGAGGAACAACGGGATCTCCTCGCGGGCGCACTCGGCGACCACGGCAGCGATCACGTGATCCTGGATCGCAGCCACCTCGGTGTCCGGGCGATACAGCACGAGCAGCTTGATTCCGCTAGCGCCGAGACGCTTCGCCTTGGCGACGCTCCACCCGTCGAGCAGGCTCGTCACCCGCGCGTTCGGATCGCCCAGATACCCCTGCGCCTCCACGGCGCAGATGAAGCCCGCAGCCCCCGGCAGCACCCGGGCGGCGACCGCCTGCCCCGCGCTGTATTCGGGATCGAGGAGGACGGCGGAGGCGAGATCGGCGATGCCCTCTATCAGGTCGAACTTGGCCTCGGTCAGCTCACCAGGCGCGATCCCGTCGGGATCATCGGGCTGCAACACGACGCGCATCGAGTCCCGGTGATCGACGGCGAGGATCGTGAAGATGCCCCGGTCGTTGGCGGCGGCGGTGAGACCACGCACCTTCCCCGGCGAGAGAGACGGTTCAGCCGACATCGTGAGCCTCCAGGAACTCGGCGACCTCGTCTGGCCGGGGGAACGCTGCACTGCATCCGTGTCTCGTCACCTCGATCGCCCCGCAGGCGTTGGCGAACCGCAGTGCGGTGTACCAGTCGTCGCCACGCAGCCGGCGAGTGATCAACCCCGAGGCGAATGCATCTCCCGCACCGACCGTGTTGACCACGTCGACCCGGAATCCCGGCACGTCCACCACCCCACCCGCCTCGAAGAGCGACGCCCCCTTCGCGCCACGCTTCACCACCACCGCTCCAGGCAGACCCTCTCCTGCGACCAGCTCGGTGACGAGCGTGTCGAGCCGTCCGATGTCTTCGACGGCGATCCGGCCACCCGCCATCACGTCCTCCGGATGGTCGGTGAGCGCTGCCATCAGCTCCTCCTCGGTGCCGATCACGACATCCACGTTGGCGAGATTCGGACGGAGCGTGGTGCCGAACGCACCGGGCGTCGACCAGTCGCTGGGACGGAGATCGAGGTCCATGAACACGGTGAGACCGCTGCGCTGCGCCTCGAATCCGAGCCAGGCCGCCGCCTCCGCACACGATCCGCGTGAGAAGGCATTCCCCGAGAGCTGAAGCGCCGTCGTGGTGTCGAGGGGGAGGCTCGCCGCCTGCTCCACGGTCAGGTGGATGTCGGCGGGATCGTCGCGATAGAAGAGCAGCGGGAAGTCGCTGGGAGGCTGCACGCCGAGCAGGGCGAGCGAGCTGAGCTTCCCGGGAATCCGGGCGACGTGATCCGTGACGACACCCTCTTGCTCGAGGTAGTCGATGATGAAGTCACCGACCCGGTCTTCACCCACACCGGTGAAGGCGACGGTCGTGAGCCCGAGCCGGGCGGTTGCGATGGCGATGTTGGTCGGGCTGCCCCCCACCATCGCCTCGAAGTGCCGGACCTTCTCGAACGGCGCTCCGATGTCGGTCGAGTACAGGTCCATGTTGGCCCGCCCGACCGTGATGAGATCGAAGGTCACCGCGGCGTCTCCTCCGGTGACGGCTTGCCGTGGATCCCGGCGGCCGGCACCGACTGGTCGTAATCGATGACCGCTCCGGTCATGACCCCCGACTCGTCCGATGCGAGGAAGGCGATGGCTGCGGCGAGCTCATGTGGCTTGATGAGCCTGCCGAACGGTTGCCCCGCCTCGGCCTGGTCCAACCATCCGTCCTGAGCTCCATGGGCGGCGCGCTGGATCGCGTCTTCGCCGGGTGTGTCCATCCACCCCGGCTGGATCAGGTTGACCCGAATGCGATCCCACAGCAGCGAGTAGGCCAGGTTCTTCGTCATGGGCACGAGGGCCCCCTTCGTCATCGCGTACGGAAGCAGAAAGGGGGCACTCCCGTGCGCTGCCACCGACCCCACCGACACGATCGAGCCGGCGATGCCCTCACGACGCATGATGGCCACGGCGCCCTGGATGAGCAGCAGAGGGGCGCGGACGTTGACGGCCATGAGTGCATCGAAGAGCTCCGGTGTGGTGTCGACGATCGAGCCGCGGTAGGTGATCGCCGCAACGTTGACCAGGACATGCAGACGCCCGAAGTGGGCATCGGTCGCTGCGATGAGATCCCGGCAGGCATCGACATCGGCCAGATCGGCCGGCACGAAGATGACGTCGGTGCCGGTCTCGGCCAACGCATCCCGGACCGCCTCCCCCCGCTCCTCGTTGCGCCCCGTGATCACGATCCCGGCAGCGCCCTCGGCTGCCATGCGGTGGGCCGCGGCCTCGCCGATGCCCTGCGTCGAGCCCGTGATGAGTGCGACCTTGCCCTCGAACCGACCCTCGTCCACCGGCTCCGCCTCCTCGCTCGAGCTTCGGGGCGAGTATACGAACCGGCATTGGAACGTTCCATCGCACGGTCGCCACGCTGCGATACTCGGACGGATCGGAAGGAGCAGCGATGCGAGTGGCGGTGGTCGGGACAGGAGGCATGGGTGGGCGGCACGTCGAGAATCTGCACCACCACGTGAAATCGGCGACGGTCGCCGTCGTCGTGGATCCGGACCTCGGCCGTGCCGAAGCACTCGCCGATGCGGTCGGAGCGCGGGTGGAGGCAGATGGGATGACCGCCATCGCAGCGGGCGACGTCGACGCCGTGGTCGTGGCGGCCCCCGACCCGACGCATGCAGAGCTGGCCCTGGCGTGCATCGCGGCCGGCAAGCCCGCCCTGATCGAGAAGCCGCTCGGGACGACCGAAGCCGAGGCACGGTCGGTGGTGGATGCAGAGACGGCAGCGGGCAGGAGACTGATCCAGGTCGGGCTGATGCGACACTTCGATCGGCAGCACGTCGACGTGGCCCGGCTGGTCGAGGACGGATCGATCGGCCGTCCGATCCTCTTTCGCGGCTGGCACCGCAACCCACCCGAGGACCCCAGGCCCTCCACCCGACATGTGGTCCTGAGCGCTGCGGTCCACGATCTGTACTCGGCGCGCTGGCTGCTGGGCGCCGAGCCGGTGAGGGCGTTCGCCGCCGGAGTCCCGATCGATCCCGCGACCAACTCTGCCAAGGAGCTCCAGGTGGCCACACTCGAGATGGCGAACGGCTCGATCGCCGTCATCGAGGTGAACAAGGACTCCGGGTTCGGCTACGAGGTGGGGGTCGAGGTCGTGGGCTCCGAGGGCACGGTGACGATCGCGCCGCATCACACGCCGACCCTGCGGAGAGGAACGGCGATCGCGCAACGGACCGAGCCGGACTGGTTGGAGCGGTTCGCCGACGCCTACATCCGCGAAGTCAGGGCCTGGGCCCGGTCCATCGAGTCGGGCGAGCCCGTCGGGCCGTCGGCGTGGGACGGCTACGCCACCCTCGTCGCCGCCGAGGCCATCGTCCGCTCCCTCGAAGGCGGAGATGCCGTGGCCGTCGACGTCGGCGAGAAGCCGGCCCTGTACGCCTGAGCGTCGAACGCCACCGCGGCCGAGCTGCCACAATCGCCGCCGTGACGGCCGACACGGACTTCAGCGACTCGCTCGCCTCCACCGAGCTCTCCGGGATGAGCCCCTTCGACCGGTCCGTGTTCCTCGATCGGCTCGCCTTGCACGGGCCCGATGTCGAACGCACGCTGGTCGGGCTCTACGGATCGACCCACGACATCTCCCGACTCTTCGAGCGGTTCGTACGGCTGGCCGCCAACGCCTATGCGACGAGGAGCGAGGAGCTGCGCCTGCTCGACCTGCGGCGTCAGGCCGAGCCCGACTGGTTTCAATCCGAGGCGATGGTCGGGTATGCAGGGTATGTCGATCTCTTTGCCGGCCACCTCTCTTCCGTGGCGAAGCGCATCCCCTACCTCCAGGAGCTCGGGGTGACCTATCTCCACCTCCTGCCACTCCTCGAGGCGAGGGAGGGCGAGAACGACGGTGGCTACGCCGTCTCCGACTATCGGAGCGTCGACGCACATTTCGGGAGCATGGACGACCTGCGCGAGCTGACCTCCGAACTCCGCCGCGCCGGCATCTCGCTCTGCATCGACATCGTCTGCAATCACACCGCCGACACCCACGCGTGGGCCGAGCAGGCGAAGGCGGGCGTGGAGAAGTACCAGGACTACTACCTCATGTTCGAAGACCGGACCGAGCCGGACCGCTACGAAGCCACCTTGCGCGAGATCTTCCCGGTGGCCGCGCCAGGGAACTTCACGTGGATCGAGGAGATCGACCGCTGGGTCTGGACGACGTTCCGCACGTATCAGTGGGATCTCGACTACGGCAACCCCGACGTGCTGGGCGAGATGGCCGACGTCGTGCTCCATCTCGCCAACGTGGGTGCAGAGGTGTTCCGCCTCGATGCCGTCGCCTTCATGTGGAAACGGATGGGGACCCTCTCGGAGAACCTCCCCGAAGCCCACCTCATCCTGCAGTTCTTCCGCGCCATCACCCGGCTCGCCTGTCCGGGCGTGCTTCTCAAGGCCGAGGCGATCGTCCCGATCGACGAGACGCTGCCCTACCTGGGGCTCGGCGAGGCCACCGGCAAGGAGTGCGAACTCGCCTACCACCACTTCCTGATGGTGCTGGCGTGGTCGGCGCTCGCCGAGCAGGACAGCAGGCTGCTGCGGGCGGCGCTGGGACGGATCCCCGCCACGATGCCGTCGCTCAACGCCTGGTGCACATACGTTCGATCCCACGACGACATCGGCTGGGCGATCACGCCCCGCGATGCCGAGACCGCAGGGCTCGACGACTTCGACCACCGCGGCTTCCTCACGGACTTCTACACGGGCAACTTCCCGATGTCGTTCGCATCGGGCCACATCTTCGAGGAGAACCACAGGACCAAGGATCGACGGGTGAGCGGCTCGACCGCATCACTGGCCGGCCTCGAGACCGCGCTCGAGTCCCGGGACGCCACCGCCCTGGAGTTCGCCTTCCGAAGGATCCGGCTCCTCCATGCCATCGCGGCCTCCGCCGGAGGGATCCCCATCGTCTGGTCCGGTGACGAGCTGGCGACGACCAACGACTACTCCTACGTCGACGATCCCGACCGCGCCACCGACAACCGCTGGCTCCATCGCGCTGCCCTCGACGAGGAGGCGATCGAGCGGCGCATCGATGTGGACACGGCGGAAGGCCGGGTCTTCGGTGACCTCGCCGCGGTCTTCGCAGCGCGTGCGCTGTCACCGGAACTCCATGCCGCCTCGTCCAGCGTACCGGTCGACGTCGCGAACGACGCCGTGGTCGCCATCCTCCGCCAGGGAGCGCGGGGCATGCTTCTCGTCCTCGCCAACGTCACCCCGCACACCCAGACCGTGACCCCCATCGCCCTGCACGCCCTGGGGTTCAACGGACCACTGCACGACCGGCTCGAGACACGCAGGATCGCTGCCAACAGCGCCATCACCCTCGAGCCCTACGACGTCATGTGGCTGGCCGGCGACCGAGGGTGACGTCGTCGAGGGCTCCGGCGATCCGTTTCGCCGACACGGGACCGCTCGCTCCGACGACCTGGGCGAAGAGACTCACTCTCAGCTCCTGCAGCGACCAGGCGATCTCCACCAGGTCGGGGGTCATCCCGAGGGCGTCCATGACCTCGTCCAGGCGAGCCTCGAGACCGCGCACGACCGCCATGGCCTCGGCGTCGCGCACCGGATTCTCCGGCAGCTTGTCCAGGCGCCACAGCGCGCCACGGAGATACCGTTCGACGTCGGGGAGCCGATGAACCCCCACGCCTGCGATGAAGCCGGGATAGACGAGGCGTCCCACTTGATCGTCGACATCCGCCACAGCTGCACCGTGGCGTGACCCGTCGAGGATCTCGAGCCTCTCGTCGACCTGGGCGACCGTCCGGAAGATGGCCACCGACTGCGCAGCGATCGTGTCGAGATGATCGGCGACGAGATCGCGCACCATCACCCGCAGCCGCTCGAACCCGCTGCGATCCCACGCCGGGCCGCCCGCCTCGGCGATCGCCGCGTCGAGCGCGGCGTCGAGCGCGTCGCCACCCCACGCTGCGAGATCGGCGTACGGACTTCCCACGAGGGAGAGGGCCAGCTCGGACGAGGCCACCGTGGCCACCAGACGGTCCGGCGTCGGCATGCCGAGGAGCAGCAGCCTCCGCGTCCCACCCCACATCGCGTCTGCCTGCTCGGCTTCGTCCGGCAGCAGCCGGATGGCCACCGACTCGCCCTCGTCGATCAGGGCCGGATGGGCCACGACGTCCCCGTGGTCGCCGGAGATCTGGATCCGTCGCGGCAGCGTTTCGAAATCCCACGCCGTGAGACCGGTGCGCTCGATCGGATGCGAGGTGGCGGCGACGGCGTCCGACGCCTCGGATCGCACCACATCTCGCAGCGTCTCGACGTCGGTGCTCTCGGCGAGCACGACACCTTCGGTGCCGAGAAGCCGCAGCGTCGGCACGAGGTGCGAAGGGACCGCATCACGATCGAACGCATCGAAGGCGACGGGGTGGCCCGTCAGCCGCGTGACCTCACGCTGGAGCACCTGTCCAATGGGCCCGTCGGTCGGATCGATGTGTGCGGCGATGGCTGCAGCGGTGCCGGGGATGGGCATCAGCTCGCGACGGATCTGCTTCGGCAGCGTGCGCAGCAACGCCTCGACCAGCTCGGCCCGGAACCCGGGGACGTTCCAGGAGAAGGCATCTGCGTCCACGCGGTGCAATGCGTCGGCCGGTATCTCGATCGTCACGCCATCCACCTCGCTGGTGGGATCGAAGGTGTACTCGATCGGGAACGTGAGATCGCCGTGATGCCAGAAGTGCGGGAATCGCTCCTCGTCGACGGCATCGGCGGCAGGATCGACGAGGTCGTCGACGGTGAGGTCGAGCAGGTGCGGGTCGTCCTCCACGGTGGAGCGCCACCAGCGGTCGAAGTGACGCACGGACACGACATCCGCCGGGATCCTTGCGTCGTACCAGGCCTCGATGACCCGCTCGGGGACCAGCAGATCGGTTCGCCGCGTGCGCGCCTCCATCGCCAGCACGTCGTCCACAGCGGCCTGGTTGCGAGCCCAGAAAGTATGCGGTGGATCCCACTCTCCGGCCACGAGCGCATGCTGGATGAAGAGTCGTCGCGCCGCCACCGGATCGACACGCCCGTACTGCACCGTGCGGGCCTCGGCCAGCGCCAGGCCGAAGATCGTGACGGTCTGGTTGGCGACGGCCGAGCCTCGTTCGCGGTCCCACCAGGGATCCGATGTGGTCCGCTTGACGAGGTGCGCACCCATCCGCTCGATGTCGCCAGGTTCGACGGAGGCGACCTCGCGAGCCCACATGCGCCGGGTCTCGACGAGCTCCGCTGCCATGACCCACTCGGGATTGGCCTTGAACAGCGAGGAGCCCGGGTTGATGGCGAACCGCGCCCCGCGCGCACCCCGGTACTCGTGGCTGTCGGGATCTTTGTGGCCGATGTGCGACAGCAACCCGGCGAGCAGCGCACGATGGATCTCCGCCGGGTCGGCCGGCTCGTCGTTGCGGACCAGACCGAGGTCCCGGGCCACCCGTCGCAGCTGGGCGTGGATGTCCTCCCACTCCCTGACCCGACGATGGTTGAAGTACTCGTCGCGGCAGAGCCTGCGAAATGCGCCCGAGGTGAGCCTGCGGCGTGATCGCTGTAGATGCCGCCACAGCTCGAGCCACGCGAGGAGATCGGAGCCCTCCCTGCGGAAGCGGGCATGTGACTGGTCGGCCTGGGCACGCGCCTCGTCGGGACGCTCGCGTGGATCGACGATGGAGAGGGCCGAAGCGATCACGAGAACTTCGGTGAGACACGCCTCTGCGTCCGCCGCCAGCAACATGCGGGCGAGCCTGGGGTCGAGCGGGATGCGGGCGAGCTTCGCACCGAGCGGGGTCAGCCACCGATCGCTCCCTTCCTCCTGCTGTGGATCCACTGCGCCCAGCTCGACCAGCAGCGCCACACCGTCACGGATGCTCCGGGTGTCAGGCGGGTCGAGAAACGGGAAGTCCCCGATCTCCCCCAGCCCCACCGCGGCCATCTGGAGGATGACCGAGGCGAGGTTGGTGCGCAGGATCTCGGGATCGGTGAACTCGGGTCGAGACTCGTAGTCGTCCTCGCCGTAGAGACGGATGCAGACGCCGGGACCGAGACGGCCACATCGCCCGGCGCGCTGGTCTGCGGACGCTCTCGACACGGGCTCGATCGGGAGACGCTGCACCTTGGTGCGCCGGTTGTATCGGGAGATGCGGGCGGTGCCGGCGTCGACGACGTAGCGGATTCCCGGGACGGTGAGCGAGGTCTCTGCGACGTTGGTGGCGACGACGATGCGACGCCCGGTGTGGGCGCTGAAGACACGATGTTGCTGAGCAGCCGACAATCGGCCGAACAGCGGCAGCACCTCGGTGTGTCGAAGCTCCAGTTCCTCGATCGACTCCACCGCATCCCGGATCTCACGCTCCCCCGAGCAGAACACCAGCACGTCGCCGGTTCCGAGTCCCGCCAGCTCACGCACAGCGTCGGCGATGGCGGTCGGCTGATCGCGGAGCTCGCCGGTCTCGGGATCATCGAGAGGTCGGTAGCGCAGCTCCACCGGGTGGGTGCGACCGCTCACTTCGACGACGGGGGCGTCGTCGAAGTGCTCGGCGAAGCGTGCCGTGTCGATGGTCGCCGACGTGATGATCAGCTTCAGATCGGGCCGGCGCGGCAGCAGCCGCTTCAGGTAGCCGAGCAGGAAATCGATGTTGAGGCTGCGCTCGTGCGCCTCGTCGATGATGATCGTGTCGTACCGCCGCAAGAGCCGGTCGTGATGGATCTCGTTGAGGAGGATCCCATCGGTCATGACCTTGACCATGGTGTCGCGTGACACGGTGTCGGTGAAGCGCACGGCGTAGCCGACGCGTCCCCCCACTGTGGTGCCGAGCTCCTCGGCGATGCGCTCTGCGATCGAGCGGGCGGCGATCCGGCGCGGCTGGGTGTGGCCGATCAGCCGATCGGTGCCACGACCCAGTTCCAGCAGGAGCTTCGGGAGTTGCGTGCTCTTTCCTGATCCCGTCTCGCCGGCGACGATCACGACCTGGTGCTCGCCCACGACGCGCAGCAGTTCCTCACGCCACGCGGTGATGGGGAGGTCGCTCGGATACGTGATCGCCAGGGGCTTCGTCGGCATCGTCGGACGAGGCTACGGGGGTTGATGCCGGTCGCCGAACCCGCCTCTTGACAAATGGTCGGGATTTCCCGACAATTCCGGAATGCCCGACCATACCTCGCCCCCGGATGCTCCCGGCTACGACCTCGAGGAGCATCTGGCGCTGACACCGGACCAGCTGCGTGTGTTCTTCGACGACACCCGCATGACCATCCTCGATCTGCTGTCCGACACCGCTGCCACGACGAGTCAGATCGCGGCTGCGCTCGACATGCCCAAAGGCACCGTGGGGCACCACATGAAGGTGCTCGAACAAGCGGGCCTGGTCCGCATCGTCCGCACCGAGAAGGTTCGTGCGATCGAAGCCAAGTACTACGGGCGCACGGCGCGCACGTTCCTCCTCGGCTCGACGAAGGACACCGAGGAGATCGATTACGAACCCGGGTTCATGTTTCGCGAAGCGCTCGAGGACATCGCCGCCGCATATCTGCACCGTGATCGGCTGGAGGGCAAGCCCGGCACCGGCACCATCCGGCATGTCCGCATCCCGGACGAGCGCGCCAGGGAGTGGGTCGAACGACTCCACGCCCTGCTGGACGAGTTCATGAAGCAACCCCGTGGGGGCGACACCAGTTACGGGTTCGTGTTCGGGCTGTACCCGACGGTCCGCCCCGTGATCGGAGGAGACGACACATGAAGCTCGGCGCCAACTACTGGAAGCTGTGGACGTCGTCGGTCGTGTCGAACTTCGGCGACGGGACCTCGATCATCGCCTATCCCTGGCTCGCTTCGGCCCTGACTCGCGACCCCGTCCAGATCGCCCTCATCGCCGTGGTGCAGCGCATTCCATGGCTCGTCTTCTCGCTCCCTGCCGGCGTCATCACAGACCGCGTCGACCGTCGCAAGCTCATCGCCTGGATGGACGTGGCCCGCTTCGGCATCACGATGGTGGTGGCGTTCGTCGTGCTTTCGGTGTCCGGAGATCTCTCCAGCCCGTCCGAGATCGCGGCAGGCGTCGGGGCGCCGCCGCCGAATGCCGGCTGGTATCTCGTCATGCTCTACGTGGCGACGCTCGGGTTCGGCATCGCCGAGGTGTTCCGCGACAACGCCGCCCAGACCCTGATGCCGGCCATCGTCGATCACGAGCTCCTCGAGAAGGCCAACGGCCGGATGTGGGGAGCGGAGATGGTCATGAATTCCTTCGTGGGGCCGCCGCTCGGCGGTCTCTTCATCGCCATCGCCTTCTCGCTGCCCTTCTTCATCGACGGCGTGACGTTCGCCGTCGCCGCGCTGCTGATCTTCGCCATCTCGGGATCCTTCGCCCCGACGGGCACGACCGAGCGCCGCTCCTTCCGCGAAGAGCTGACGGAGGGTGTGAAGTGGCTGTGGAGGCATCGCCTGCTGAGGAGCATGGGGCTCATCCTCGGCGTGATGAATGCGCTCTTCATGGTTGCGCTCGCCACTTACGTGCTGTTCGTCCAGGAGATCCTGGGCCTCAACGCCTCCTCGTTCGGTCTGTTGCTCACCGCTGGTGCGGTCGGCGGGGTGCTGGGGTCTGTGACGGCGTCGAACGTCTCGAAGCGGATCGGCCAGGGTGCCTCGCTGTTCACGACGCTCATCATCAGCGGGGTCACGTTGCTGGTCACCGGGCTCACGTCGAGCGCCATCGTCGTGTGGGTGATGTTCGCCGTCGGCAGCTACGTGGCCGTGCTGTGGAACGTCATCACCGTGTCGCTCCGCCAGACCCTCATCCCCGACCGTCTTCTGGGCCGGGTCAACTCCGTGTACCGATTCTTCGCCTGGGGCATGATGCCGATCGGTGGCATCGTCGGGGGTCTCCTCGTCGCCGGAACCGACCTCGTCGCCTCCCGCGACCTGGCACTGCGGATGCCGTTCCTCTTCGCCGCCACCGTCTACTTCATGCTCTACTTCTTCGCCCTGCCCCGGCTCAACACGAGACGGATCGAGGACGCCAAGGCCGAACTCGCCGACCGTCAGGACGAGCCCCGGGAGGACACGGAGGCACCGGCGGGCTGAGTCAGGATCCTCCCAGCGACAACTCCACGGGCTCACCGCGCACCTGCATGCGGATGGTGAGCGATCGCCAGGAGGTGGGGAGCCGGGGATCGGTGTGCACGGTGCCGCCGGTCCCCAGCTCGAACCCCGCGAAGCCCTTGACGATGGCCAGCCACACGCCTGCGGCGGCGGCGAGGTGGATGCCATCGGCGGTGTTGCCGGCCAGATTCGCCAGATCGATCGCAGCTGCCTGCTTGAAGTATTCCCAGGCGAGGTTGGGACGGCCGAGCCGGGATGCGACCGCCGACTGGATGGCCGGCGACAGCGACGAGTCACCCGTGGTCAGCGGGTCGTAGAAATCGAAGTCGGCCACCTTCCGATCGAAGGGTGTGTCCTCGGGCAACAGGAAGTGCGCCATCACCACGTCGGCTTGCTTGAGCATCTGGTGTTTGTAGATGACCAGGGGGTGGAAATTGAGGAGAAGCGGGTACTTCTCCCGCGGGGTCGACCAGTCCCACGGCTCGAGGCTCAGGAAGGTGGCGTCTTGAGCCGTCACCGCGAGCTCGTCGTCGACGATGACCGTCATGGCGTCGGCCATCCGTCGCCACTCCCCGACCTCGGCGATGTCGAGGGACATCATCTCTGCGAACTCGTCGTAGGCGTCGGGTCGATCGTCGCGCAGCCCGTCGACCGTGTCGGCGGCGAAACGGAGCGCCATCCGGGCCATCTGATTCGTGTACGCGTTGTCGTTCACCAGGGCGGTGTACTCGTCCGGTCCGGTGACACCGTGGATGTGAAACGACTCGCCGCGCCAGAACCCGAGACTGGCGAACATCCGGGCCACGCCGGTGACGATCTCGGCGCCACAGTCGACCAGCAGTGCCTGATCACCCGTCATCGCGACGTGGTTGCGGAGCCCGTACACCACGTCGGCCGCCACGTGGAATTGGGCGGTGCCTGCCGGCCTCGAAGAATGCGGACGCCTCTTCACCCGTGATCGTCCGCCAGGGGAAGAGCACGCCTTCGAGCGACATCTCCTCGGCTCGCTGCCGCGCCTTCGGGAGCAGGGAATGCCGCCACCGGATCACGGCCTCCGCAGCACGCGGGTTCGTCGCCGAGAGAAACGGGCCCACGAAGACGTCCGAGTCCCAGAAGTGGTGGCCTTCGTATGCCTGACCGGTCAGGCCCTTGGCGGGGATGCCGGTGCCGTCGACGGCGGCCGACGCCTGGTGGAGTTGGAACAGGGCGAAGTTCACGACTCGCTGGGACGCATCGTCGCCATCGATGGTGATCTCCGACGTGCTCCAGAGCGATGCGAAGTCATCGACCTGACGTGCGGCGAGCTCGGCGAACCCGCCCACCTCGGACATCGAATCGCCGGTCAGATCGGCCCGGTCGTAGCGGACGGTGACCTCCACGCGATGGGACTCGCCGGGACGGGCTTCGCCGCTCATGACGATCGCGGCGGCATCGTCGCCGACGTCCCATGGCCCGGGGTCGAGTGAACCGCCGACCCGGCTCACCACCGCCAGCGGGAGCCCGGAGCGCTGAGTGCGATACCCGAGCCCGACGACGGGCCCGTCCACCGCCTGGCCGGTGGGGACGAGGACTCTGCGCCCGAAGCCGCGCGCACGCCGGGGATCTTCCTCCTCGGTCGTCGTGTGCTCGAGGTCCTGCACGTTCACGACCTCATGTCGCACCTCGACGGTGCCCGGGAGCGCCGCCGTGATGGTGAGATCCATGGCGAGCACCGCCGGCTCTCCCAGAGGAACGATTCTGCGCCACACCGCGGTGACCTCGTCCCACACGGCCTCCGTCGTGACGACACCCGTGCGCAGCTGCAGCGAGCGGGTCACCCTGGCAGCGGTGAGATCGAGCACCTCACCGTTCCACGCGAGCGACAGATGGGTGGCATCGGGCAGGTAGACGATCGTCTGGCCCATCGTGGGGAATCCGTAGGCATGCTCCGGATACTTGATCGGCCATGTCTCGTGGAAGCCGTTGAGGAGCGCACCCGGCTCATGACGCGGCGCGCCCTGCGAGAGTGCGCCTCGTATCCCGAGATTGCCGTTGGCGAGGGCGAAGAGCGTCTCGTCCATTCCCGGATCCTCCGGGAGACCGCTCCTGACCAGCACCCATGGGTCGTCGCCGAGGGCGAAGTCGGGCCAACCGGACGGCACGAGCGCGGCGAGGTCCTCGACCACCACGTGGGCGCCGGCGGCGGCGAGCGCATCGGGATCGTCGTGACGGTCGACACCGATGACCAGCCCGAAGCCACCGGCGCGACCTGCTTGCACGCCGCTGACGGCATCCTCAACGACAACGGCCCGTTGCGGATCGACGCCCAGGCGGCGCGCTCCCTCGAGGAACGGATCGGGCTCGGGCTTGCCGAGCAGCCCCAACTCGGCGGCGACGAGCCCGTCGACGATCGCCCGAAATCGCGGCAGGTGGCCGACGGACTCCAGGATGGGACCTGCGTTCTTGGACGCCGAGACGACGGCATAAGGCATGCCGATCACATCGAGGTGGTCGAGGAGATCGAGCGAGCCTTCGAACACGTCGGCGCCGCGCTCGGCGAGCACGCGGCCGAACGCATCGTTCTTGAGGTTGCCGACCGCACAGATCGTGTCGTGGCCCGGCCGGTCCGACGGGAGTCCACGCGGCAGGGTGATGGACCGCGACTCGAGGAAGGCGGCAACGCCGTCGTAGCGAGGGCGCCCGTCGACGTGGGCGCGGTAATCCGACTCGATGTCGAAGGGGTCGTGCTCGTTGGGGAGACCGTCCAGGAAGTCGTCGAACGCGGCTTTCCACGCCGCCGCGTGGACGCCGGCGGTGTCGGTGATGACCCCATCGAGGTCGAAGAGGACGGCGTCGTAATCGGACCAGTCGACGTTGCTCACGGCGCAGCGAGACTAGCTGTCGAGCGGCCGCCCGACACGAGCACCTCGATGGCCCATCCCGCGACCCGCAACTCGCCGGGTGGATCACGTGCGATGGACCCATTTTGGGCTAGCTGTGGTCAAGCCCGCCCAGTCGGGGAGATCGTCCTATAGGTTCGACAACGAGAGGGGGCGCACCGTGATCGACGGCTCGCGCATGTGGCGGGGGCCCGTCGGGCCCACGTCGTGCTGGAGTGGCAGGTCGGGAGGACCAACAGCCACTCGTTCCGACCGCGAGCCGTCACCACCACGGCATGCAGCATCGTCACCATCACGAGTGGTGATCACGCGTCCGAATCACCGGGGCAGACCAACGCGTCGCAACCCGTTGCTCGGACCTGCAGCCGGATCCGCCGGAGCCGCTGGTTCCAGCGCGCCGGCGTGGCGCCTGGGGCCGACCCACCGAGCAAGCGACGGTGGGTCTGTCGGCTGTTCGTCAGACGTCTGGAGGGAGACGATCGATGAAGTGGCTCATCGAGTCCAGCATCAGGTTTCGGGGTCTCGCGGTCGCTGCGGCCGTCGCGTTGCTCGTACTGGGCACGACCCAACTGCTCAACGCACCGGTTGACGCGCTACCGGAGTTCCAACCGACCGTCGTGGAAGTGCAGACCGAGGCACTCGGTCTCTCCGCCGAGGAGGTGGAGCAGTTCGTGACGGTGCCGCTCGAGCAGGACCTCCTGAACGGGGTGGCCTTCCTCGAGGACATCGAATCCGTCTCGATGCCGGGTCTCTCGTCGGTCGTCCTGACATTCGAGCCGGGTACCGACATCCTCGACGCCAGACAGGTCGTGAACGAACGGCTCACCCAGGCGGTCGGCGTCGCCGGTCTCCCCGAGGTCGCCAGCCCGCCGCAGATGATCCAGCCGCTGTCGTCGACGAATCGGGTGGCGATCGTTCGTCTCACGCCGCAGGAACTCACCCCGATACAGACGTCGGTGCTCGCCCGCTGGGTCATCGGACCCCGGCTCCTCGGCGTCGAAGGCGTGGCGAACGTGGCCATCTTCGGTCAGCGGGAACGCCAGTTGCAGATCCTCGTCGACCCGGCACGACTCGAACGAGAAGGCGTGAGCCTCGATCAGATCATCCGCAGCTCGGGCAACGCGCTCGAGGTCTCTCCGCTCACCTTCCTCGAGGCGTCGTCCCCCGGCACCGGCGGGTTCATCGACACCGTGAACCAGCGCTTCCAGGTGTTCCACGAGCAGACGATCCGCACCGCCGACGAACTGGCCCTGGTCCCCCTCGAGGACGAGGACGGCACCGCCTTCTTCGTCGACGGCGCACCCGTCACCCTCGGCGAGGTGGCCGAGATCGTGGAGGGCCACCAGCCACTGATCGGCGACGCGCTGTGTTCGGACGGTGACTGTCAGCTCCTGGTGATCGAGAAGTTCCCCGGAGCCGACACCTCGGCGGTGGCCACAGGGCTCGAAGAGGCGGTCACGGCCATGCGACCCGGGCTCGAAGGGATGGCCATCGACACGTCCATCTTCCGTCCGGCCGACTACATCGACGCGGCAACCGGCAACCTGCGGACGGCCGTGCTCATCGGACTCGTGCTTGCGCTCGCCGCCATCGGTGGCCTGCTTCTGAACTGGCGATCGATGGCCGTCGCTGCCGTGGTGCTCGCCGTTTCCCTGGCCACCGCCTTCGTGATCCTCGGCGTCCTGGGAGTCACGCTCAACGTGATGCTGCTCGCGGGCCTGACGATCGGGCTGCTGGTGGTGATCGAGGACGTGATGCTCGACACCGAGCGGCTCGCGGGCAGGCTCAGCGCCACGGACGACACGGGTGACGTGCCGCTGGAGCGCAGGATCCGGCACGCCATGATGGACCGGCGCTCGGCAGCGTTGTTCGGAGCGTTCATCGTCGGCGCCGCGATCGTCCCCTTCCTCTTCATGCGAGGAGTCGGCGGTGCCTTCCTCCCCTCGATCCTGGCCGGATACGTGCTCGCCATGCTCGTGTCGTTGGCCGCCGCGTTGCTCCTCACCCCTGCTGTGAGTTCGCTCATCCTCGACGGCCCACGGAGCTCGCCGGTCGTGCGTGCGATCCATCGTGGTTACGACGGCAGGATCGCCGGCCGCATCACGTCGATCGGGCTCGCCGTCGGCGTGCTCGTCGTCGTCGTCGGACTCGGTGCAGCCGCACTGGCGTTCCTGCGACCGTCACTCGACCCGGCGCTGGAAGAGCGTGACGTGCTGGTTGCCATGGAAGCCGCGCCAGGGATATCACTGACCGCGATCACGCAGCGAACCGAGGCAGTCGTGGCCGAACTCGCCGACGTGCCCGGCGTCCGGACGGTCGGAGCCCACGTCGGCAGGGCGGTCTTCTCCGATCAGGTCGCAAACGTCAACGAGGCCGAGATCTGGGTCGGCATCGATGCGACCGCGGACTACGACCGCGCACTCGACGGCATCCGTGCCGTCGCAGCCGAGCAGACGGACCTGCTCACCGACGTGACCACGCACAGCCAGCAACGCGTGGACGAGGTGCTCGGTCGCACCGAGCAGGACATCGTGGTCCGCGTCTACGGCGAGAACCCCGCCGTGCTCGAAGAGAAGAGTGCCGAGATCGAACTGGCCATGCGTCGTGTCGACGGCATCGCCGACCTCCGCATCGACGTACAGCCGGAGGAGCAGGCGCTCCAGGTGATGGTCGATCTCGGGCCGGCCCAGGCCGTCGGGCTCAAGCCTGGCGACGTGAGACGGCAAGCGGCGATCCTGCTGAACGGGATCACGGTCGGCAACCTCTTCGACGAACAGAAGGTGTTCGACGTCGTGGTGTGGGGAACACCCGCCATCAGACAGACCCCCGAGACGGTGCGCGACCTCCTCATCGAGACGGAGGCATTCGGGCGGGTGCGTCTGGATCAGGTGGCGACCGTGTCGGCCGAGCCGAGCCCGGCCGCGATCCGCCACGAGTCGGTGTTCACCTATCTCGACGTCACCGCCAACGTGGCGGGCCGCTCCGTCACCGACGTCGCCGCCGAGGTGGACGCCGTCGTGGCCGGCGTCGATTTCCCGCTCGAGCACCATGCCGAGCTGCTCGGCACCTTCGCCGAGCGCCGGTCACAGCAGGTGCTCATGACCGCCCTGTGGATCGGCACCGCCATCTTCGTGTTCCTGCTGCTCCAGGCCGCACTCAACAGCTGGAAGCTGGCTGCCGGGCTCTTCCCGGTGGTCGCCGGAGCGGTCGGGGGCGGACTCGTCGCGGCGTGGGTCACCGGAGGCTCGATGGGTCTCGGCTCGATCGCGGCGCTCGTCGTCGTGTTCGGGTTTGCCATACGTGAGAGCGTGGTGACGATCCGGGAATACCAGCGGCTCCAGCGCGAGGGCGGGCGACCATTCGGGCCCGACGTCGTCGTCCAGGGCACCAGGAGCAGACTCGCCGCGCTGATCACGACCGCGGTGGCAGTGGTGCTGTTCCTCCTGCCGATCGCCATCCGCGGGCCGTCGATCGGGTTCGAGATCGCACAACCGATGGCGGTGGTCGCCATCGGCGGTGTCATCGCAACGACCCTTCTCGTCGTCCTGGCGCTCCCGGCGCTCTACCTGACGCTCGGCGACCCCGAGGACGCGGTGATCTGGGGAGAGGAGCTGTTCGGCATCTCACTGACCGACATCGAAGAGCAGATGGAGGTGGAGTCGTGAGATCCACCGGTCTGGTCATATGCCTGATGGCGCTGGCGCTCCTGGCCGGCGCGTGTGGCAAGGCGATCTCGGACAAGTACGAGATCGAGAACGAGCCCTTCACGCTCGAGGAGATCGCGGGCACCGACCTCAAGAAGGTCGTCCTCACCCAGCGCGCCACCGAGCGAATCGGGATCGAGACGGCACAGGTGTCGCTGTCGGGGTCGCACCTGGTGGTTCCGAGCAGTGCCCTGTGGATGGACATCGAAGGGGTCTTCTGGGTCTACACCAACCCTGAGCCTCTCACCTACGTGCGGCACGCCGTCACCCCGATCGACCACGACGGCGCTGTCACCTACCTGACAGCCGGCCCCGATGCCGGCACCACGGTGGTGAGCATCGGGGTGCCGGAGCTGTTCGGTACCGAAGTCGGCGTCGGAAAGTAGGGGGCGGCCATGTTGCGATGGGTCATCGGCAGCAGTCTCAAGTTCCGCTTCATCGTGGTGGCACTGGCCGCCGGCCTGATCGTGGTCGGCGTCACGCAGCTGCGCCACGCCCCGATCGACGTATTCCCCGAGTTCGCCCCACCCCGGGTCGAGGTGCAGACACCTGCACTCGGGCTGTCGGCCTCCGAGGTGGAGTCGCTGGTCACCGTGCCGCTCGAACACGTGCTCAACGGCATCCCCGACCTGGAGGTCATCCGGTCCAGGTCGATCGAGCAGCTGTCCCAGATCGAGCTGATCTTCGAACAGGGCACCGATCTCTTGACGGCCCGCCAGCTGGTTGCGGAGCGAATCGCCACGGTTGTTCCCACCCTCCCGAGCTGGGCGAGTCCCCCCTTCATGATCCAGCCGCTGTCTGCGACGAGCCGCACGATGAAGATCGGGCTCACCTCGGACACGCTGTCCACCATGGATCTCTCGATGATCTCGTACTGGAAGATCCGGGCGAGGTTGTTGCGCGTCCCCGGCGTGGCGAACGTTCCCATCTGGGGTGAGCGGCTCCAGATGCTCCAGGTCCAGGTCGATCCGGTGCGGCTTCGCGCCAGCGGGGTCACGCTCGAAGAGGTCATGAACACGACCGCCGACTCCCTGGACGCGGGTCTGCTCCCGTATTCGACGGGGGCGTTCATCGGTCAGGGTGGCTTCATCGAGACGTCGGCGTCGCGCCTGAACGTCGAGCATCAGCTCCCCCTGCTCGCACCGTCGAACCTCGGACAGGTGCCGATCAAGACCGCCGCCGACGGCTCGACGCTGCGCCTCGGTGACGTCGCCGACCTGGTGTGGGACCACCAGCCACTCATCGGCGACGCCGTGATCAACGACGGCGAGGGCCTGATGTTGATCGTCGAGAAGCTGCCCTGGGCCAACACACTCGACGTGACGAAGGGCGTCGAGGCGGCGCTCGCCGAACTCGAGCCGGCACTGCCCGGCATCGAGCTCGACGCCGAGATCTTCCGGCCGGCGTCGTTCATCGAGCAGTCGATCGAGAACCTGAGCGGTGCGATCTTCCTCGGCGCCATCCTGATGATCCTGATGCTGGGCCTGTTCCTCTACGAGTGGAGGA